>ENA-OROU01003002-OROU01003002.1-human-gut-metagenome-genome-assembly--contig:-NODE-3002-length-11364-cov-2.559024_pt1 | contig 11364 bp, 9 predicted proteins | sample MGYA00242131_ERZ509054 | MGnify/ENA primary metagenome ERZ509054 (study PRJEB26280, sample SAMEA2338749) | human gut metagenome | biome: human gut; feature: human-associated habitat; material: faeces... | reverse complement strand
AATATAAATTTAGATATAAAAGCAGGAAGTACAGTAGCTATAATGGGAGCAACAGGCGCTGGAAAATCTTCTTTAATAAATTTAATTGGTAGGTACTATGATACTTGTAAAGGTAGTATAAAAATTGATGGAATTGATATAAAAGAATATAACTTAGAATTTTTAAGAAAAAATATGGCCATTGTTCCTCAGGAAACATTCTTATTTTCTGAAACGATTTTAAATAATATAAAGTTTAGCAATGAAAATGCAAGTTTTGAAGAAATAAAGGAAGCTAGTAAATTAGCATGTGCTAATGAATTTATTGAAGGGTTAGAATTAGGATATAATACTGAAATAGGAGAAAGAGGAATAGGTCTTTCTGGGGGACAAAAGCAAAGGATAGCTATTGCAAGGGCGTTAGTTAGAAAAGCTAAAATATTAATTTTAGATGATTCAACATCAGCATTAGATATGGAAACTGAACATGAATTATTAAAAAATCTTTCAAATAGGAAGCATGAAAGTACAACATTTATAATAGCGCATAGAATTTCAGCAGTTAAAAATGCAGATTTAATTATATATTTAGAGGATGGACAGATAAAGGAAAGTGGTACTCATGATGAACTCTTAAAGAAAAAGGGAAGATATTATGATATTTATAACGACCAATTTAGAGATTTTAATTTACTAGAAGAAGAGGTGATTTAGATGAGTTATAACGAAATTGTGAAAGATGAAGAAATAACAAGAAGAAGCAAAAAAGAACTAACTATGAAGCTTATAAAATATCTTAAGCCTTATAAATTTAAAGCTTTAATTATAATAATTCTTATGATTTTTGTAATGGTTAGTGGAATAGTAAATCCATGGTTATTACAAGTTGCCATTGATAATTATATTGTAAATTTTAATGTAAGAGGATTGCTAATTATAGGAGCAGCATTGATTATATTAAACTTAGTTGCATGGGTCTTATCAAGAATAAGGTGGAAAATGATAACTTCAATTACAAATAATATTTTAGTTAATATAAGACATGAATTATATACACATATACAAAGCTTATCTTTTGATTTTTTTGATAGCAGGCCTGTTGGTAAAATACTAGCAAGGGTGGTTGGAGATGTTAATGCATTAAAAAGCTTGTTTTCTCAAAGTATTGAATCATTAATACCTCAATTATTAAATTTAATTTGTGTTGCAGTTATAATGCTTATTCTTAATTACAAGTTAGCATTAGCATGTATTGCATTACTTCCATTGTTAGGGATTACAATTTTTGCAATTGAGATATTTTCAAGAAAAAGATGGGAAATATATAGAAATAAAAGATCAAATTTAAATGGGTTTACTCATGAAGATTTTTCAGGAATAAAAGTTGTACAAGGGTTTGCAAATGAAGAGGGAACTAGAAATAATTTTAAAGGAATGGTAAAAGAATTGAATGATTCTTTTATAAAAGCTGTAATGTTAAATGATTTCTTTTGGCCATTAGTTGAATTATCATGGGGAGTTGGAACAATAGTAGTTTTTGGATTGGGATATAAGATGGTTATAAATAATGAAATTACAATTGGTACATTAATTGCATTTTCTATGTATGTAGGGATGTTTTGGAGACCCATAATGAATTTATCAAGTTTTTATAACACATTAATTACTAATTTTTCAGCTGCTGATAGGATATTTGATATATTAGACCAAAAGCCAATAGTTAAAAATTCGCAAGCTGCAAAAAGTATTGGTAAAATAAATGGAACTGTAGAATTTAGGGATGTTTCTTTTGCTTATGATAATGATAATGAAGTATTAAAAAATATTAATTTTAAAGTTAATAAAGGTGAAAAAATTGCACTTGTTGGAGCAACAGGGGCTGGGAAAAGTACAATTGTTTCATTAATAAGTAGGTTTTATGATCCTACAGTTGGAGAAGTGCTAATAGATGGGAAAAATATAAAAAATGTTGAATTAGAATCTCTTAGAAGTCAAATGGGAATAATGCTTCAAGATACATTTTTATTTTCTGATACTATTATGGAAAATATAAGATATGGAAGATTAGATGCTACTGATGAAGAAGTAATTAATGCAGCAAAAGCGGTTAATGCTCATGAATTTATTATGAAACTTGAAAATGGATATAAGACAGAAGTAAATGAACGTGGTTCTAGATTATCATTAGGACAAAGACAGTTAGTATCATTTGCAAGAGCATTACTTGCTAATCCTCGTATTTTAATTTTAGATGAAGCAACATCCAATATAGATACAGTAACAGAAAAATTAGTTCAAAAAGGAATAGAAAAATTACTTCATGGAAGAACTTCTTTTGTAGTTGCTCATAGGCTTTCAACTATTAGAGATTGTGATAAAATAATGGTAATTAATAATGGAAAAATTGAAGAAGAGGGAAATCATGAAGAACTCTTGGCAATGAACGGATTTTATGCTAATCTATATAATAGTCAGTTTGAGAAGGTAGGATAAAATCTATGAGTACAGGCTGACCATGAGGTTTTCAGCAGAAAATCACAGGTAAGAAAAAAAGGGGATGTTGCGATGACACAAAGAACATCCCTTTCTTTATGCATTCTTAAGGAGGAAATCAATGAGAAATCTTTTAGTAGCACAGTCCGGAGGACCCACATCAGCAATCAATGCGACGATCGCAGGAGTGATCATGGAAGCGCATGCATCCGATCAGGTTGATACGATCTACGGTGCGGTAAACGGCATCAAAGGTGTTCTGGAAGAACGGTTTGTTAATCTGAGCGAGAAAGTACCCGGTGAGGATGAACTGGAGATTCTTTGTCAGACACCGGCAGCAGCACTGGGTTCCTGCAGGGTAAAACTGAAAAATCCGGCAGAAGACGACAGCCAGTTTCAGGAAGTCATCCGGATTTTCCGCAAACATGAAATTATGTATTTTATTTATGCAGGTGGAAATGATTCCATGGATACAGTAGATAAACTGGCGGCATACTGTAAAGAACACAAAATTGAAGATATTCATGTTATGGGAGCACCGAAAACCATCGATAACGATCTGGTGGGAACGGATCACTGTCCGGGATTTGGTTCCGCAGCAAAATATATAGCAACTACATTTTCAGAACTTGAAAGAGACTGTCATGTATACGATACCAAGGCTGTTACCATCGTGGAAGTAATGGGAAGAAATGCAGGATGGCTGACAGCAGCATCTGCACTGGCAAGAAATAACGGTGCAGCGGGTCCGAGCCTGATTTATCTTTGTGAGCCGGCTTTTTCAGTGGAAAGTTTTCTTGACGATGTGAAGAAAAAACTGGAACAGCAGGACAGCGTACTGGTAGCGATCAGTGAAGGAATCAAGGATAAAAATGGTGTTTATATCTCCGAGCAGGTACAAAGCGGGGCCGTGGATAATTTTGGACACAGTTATATCGCAGGAAGTGCCCGGGTATTGGAAGACATTGTGAGAAGAGAGATTGGCTGCAAAGTAAGATCCATCGAACTGAATCTGATGCAGCGATGCGCCTCCCATATTGCGAGTAAAACAGATATCCAGGAGTCGAAGATGCTAGGTATGACAGCCTGCCGCTGTGCGTTGCAGGGAAAAAGCGGACTGATGGCTTCTGTGGAGAGACTCGGCAGTCATCCATATCAGGTACGCTATACTGCAGTTCCTGTCTGTGAAGTGTCTAACCAGGAGAAAAAAGTCCCGGACGATTATATTAATGAGGCAGGAAATGATGTGACAGAAAAGATGATGGAATATTTAAAACCGTTGATCCATGGTGAGACAGAAATAATCTACGAAAACGGAATTCCGAAACATTTGTACCTTTATTAAGTTTTTCTGAAGGCTTTTGTCAAAAAGTTATTGAAAAAAAAAGCAAAAAATAGTAGAATTATAATCGGCTGAAATTTTGTTTTCACTTAAATTTTTTATAAAAATGGAGGGCTGAAGTATGAGCAATACAGCACAAAGCGCAGCAAGCACAAGGATAGCCTCTTTGCTTGATGCAAACAGTTTTGTTGAAATTGGTGGACAGATTACTGCAAGAAGTACAGATTTCAACTTATCTGCAAAAGAAACCCCGTCAGATGGTGTCATCACCGGATATGGTGTGATCGACGGAAGCCTGGTGTATGTATACAGCCAGGATGCTACCGTACTGAATGGAACTGTTGGTGAGATGCATGCAAAGAAAATTGCAAGACTGTATGATTTTGCAATGAAAACAGGTGCACCGGTGATCGGTCTGATCGATTGCGCAGGTATGCGTCTGCAGGAAGCAACCGATGCACTGAACGGTTTCGGTGAGATCTACATGCAGCAGACAAAAGCAAGCGGTGTGATTCCACAGATCACAGGTATCTTCGGAACCTGCGGCGGTGGAATGGCTATGATTCCGGCACTGACAGACTTTACTCTGATGGAAGAGAAAAAAGCAAAATTATTTGTCAATTCTCCAAACGCCATCGAAGGAAATGAAATCTCCAAATGTGACACTTCCACAGCTGCATATCAGGCAAAAGAAGCAGGTCTGGTAGATTTCAAAGGAAGCGAAGAAGATGTTCTGGCACAGATCCGTGCGCTGGTAACTATGCTTCCTGCAAACAACGAAGATGATATGTCTTACGAAGAATGCACAGATGATCTGAACAGAGTATGCAAAGATCTGGCAAACTGTGCAGGAGATACTTCTATCGCACTGTCTCAGATCAGCGATAACAACGTATTCTTCGAAGTAAAAGCAGACTATGCAAAAGATATGGTTTGTGGATTCATCAAACTGAACGGTTCCACTGTAGGTGCTGTTGCAAACAGAACAGAGATCTACGATGCAGAAGGAAACCTGACAGAAACCATGGATGCAGTATTATCCGCAAGAGGAGCAAGAAAAGCAGCAGACTTCGTAAAATTCTGTGACGCTTTCAACATCCCGGTTCTGACACTGACAAATGTTACCGGATTCAAAGCAACCAAATGCTCTGGAGCAAACATGGCAAAAGCAGTTGCTGAACTGACTTATGCATTTGCAGATGCTACTGTACCGAAAGTAAACGTGATCGTAGGAAAAGCTTACGGAAGCGCGTACCTGGCTATGAATAGCAAATCCATCGGTGCAGATATGGTTTATGCATGGCCGAACGCTGAAATCGGTATGATGGATGCAAAACTGGCAGCAAAGATCATGTACGCAGATTCTGATGCAGCTACCATCAACGAGAAAGCTGCTGAATATGCAACCCTGCAGTCCAGCGTGGAATCCGCAGCAAGAAGAGGATATGTAGATACTATTATCGAAGCTGAGGATACAAGAAAATATGTGATCGGTGCTTTCGAGATGCTTTACACAAAGAGAGAGGATCGTCCAAGCAAAAAACACGGAACAGTATAATGAGGTGAGCATAAATGAAGCAGAGATGGAAAAAAATTGCCAGTCTGATGCTGGTTACAATCTGTGCATTTTCTCTGACTGCCTGCGGTAAAAAAGAAGAAACAGCTGCTTATCAGCAGATTACCGATGATATGGTAAGCAACTGTGCAGAGGTATCTCAGAGTGCAGTAGAATCTCTTGCAGGTTTCGATGATGAAACTCTGAATCAGATGACTGCAAACAGAGACACATTTACCAGACTTGCAGTATCAGCATGGATGGACCAGGAAAACGAACTTGGTAAATATGAGGAAATGGGAACCCCGACAACAGATATTGACCGTGAAGAAGGACAGGTAACTGTTGATATTCCGGCAAAATTTGACAAAGGTGATGCAGAAATCAAAGTTGTATTCAATTACAGCAGTGATTATGACCAGATGGTTCCTGCTTATATGACGATTTCCGAAGTTGAAACGACCGGAATGAAATTAAACGGTGCCGCTGTCAATACCGTTATGGGTGTCGGCTGTGTATTCGTTGTTCTGATCTTCCTGATTTTCGTTATTTCCTTATTTAAGTATGTTGGAAAGATCGGACAGAAAGAGACAGCACCGAAAGCAGCACCTGCACCTGCACCAGCAGTACCGGCTGCACCTGTTGAGGAAGACCTGACAGATGATCTGGAACTGGTAGCAGTTATTTCCGCAGCAATCGCTGCATCTGAGAACACATCCACAGACAGCTTTGTGGTTCGTTCCATCAAAAAAGTGAACAGAAGTAAATGGCAGAGAGCCTGAGCATAGGAGGAATATCACATGAAAACTTATACAATTACTGTTAATGGCAATGTATACAATGTAACTGTTGAAGAAGGACAGACAAGCGGCGCACCTGCAGCAGCTCCTGTTGCAGCACCAAAAGCAGCGCCTGCAGCAGCTCCGAAAGCAGCAGCACCTGCAGCTTCCGCTGGTTCCGTAAAAGTAACAGCCGGAGCAGCCGGTAAAGTATTTAAAGTAGAAGCAAGCGTTGGACAGGCTGTAAAAGCCGGTGATCCAGTGATCATCCTGGAAGCAATGAAGATGGAAATCCCGGTTGTTGCTCCGCAGGACGGAACCGTTGCAAGCATTGACGTTGCTGTTGGTGATGCAGTTGAAGCTGGTGCTACTCTGGCATCCTTAAACTAAGACTGAATTTGCAGACAATGTAAATTCCCAAACAGCGACGACTTGCTGAATTCAACAACGGGAGGTTAAAAACATGAGTATAATGAATACATTGTCAAACTTATGGGAACAGACTGCGTTCATGAACCTGGATTGGGGCAACTATGTTATGATCCTGGTTGCGCTGGTATTCCTGTATCTGGCAATCAAACACGGATTTGAGCCACTGCTGCTGGTGCCGATCGCATTCGGTATGCTGCTGGTTAACATCTATCCGGATATTATGGCAGATCCTTATGTAGATGCTATGGGTATCGAACATGCCGGTGGTCTTCTGCATTACTTCTTCATCCTGGATGAGTGGAGTATCCTGCCGTCCCTGATCTTCATGGGCGTTGGTGCGATGACAGACTTTGGTCCGCTGATCGCCAACCCGAAGAGTTTTATTCTTGGTGCTGCAGCACAGCTGGGTATCTACAGCGCGTACTTCTTGGCTATTTTCCTGGGATTCAACGGAAAAGCAGCAGCAGCAATCTCTATCATTGGTGGAGCCGATGGTCCGACCTCTATCTTCCTGGCAGGTAAACTGGGCCAGACAGAACTGATGGGACCGATCGCCGTGGCAGCATATTCTTATATGTCCCTGGTTCCGATCATTCAGCCGCCAATCATGAAACTTCTGACAACTGAAAAAGAAAGAAAGATCAAGATGGAACAGCTTCGTCCGGTATCCAAACTGGAGAAGATCTTATTCCCGATCGTTATCACAATTGTAGTTTGTATGATCCTTCCTACAACTGCTCCTCTGGTAGGTATGCTGATGCTTGGTAACCTGTTCAAAGAGAGTGGTGTTGTAAAACAGCTGACAGAGACAGCTTCCAACGCGCTGATGTACATCGTAGTTATCCTGCTGGGTACTTCCGTAGGTGCATCTACAAGCGCAGAAGCATTCCTGAACGTAGATACTCTGAAGATCGTTCTTCTGGGTCTGGTTGCATTCTGTGTTGGTACAGCCGGTGGTGTTCTCTTTGGTAAGATCATGTGCAAATTGTCCGGTGGAAAGCTCAATCCTCTGATCGGATCTGCCGGTGTATCTGCCGTTCCTATGGCAGCCCGTGTATCCCAGAAAGTCGGTGCGGAAGCAGATCCGACCAATTTCCTTCTGATGCATGCTATGGGACCTAACGTAGCAGGTGTTATCGGTACCGCAGTAGCGGCCGGAACTTTCATGGCTGTATTCGGAGTATAATACGGTAATACAAAAGCCACAGATCCCGATGCGGGCTGCCATGTCCGCAGTCGGGTATAATAGAAAGAAAGGATAAGACTATGACAGATATTGCTAAAAAACCAATTAAAATTACTGAAACAATTCTGCGTGATGCACATCAGTCTCTGATTGCAACAAGAATGACAACAGAGCAGATGCTGCCGATCGTAGATACTATGGATAAAGTAGGTTATCATTCTGTAGAGTGCTGGGGTGGTGCAACATTTGATGCTTCCCTGCGTTTCCTGAAGGAAGATCCATGGGAAAGACTTCGTAAATTCCGTGACGGATTCAAAAACACAAAACTGCAGATGCTGTTCCGTGGACAGAACATCCTGGGATATCGTCCATATGCAGATGATGTAGTAGAATATTTTGTACAGAAATCTATCGCAAACGGTATTGATATCATCCGTATCTTTGACTGCCTGAATGATATGAGAAACCTGCAGACAGCAGTAAAAGCAGCAAACAAAGAAAAAGGTCACGCACAGGTTGCGCTGTCTTACACACTGGGTGATGCCTATACTCTGGAATACTGGACAAATATTGCAAAAGAGATCGAAGAGATGGGTGCGGATTCTATCTGTATCAAAGATATGGCTGGTCTGCTGCTTCCTTATAAAGCAACAGAACTGGTAAAAGCTTTGAAAGAGACTGTTAAGATCCCGATTCAGCTGCATACACATTATACTTCCGGTGTGGCTTCCATGACTTATATGAAAGCTGTTGAGGCTGGTGTTGATGTGATCGATACTGCAATCTCTCCATTTGCGCTGGGTACTTCTCAGCCGGCTACAGAGGTTATGGTAGAAACCTTCAAGGGTACCCCATATGATTCAGGTCTGGATCAGAAACTTCTGGCTGAAATCGCTGACTACTTCCGTCCGATCCGTGATGAGGCTCTGGACAGCGGTCTGCTGAATCCGAAGAACCTGGGTGTTAATATCAAAACTCTGCTGTATCAGGTACCGGGTGGTATGCTGTCTAACCTGACATCTCAGCTGAAAGAACAGAATGCAGAAGATAAGTTCTACGATGTTCTGGAAGAAGTTCCGAGAGTAAGAAAAGATCTGGGTGAGCCGCCTCTGGTTACTCCGTCCTCTCAGATCGTTGGTACACAGGCTGTATTCAATGTCATCATGGGCGAGCGTTACAAGATGGTTACCAAGGAGACAAAGGATGTTCTCTGTGGTAAGTACGGAAAGACCGTAAAACCCTTCAACAAAGAAGTACAGAAGAAGTGCATCGGCGATGCAGAAGTTATCACCTGCCGTCCGGCAGACCTTCTGAAACCGGAACTCGAGACTCTGGAAAAAGAGATGGCTCAGTACAAAGAGCAGCCGGAGGACGTTCTGTCCTACGCTCTGTTCCCGCAGGTAGCTACTGACTTCTTCAAATACAGAGAAGCTCAGCAGACCAAAGTGGATCCGACCAAGGCAGACACCAAGGATAAGGCTTATCCCGTATAATAAAAATGACTGATGAAAGACCAGTTGTAGGAAACTGCAGCTGGTCTTTTTTCTGCCAATCTGGTGTTTACAAGAGGGCGGGATTTTGTTATCATAGAGGTATCGATTCGGGAAACAGGAAAAGGAGGTGAGCTCCATGTCAATGACAGGAAAGAGAAGAAAGGCCACAGCTTTGCTGGTCGTCTTTTTTGTGCTGTTTTCGGCCCTTTATCTCAGTATGGGAATGGAAAATGGCGGGACGGAGAGCGGGAGCGCCGCCTCTGTCGTTACATGGAGGAGCGAACGGTTTTCTGTGACGGAGCAGGTAAATGTGGAGGAACTCTCCGGAGTCCGTTCGCTGATGCTCCGGCTGTTTCCCGGAATGAGACGCCATGCGGAGGAGAAGGAGAGCGGAACGCTTACCGTTACGCTGGAGTTTTTGTGTGTGCTCTATTTTCTCCTGAGGCTTCGTTTTATCCGCATGACAGGGGAGCAGGCGGAGGCCTGTATTTCCCTGAAAGAGGCAGTGATCCGCTATATACACAGGCAGGACGGACAGAAGGATAAATCCGGTCATAAAACAGAAAAGAACCAATTGTTTTATGAAAAAATGACCGGAGGTTATACATATGGGAATAAACATTTTTGCAGGAGTTCTGATCGTGATCGTTGTTGTGGCAACCGCATATGCTGTCTGGCATGAGCTTCACTGACAAAAGAAAAAGAGTGGAAAGATGAGGAAAAAGTGACATGAGTACATTTCAGGAACTGCTGGAAAAAATGGGGCTGAAAGGGCATAAGGAGAATACGGAAGCCCTGGGCTTTTCCGAACGCATGAAAAAGATGTTCCATATGAAGGAAAAATTCGCGGAGATACCCGAAAAAGAGGTGCTGACGGAGATCCTTCAGTCGGATATGGAGAACATCAGAGGGACGATGGAAAGCCTGGATAAGGATGCCTTTTCTATGGCGGCGGAGCTGATCCAGAATGCGAAAAAAATCTACATCGTAGGAATCCGAAGCTGCGAGCCCCTGGCAGATTTCCTGGGCTTTTACCTCAATATGTTATTTGATGAGGTCCATGTGGTACGGACCAACAGTGCCAGCGAAATTTTTGAGCAGCTGATGCGGATCGGGGCAGGCGATGTTCTGATCGGCATCAGCTTTCCGAAATATTCCATGCGGACCGTGAAAGCCATGGAGCTGGCCAACAGCCGGAGCGCCGGGGTGATTTCCATCACAGACAGCATTCATTCGCCGCTGAATCTCTATTCTTCCTGCAATCTCATTGCAAGAAGCGAGATGGCGTCAGTGGTGGACTCCCTGACGGCTCCGTTGAGCGTGATCAATGCGCTGATCGTGGCTCTCTGCCTCAAGAATCAGGATTCCTTAAAGCAGTCCATCGAGACTCTGGATCAGCTTTATGACGATTATCAGATTTACGGCAGAGACGAGATGGACCCTTCCGGCGGGGAGATCGAGATCTTCCACCAGGGAAGCAGGGTATGAGAAGGAGAAAAAGATGAAAAAAGTTCTGGTTATCGGCGGCGGAGCTGCCGGAATGTTTGCGGCGATCTCAGCGGCGGAGGAAGGCCACGAGGTCCATCTGTTTGAAAAAAATGAAAAATGCGGAAAAAAGCTGTACATCACAGGAAAGGGCCGTTGCAATCTCACGAATGCGTGCGAGATGGAGGAACTTTTCAACAACGTCTGCAGCAACAGCAAATTTCTCTACAGTTCGTTCTATGGCTTCACCAATCAGGATGCGATTGCCTTCTTCGAGGAGAACGGCACGAAGACCAAGGTGGAGCGGGGGGAGAGAGTCTTTCCTCTGTCCGATCATTCTTCTGACGTGATCGGAGCACTCACGAGAAAGATGCGTGCGCTGGGCGTTCAGGTACATTTAAATATAGAAGTAAAAGAAATTCTCACGGAAGAAAATAAGGTGACAGGCCTTCTTTTTTCGGACGGAACGAAGGAAATGGGAGATGTGGTGATTTTGGCTACCGGCGGTCTTTCCTATGCCAGCACGGGCTCCACGGGCGACGGCTACCGCTTTGCAGAAAAGCTGGGCCATAAGATCACGGAGCTTTCCCCTGCTCTGGTTCCGATGAATGTGAAAGAGG
>ENA-OROU01003001-OROU01003001.1-human-gut-metagenome-genome-assembly--contig:-NODE-3001-length-11364-cov-9.865859_pt1 | contig 11364 bp, 8 predicted proteins | sample MGYA00242131_ERZ509054 | MGnify/ENA primary metagenome ERZ509054 (study PRJEB26280, sample SAMEA2338749) | human gut metagenome | biome: human gut; feature: human-associated habitat; material: faeces... | reverse complement strand
AGCGCCGGCTTTGCCAAAAACGTCCGCCACGATGTTTTCACCCGCGTGCAGAGCTTCGCGTTTGAAAATATCGACAAATTCTCCTCCGCCTCGCTCGTCACGCGCATGACGACCGATATCAACAATGTGCAGATGTCCTTTATGATGTGCATCCGCATCGCGGTACGCGCACCGCTGATGTTCCTCTTCGCCGTCATCATGGCCTATATCATGGGCGGCGCGCTGGCGACGACATTCCTCATTATCATTCCCGTGCTCGTGATCGGACTTCTTCTGATCGCACGTAAGGCAATGCCCGCATTCCGCGCGGTGTTCCGCAAGTACGATAAGCTCAATGAATCGGTCGAGGAAAATGTGCGCGCGATGCGCGTGGTCAAGGGCTTTGCCCGCGAAGGGTATGAAAAGCAGAAGTTCGCCGCGGCCTCACACGATATCGCCAAGGACTTCACCTTCGCCGAGCGCGTCGTCGCGCTCAACGCGCCGCTGATGCAGTTCTGCGTATACTTCAACATGATCTTCGTGCTATTTGTCGGCTCGCGGATCATCATCACGAACGGCGGCACGACCATCGACGTTGGCCAGCTCTCGGCCATGCTGACCTACGGCATGCAGATCTTAATGTCGCTGATGATGATCTCGATGATCTACGTGATGATGACGATGTCGTATGAGTCCTTCGTCCGTATCTGCGAGGTACTCGAGGAAGAGCCCGCGCTCACCGATCCCGCATCTCCCGCGATGGACGTGAAGGACGGCTCCATCGACTTTGAAAACGTCAGCTTCAAGTACTCCGCACAGGCGAAGAAATTCGCGCTGCAGGACATCAACCTGCACATCGACTCGGGCATGACCGTCGGCATCCTCGGCGGTACGGGCTCGAGCAAGTCGACCCTCGTGCAGCTCATCCCGCGCCTTTACGATGTGAGCGAGGGCTGCGTCAGAGTCGGCGGGCGCGATGTGCGCGAATACGACCTTGAGGCGCTGCGCGGCGCGGTCAGCGTCGTGCTGCAAAAGAATGTGCTGTTTTCCGGCACGGTCAAGGATAACCTGCGCTGGGGCAACGAAAACGCCACCGACGACGAGATGGTCGAGGCGTGCAGGCTCGCGCAGGCGGACGAATTCGTCCGCTCCTTCCCCGACGGGTATGACACCTATATCGAGCAGGGCGGCTCGAACGTCTCCGGCGGACAGAAGCAGCGTCTCTGCATCGCCCGGGCGCTTCTCAAAAAGCCGAAGATTCTGATCCTCGACGACTCGACCTCCGCGGTCGACACGCGCACCGACGCGCTGATCCGCGAGGGCTTCCGCACCTATATCCCCGAGACGACGAAGATCATCATTGCCCAGCGCGTCGCGTCCGTGCAGGATGCCGACCTCATTCTCGTGATGGACAACGGCCATATTGCGGACATGGGCACGCACGAGGAGCTCCTCGCTTCGAGTGAAATTTACCGCGAGGTCTACGAATCCCAGACGAACGGAGGTGAGCAGGATGAAGCGTGATCCCAAGAATTCCCGCCGCCCAAACGACGGCGCGGCGAACCTCGCCATGCTTAAGCGCACGGTGAAAAAGCTCTTTTCCTACTATCCTGTGCTCGCGCCCGTCACGTTCGCGTGCATCCTGTTCTCGGCCATCGTCACGTCGATCCCGTCGCTTTTCGTGCAGAATGTCATTCAGGTCATCGAAAAGTGGTACGTCTCGCGCGACTGGGTCTCCGCCAAAGCAGAGCTCATCCCCATCCTGTCGCTGCTCATCTCGCTCTATGTGCTCTCGATCATCGCGATCCTGGTCTACAAGCAGCTCATGGCCTATATGACGCAGGGCTTTCTCGACAAGCTCCGTCAGGAGATGTTCGGCGGCATGCAGGATCTTCCCATCCGCTACTTCGACACCCACCAGCACGGCGATATCATGAGCTTCTACACCAACGATATCGACACGCTGCGCCAGCTCGTGTCCGAAGCCATCCCCGCCTTCATCCAGTCTGGCGCGATCGTGCTGGCCGTGTTCGGCATTATGCTCTATTTCAGCATCTGGCTGACGCTCATTTCGGTGCTCGGCGTGATTCTGATGATCGTCGTCACCAAGCGCGTCGGCGGCGGCAGCGCCAAATTCTTCCTGCGCCAGCAGCAGGCCGTCGCCAAAACCGAGGGCTATATTCAGGAGACGATGACCGGCCAGAAGGTCGTCAAGGTCTTCTGCCACGAGCAGCGCTCCATTGAGGAGTTCGACAAGATCAACGACGCCCTCTTTGAAGACAGCTACCGCGCCCACGCCTATGCCAGCGTGCTCGGCCCCATCATCGGCAACATCGGCAACTTCCTCTATGTGGCTCTGGCGCTCGTGGGCGGCGTGCTGCTGCTTATCGGCGTTCCGAACCTGAGCCTTTCCGGCAAGGCGCTGGATATCTCGATTCTCGTCCCGTTCCTCAACATGACCAAGCAGTTCACGGGCAACATCAACCAGCTCTCCCAGCAGATCAACTCCATCGTCATGGCGGGCGCAGGCGCGCAGCGCGTCTTCTCCCTCATCGATGAAAAGGCCGAGACGGACGACGGCTTCGTCACGCTCGTCGACGCGGACATCGCCCCCGACGGCACGATCACCGAGAGCGACCATCACACCGGCCACTGGGCGTGGAAGAACCCGAACGACAACGGCAAGGCCTCTTACCGCGAGCTGCGCGGCGACGTGCGCCTCATCGACGTGGACTTCGGCTACGAGCCGAACAAAGAGGTCCTGCACGACGTCTCCGTCTACGCAGAGCCCAGCCAGAAGGTCGCCTTTGTCGGCGCGACCGGCGCGGGCAAGACGACCATCACGAACCTCATCAACCGCTTTTACGACATTGCCGACGGCCAGATTCTCTACGACGGCATCGACGTCAGCAAGATCAAAAAGGCCGACCTGCGCCGCTCGCTCGGCATCGTCCTGCAGGACGTCAACCTCTTCACCGGCACGGTGATGGACAACATCCGTTATGGTAAACTCAACGCGACGGATGAAGAGTGCATCGCCGCGGCAAGGCTCGCCGGCGCGGACGATTTCATTACGCGCCTTCCGCAGGGCTACGCGACGGAGCTCGCCAACAACGGCGCAAACCTCTCGCAGGGTCAGCGCCAGCTCATCTCCATCGCCCGCGCGGCGGTCGCCGACCCGCCGGTCATGATCCTCGACGAGGCGACCTCGTCCATCGACACACGCACCGAGGCCATCGTCCAGCGCGGCATGGATCAGCTGATGGAGGGCCGCACGGTGTTCGTCATCGCGCACCGCCTGTCCACCGTCAAGAATTCCGATGTCATCATGGTCCTCGACCACGGCCGCATCATCGAACGCGGCAGCCACGAAAAGCTGATTGCGGAAAAAGGAACCTATTACCAACTCTACACCGGCGCATTCGAGCTTGAATAACTCAAAAAAAAGACACATCCGTACGGATGTGTCCTTTTTTGATTTCGCATATCGTCCAAGTCCTCCCGCTATATTGTGTTGAACGCAATTTTTAAGGGAGGAATTCTATGTCTCGTTCCTTTTTCCGCACCTACGGCTTTCTGAGCGCGATGCTGCTCGCCATCGTACTCGGATGCGTGCTGGGCGCGCTGTGGCCGGGGGCGACGTGTCTCGCCCCGCTCGGCACGATCTTCATTAACCTGATGTTCTGCATCGTCGTGCCGCTCGTGTTCTGCTCGCTGAGTAGCTCCATCGCCTGCATGAAAAGCCCGAAGCGCGCAGGGAAGATCATGGGCACGACGCTTTTGGTCTTCATCGTCACGGGCCTTATCGCCGCAGTCATCATGCTCTTTGCGATGCGCCTCTATCCCCCGGTCCTCGAGCCGTGGGCGGACGCGGCGGCGGGCGCGGTCGATGAACAGGCGAGCGTCGCACAGCTGCTCGTCAACTTCTTCACGGTCGAGGATTTCGCGGCGCTGCTGTCCCGCCGCGCGATGCTGCCGCTCATCGTCTTCTCCATCCTCATCGGCTTTGGCGTCAATCTGAGCGGCGGCGCGGACTGCCTGACGGCAAAAGTCCTGCAGGACATGACGAACTGCCTTTTGAAGGTCGTCTCGCTCATCTCCTACTACGCGCCCGTCGCGTTTTTCGGTTTTTTCGCCTCACTCGTCGCGACCTACGGTGCACAGATCACCGCGGCCTATGGCCGCGCGATGCTCGTCTACTATCCGCTCTGCTTTGTCTACGCGCTCGTCGCGTTTCCGCTCTATGCCTATCTCGGCGGCGGAAAGGAGGGTGTGCGCGTCATGCGGCGGCACATCCTGCGCCCCGCGGTCACGGCGCTCGGCACCTGCTCGTCCGTCGCGACGATCCCGACAAATTTAGAGGCCGCGGAAGACAGCGGCGTGCCGCGTGACATCTCCGACCTCGTCCTGCCGCTGGGCGCGACGATGCACATGGACGGCTCGTGCTTCAGCTGCGTGCTGAAGATCGCGTTCCTCTTCGGCGTGTTCGGCATCCCGTTTGAGGGCGCGGGGCTCATCGTCAAAATTCTGCTTGTCGCCGTGTTCAGCTCGGTCGCGATGAGCGGCATCCCCGGCGGCGGGTACATCGGCGAGTACATCATCTGTACGCTCTTCTTCCCCGCGCAGATGGCCATTGCCTACCCCATCGCTGTGACGATCGGCAACCTTGTCGACCCACCCGCGACGATGATCAATTCCGCTGGCGACTACGTCGTGTCATTCCTTGTTGCACGCTTCACCGAGGGAAAAGACTGGCTTGAGCGTGCGCAGAGGGAAAAGGCTGCACACTAAATTTTCCGTGCGCTTTCCGCGCAGGCATGCTATAATGCTGTTCGTTAACAAAAGAAGAAAGATTCGCCCGCTGCGCGCGGGCAGAAAGAGGTTTTTATCATGGAAGTTGGTCTTTCCATCGCGCAGATGCAGCGCGGTATGGACGTGGAAGGCTTTTATCTGCTCAAGGCCGCCTTTGCCAAGGTGACAGCCAGCGGCAAGCCGTTTTTGAGCGCAGTGCTCGCCGACACGAGCGGCACGATTGAAGCAAAGATCTGGGACTACAGCGGCCCCATCGGCGAGCGCGACGTAGGCAAGGTGCTCAAGGTGCGTGGGAGCGTATCGGACTACCGCGGCATGCCCCAGCTCACAGTCGACAAGCTGCGCCTCGCCGAAGACAATGACCGCGTCGACGTCTCGAAGCTCGTGAGCGTCGCGCCCATCGACCGCGAGGCCGGCTATGACGAGGTCAAGGCACTCGTTTCGACCATCGAGGACGCAGACTACCGTGCCGTGTGTGAGGAAATGCTGCGCCGCCACGAGGCAGCGTTCCGCACCATTCCCGCCGCCAAGAGCGTTCACCACGGCTTTTTGTCCGGCCTTCTGATGCACACGCTCAACATGCTGCGCCTTGCCGATTTTCTGTCTGCGCAGTACGCGGACACCGTGAATCGCAGCCTGCTTCTCACCGGCACGCTGCTGCACGACTTCGCCAAGGAGCAGGAGTTCACGTTCTCCGAACTCGGCCTTGTGACGGATTACTCGACGAAGGGCCAGCTGCTCGGTCACCTCGTCATGGGCGCGCAGGAGGTCGCGGCGATCGCCGCCGAGCTCGACCTGCCCGAGGAAAAGGCGACGCTTTTGGAGCACCTGATTCTCTCGCATCACGGCCAACCGGAATTCGGCGCGGCGGTGCTGCCCCAGTGCGCGGAGGCAGAGCTTTTGTCGCTCGTCGACCAGATCGACAGCCGCATGGAGATCTACCGCGAGGTGCTCGCGCCGCTCAAAGCGGGTGAATTCAGCCAGCGTGTCTTCGCGCTCGACAACCGCCGCGTTTATAAGCATCAATAAGGATGGCAGCGCCAGCGGCGCTGCACGGGGCAAGGTGGAGATTCTCTTTCAAAAGAGAATCTCCACCTTTGGAACCCCCAAGAGAAAGGCAGGGGGCGTTTCGATTTCGCCCCCCTGCACCCCCTAACGACCAAAAGGGAGGGGCCTCGCCCCTCCTTTTTGGATGATCCTCCCCATGGCACTTCCGGTAAGAACTACGTCTACTTTGGATGATTCCGTTTCGGCAGTGCGTACCGAAGCGGCATTGCTTCGCTCGCCGCGCTTCTAATAGAAAAAACGACCGCGCCAGCGGTCGTTTTATTTTGTTCTGGGATAGGGGGTGTCCTGGTCGGTCAGGCCGGCGAGGTAGTCCATGCTGGTTTCCAAGGCAAGGGCGATGCGGCGGCACTGTTCAAAGCTCATATTTCGTTTGCCGGTCTCGATTTTTGAATAATCGCTCTGGTCAATTCCCGTCAGCATCTGCATTCTGACCTGTGAGAAGCCTTTCTTTTTGCGCAGTTCTTTCATACGAGTCATCTAATCACCACAACAAAATTATGGCAAATTGACCTATTGATAATAGGGTGATATTGACCTATAATTGTGTAGAGGTGATAAGATGACGACTCATAAAACGCTATACCACTTGATGGTACGCAGTATGAGCGAAGCCATCGACCTTTACGACGAAGGTAAAGGCATTCTGCCCGTGAAGTCCTGAAAAAAGCCCTGTTGGACGCAGAAGACCAAGTCATTTCACACGACATCATTTCCGATGAGCCCATCGGCAATGACTACAGCAGTGCCGACCCAGCAAAAGGCTAAAAAAGCAGTACCCCTAAGCGGCAAGCGCAGCAATGCCGCGCCGTCAGAAGCAACAGCGGGGTGGATAATCCAAAAAGGAGGGGCAAGGCCCCTCCCTTTTGGTCGTTAGGGGTGCAGAGGCGAGATCGAAACGCCCCTGCCGTTCTCTTGGGGGATTCAAAGGGGGCCTTCTCTCACGTGAGAGAAGGCCCCCCTTTGCCCCGCGCAGTCCCATGCCAATGGGACATCTCCCGCGCAGTGCAGGGCATATCAACGTCTGCCCTGTTGTTTCGCGTTCAAATACAGCACCGCTTCGACCACTCCCCCGCCGACGGCGAGGGCCTTGTCCGAGATCGTCGTGCAGTATTCCGGCTTGCAGCGCGGGTCGACATCGCCGGACTTCATCCCCTTCTTAACGGGCACGCCGTCGTCCAGCACGCCGCGCAGCACACCGCTGATGGTGCACTTCATCCGCTGACCCTCGACAAAGCCGATGGTCTCGCCCTCCTCGACCGTGTCGCCGATGCGGTGGACGGCAGTAAAAATGCCGTCGCACGGCGCGCGCAGCACGCGCTCGCCTGCGAAGCCGCCTACAAGCCCCGGCACTGCGGTGTTTGGAAGTGCCGAACCCTCGTAATACACGCGACCGAGCGTGTGGCCGCGCATGGTTTCGACCACGGCGTGGCAGTCGTCGCCCGCCGTGAATCCAGGGCCAATGCCAATTACGATAGGTGCCATGCCGATGGTGGTTCCCACGTTGCGCTTGGCCAAAATGGCGTCGACCAGCACGTCAGGTTCAAGCCAAATGCATGAGCATTTCGGGTCGACGAGCACGGGAACGACCCCTTCGAGCGTTCGTCGCAGCGCATCATCGACGCTTTCAGCACGCATGCCAACGACGCCTTCCACCTGGGTTTTCCCTGAATGAATAGCTTCGCTGAAGGCGACTGTGCGACGGACCGTCAAGGGATGTTCGACCTCCGTCATAATGACGGAGGCGCCGCATTTGTGCAGGCGCAATGCAATCGCGCTGGCAATATCGCCAGCTCCGCGAATTATCGCAAGCATCGAAATTCTTTCCTCCAAAGGCTTCCCGCAACCACGGGGGTTGTGCAGAGCGCCGCTATGCGCTCGGCGACTCGCCAGTCGTTGTCGGATTCAACCTTGTTGATCAAAACCATATCGTGCAGGCCTTCGGCTTCAAGCACGTGCGCTACCATTTCGGTCGTTACGGCATCGGTGCTCGAGGCATCTGCCAGCTGCGCAAAGCGTTCCGCTCGATGGCAGGCCTGCGAAATAGGGCTGCCCACGCCATCGATCCCCACGACGCAGACCGTTCGCTTCGCGCATTCGGGAATCACGGGCTCGTGCTCCGCATGCGCTTTCAGGGGCAGCATTTTTGCTCCGTCGGCTTCAACGAGCAGGTAGTCGGCCGCGGCTTCCAGTTCCGAAAACGCCATGCTCGGCGCGTCGATCTTGCCCGTTGGCCCATGGATGCGTCCCACGCAGACGATAGGGTGCGTCGATAGCGCTAATCTCACTTCGTCTATTGTGGGGTCGAGCAGAACCGGACACCAATCGGGTACGAACATTTTGGTGCTCGTGGCCACGATTACGTGTGCGCGGCGGGGCGCTTTGACAATGGCGTTCTCTTTTGCGGCGGGGCGCCTGGTTGACGGCTCGCCGCCATCAACCGACGGCTTATCGCCTGCGGCCTCCTCGGTCGGGCAGTCTTCGTTCGGCGATGTTCCGACCTGGGGTTTGCCGGTTGCGGTTTCAGCGGCTACGAACTCCGCGCTCGCGGCCCCTCCGGTTGCCAGTTCTTCAGCCAGGGCGCGCAAAAGCGTCGATTTCCCGCCGCTTCCGATGATGGCCGTGGTTTTCCGCGGTATGTGCAAAAACTCGCTTAGAATGCCTACTCCTCGGGTTTCGCGAGCACGATATGCTCGGGCAGAATGGGCAGCTCGCGATGCCACACGCCTGTCGCGCGGTAAATTGCCTGCGTAATCGCGGGGGCCGGCGTATTAATGACGATTTCGCCGATCGACTTCGCGCCGAACGGACCCGTGGGTTCGTAGGAATTCTCAAACTCGACGTGAATGTGGCCCGTGTCAAGACGAGTGGGCAAACGGTACGTGAACAGGTTTGATTCGCGAATGCGACCCTTGGGCGTGCGCGTCACGTCTTCCATGAGCGTGTGGCCGATGCCCTGCACGATGCCGCCTTCGGCCTGAATGCGCGCAAGTGCCGGATTGATGGGAATACCGCAGTCGACGACGCTCGCGTAATTGAGCACTTCAACTACGCCGGTTTCGCGGTCAAGTTCAATCTCGGCCATGCCTACCATGAACGGCGGCGGTGAGACAGGGGAAGAATGCATGGCGGTGGCTTCGGGTGCCAGGCAATTGCTTACCTGGCTTTTCGTGGCCACATCGACGAGTGACATTTCCTCGCCCGTCGCTTCGCGCACCACGCGCCCGTCTTCGAAGCTCAGCTCGTTCGCGTCGCACTCCAGCGCTTCGGCGGCGATGGCACACAAGCGTTCTTTCAGCTGTGTACACGCCTTTTGCACGGCCATGCCGGTGACATACGTGGTGGAAGAGGCGTATGAGCCCGAATCGTAGGGCGACGCATCGGTGTCGGCGCCAAACACGGAAACGTCGTCGACCGAGCAATCCATATGCTCGGCGACCATCTGCGCCAAAATGGTGTCGCAGCCTGTGCCCATGTCCGCCGCGCCGATGATCAGCATGTACGTGCCGTCGTCGTTGAGCTTGATGGTGACCGAGCCCACGTCAATGCCGGAAATGCCTGAGCCTTGCATCGACATGCCCACGCCTGCCGCGCGAACCTTGCCGTTGCCCATGTCGCGCACGGGGTATTTCGCTTTCCAGTCGAACATGTCGGCGCAATGCTTCAAGCAGCGGTCGAGCGCGCACGCATTGGCGATTTCGCCGAAGTATGCGGGCATCTCCATGCCTTCGCGCACCATGTTCTGTTCGCGCAGCTCAACGGGGTCGCGGCCGAGCTTTTCGGCCAGCTCGTTCACGGTGGTTTCAACGGCGAATTGGCCCTGCGTGGCGCCGAAGCCTCGGTAGGCACCCGAAGGCTGCATGTTCGTGTACACCACGTTTGCGGTAAATTTGAATGCTTCGAGCGACCCAGTATACAGCGGAATGGACTTATGGCCAGTAAGGCCGACCGTCGCCCAACCGTGCTCGCCATAGGCGCCCGAATTCGACAGCGTGGTCACGCCGAGCGCGCGAATGCGGCCGTCGTTGTTCGCGCCCAAGCGCACGGTGATTTCCATCTCGTGGCGCGGAGAGCCGCAGGTCTGCGATTCTTCGCGCGTGTATACGCACATGGCGGCACGGCCCGTCTTCATCGTGACGAATGCGGGGTACACCTCGCACACTGCGGTCTGCTTTGCGCCGAAGCCTCCGCCAATGCGGGGCTTTTCGACGCGAATGCGGCCTTTCGGAATGCCGAGCGCGTTCGATAAGATGCGGCGCACATGAAAGACGACCTGCGTGGATGAAATCACGTGCAAGCGCCCGTAGCGGTCGAGCTCGGTGTAGGTGCGGAAGGTCTCCATCATTGCCTGGTTGTAGGCCTTGGTGTGGTAGGTGCGTTCCAAAACCACATCGCAATCGGCCAGCACGGCCTCGATGTCGCCGCCTTCGTCGGCCGTGGTACCCACGAGGTTGCGCGTATTGTCGCCGCCCAAATCGCATAGCATGCGCCAGTTGTCTTCGGGATGCACGAGCACTGGGTTGTCTTTGGCGGTGCGGAAGTCCAAAACGGGTTCGAGTACGTCGTAGGTAACCTTGATGCGCTCGAGAGCCTTATTGGCAGCTGCTTCATTTTCGGCAGCGACGATTGCCACCACGTCGCCTACGAAGCGAACGTGGCGATCGATGATGAGGCGGTCGTAGGGGCTCGTTTCGGGGTAGGTTTGGCCCGCATTCGAAAAGCGCTCGTTCGGCACGTCTTCCCACGTGAATACGTCAACCACGCCGGCGACCTTTTTCGCCTTCGAGGTGTCGATAGTCTCGACGATAGCATTGGCGTGCGGGCTTCGCAGCAGCTTTACCACGAGCGCATCGTGCACGATATCTTCGGTATACAGGGGCTTGCCCAGCAGTTGCTGCATCGCGTCTTTCTTGCGGACCGACTTGCCCACCGATTGGTACTCGGTTCTATTCATGGTTGGCCCCTTCCTCATGCCTGCCGTTCAGGAAGGCGCGGATGCCGCGCAGCTGGCCTTCATAACCCGAGCAGCGGCACAGGTTGCCGCTCAGGTACGCGAGAATTTCCCCATCAGACGGGTCGGGGTTTTCGCGAAGCAGCGCGATGGTATTCATGACGAAGCCGGGATTGCAAAAGCCGCATTGCTCGGCGCCTTGGTCGGCAATGAAGCCGACGAATTCCGACGCTTCTTCTTGCAGGCCTTCGAGCGTGTGCACGCTGCGACCGTTGGCGCGCGCCGCGAGCGTTGAGCACGAAAGCACGGGTTCGTCGTCCATGAGCACGGTACACAAACCGCAGCTCGAGGTTTCGCAGCCGCGCTTCACGCTCAAGCAGCCATGCGCGCGCACGAAATCGATGAGGAGCGTGTCGGCGGGAACGTCGTCGGAAACCATGGTTCCGTTCAGCTTGATTTTGATTTCCATTACTGCACCTCTTTCAGGGCCAGAAGCGCGCGACGCGTGAGCACGGGCACGAGTGCGCGTCGGTATTCGACGCTGCCCCACATGTTGC
>ENA-OROU01003000-OROU01003000.1-human-gut-metagenome-genome-assembly--contig:-NODE-3000-length-11366-cov-2.566705_pt1 | contig 11366 bp, 9 predicted proteins | sample MGYA00242131_ERZ509054 | MGnify/ENA primary metagenome ERZ509054 (study PRJEB26280, sample SAMEA2338749) | human gut metagenome | biome: human gut; feature: human-associated habitat; material: faeces... | reverse complement strand
TTATATTTTTGATTGATTTCTTTGAGTAATCTTAGTAATTCTAATTGATATCTAATATCTAAATAGGTTGTTGGTTCATCCAATAAAAGATAAGGTGTTTTTTGTGCTAAAGCCATAGCTATCCAAACACGTTGTTGTTGACCTCCAGATAAGCTTTTTAATGTTCTATTTTGATATTCTTTTAAATGAGTTACCTCTAAGGCCCAATCAATGATTTCATAATCTTTAGCTGTTAACTTTTGTGAATAATGAAGATAAGGTAATCTTCCATAACCCACAATTGTTTTTACATCTTGATCTCCATAGATTTGATTTTTTTGATGAACAACAGCAACCTTTTGTGCAAATTCTTTTATTTTATAATTTTGTATATCTTGTTGATTAATTTCTATAAAGCCTGTTTGTGGTTTATAGATACGACTTAATAACATAAGTAAAGTCGATTTACCACTACCATTCGATCCAATAATTGTCGTTATTTGGTTTTCTTTAAATTCTATATTTAAATCTTTAATAAATGATTTTTGATTATAACTAAAAGAGAGATTTTTAACTTTCATGCACTGAACTCCTTTTTAATAAAATAATAAATAATGGTCCTCCAATTAAAGCCATTAAAATAGCTGGAGCAATTTCATAAGGAGCAATAATGACTCGCCCTAGGGTATCAGCTATTAAAAGAACAAGAGCTCCCAATAAGCCACTTGTCGGTAATAAATAACTATGCTTATTACCTACAAATAAACGTGCAAGATGAGGAACAAGTAAACCTACAAAACTTAAAATGCCTGAAATTGCTACTGAAACACTACATAAAATAACTGCTAATAAAGAAATAATAAATCGATAAAGATTAACATTTATTCCTAAAGATAATAATGTACGATCTTCTAATCCTAATAAATCACATGCTTTTGTAAGAAAGCATAAAATAATTAAAATAGGTAAAATATAAATCATCAATAATTGAACATCATTCCAGGTATATAAAATAACAGAATCTACCGATGATGAAATAGATGAAGAAATACTTTCAATAAATGAAATGATTGCTGTTAAGGTATAATGAATTGCAACACCGACAAGAATAATTCTTGTCGTCTTTAAACCTGATTTCCAAGATAAACTATAGATTAAAACAAATGTAAGAAATCCTCCTAAACATGTTAATAGAGGTTTTACCGTATAAAACTCAGGTAAAAAGATACCTACTAATAAACTAACTAATTGTGCTCCTGCACTGATTCCAATAATACCTGGATCTGCTAAAGGATTCTTTAGTACTACTTGAAATAATAAACCTGCTAAAGCAAGTGCACATCCTACAAGCATAGTAACAATGACACGAGGAAAACGTATTTGATAGATACTTGCAACATCTTTGTTATATTCTACAAAGAGTCCTTTTAATAATTGAATAAATGAGACTTTGATCGTTCCTGTATTAATTGCTATAAAGAATGAAATACATAATAAGATAAATAAAGATAATATAAACAATAAGGAATGCTTTTTAATTGTTTTCATATAAAATTCCTTCTAATGTTTCTAATCCTTTTTGATAATTAAAATTAGCACTCATTCCAAAATATTCATTATTTAAATCATATACTTTATTATTCTTAACAGCATCAAATTGTTGCCAAGTTTGATTATTCGAAAACTCTTGTTGAAAATACTCCATAACTTGTTTTGGCATGGCATGAGATGTTCTTAAAATAATATCAGGATTTTGTTTTAACATATCTTCTACACTGACATTAACAAAATCTTTTCCTTCTCCATCACCATAAATATTTGTTCCACCTGCTAATCTTACTAAATCTCCAACATAACTTGATTCAGTTGCTACAACATAACTTCCTCCTGGAGGTCCCATTAAGATTAAAACACGTGGACTCACATTATTTTGATATTTTTCTCTAAAAGAAACCATATAGTCAACATACTCATCAACAAGCTTTTTAGCTTGTTTTTCTTTATTAAATAATTTTCCTAATTCTTCAATACTCTTATACATTCCCGATAAGTTTTTAAGATTTAAAAAACTTGAACTGATTTTGATTTTTTCATATTTACTTGAAAGATCACTTTCTAATGAATTAGGACTTAAAATTAAATCAGGTTTCAATGTAGATATTTTTTCCATATCTGGTGTCATTGCATTACCAATCTTTGTTGTTTTTTGATATTTTTTAGGAACTGTATAACTATCACTTTGAGGAATTCCTACAACTTGTTTAGCTGGTATATTTAATTGATCTAAAATTTCTGTAACAGCAATAGAAGTAGCAGCAACTGTAATTTCTTGATCACTTGTTACTTCTTGATTTTGATTGACACATCCTGTTAATAAAGATATTAAACAAATAAATACTAAACTACTTTTTAATTTTTTTAACATAGAATATTCCTCCTAAAATAAATACGATACATATTCCTACAATAAGTAATGTATTATCTTTTTTGGTTGTACTTTCCTTCGTTGTTTGTTTTAAATTTTTAACTGTTAGTTTTAATTTTTTATCGACTTTTCCTTTTGAATTAATAATGTGATTACTTAATCCTGTCGCATTTTTCATAAGTGATTCTTTTGTAATTGTTCCTACTATTGCTTGTTGGATTTCAGTAGTTTCTGGTGTTTGTGTTCCCTCAGTTGTTTCTTCTTGAGTTGTTTGATTTGTTGTTGATTTAGATGTATTTGTTTGTGTATTTTGACTTGTTGAGGTTTCTGTATTTTGAGAGATCATTTGACTGTTATAAATTCCTGTTCCTGCTATTGCCGAAGAAATATTAGGTTTAATAAAAAACTGTACATCTCTTCCCATTGGATTTACATACATAATAGGACTTATATAAAGTTCCAAAGAACTGACTTGTAATCTATAATGATTAACAGTATCTCCATTAGCACTACTACTTCCAGTTTTAGTTGCTGAAACTGAACTCATTGATCCACTTGATGTCATCACTTTAAATCGTACATTGCTGACATTAGAAGCTAACCCTAAACCAACAGTGATATAATACTTTCCATTAATTTGTTCAACCAATAATTGACTTTCGACAATATTACTTACCATACTTTCACCTAAAGCAATATTTTCTCCTCCGTCTTCTGTTTTACCGGTAAGAGGATTGGTATAACTTGTAGAACGACTAACAAGATATGTCCCATCATTTAAAGCACTAACTGGTGAAATAAACATGAATAGCATCATTAAAATGATATTTATTTGTAATATTTTTTTCATAGTTTCTCCCTAAAAACATGAGGCATTTTTATGCCTCATGTTTCTTTCTTAAAATAAATCCAATCATTGTTATAGAAATAATAAATAATGTCATGAATAACTGAATAGATGTTTGATCACCTGTTTTAACTGATTGATTTTCATTTATTTGATTCTCTTTATTTGCTGTTTGATCTTTATTTGTATTTTCTTGTTGATCATCTTTTTTAGTATTTGGTTCTAATTCTGTTTTATCTGAAACATATGTTAAAGTAGTATAATCAATTTTTAATCTTGCTGCTAAATCCATATTTCCCATCATAGCAACATGTGGATTCATCATTACATTGATATATTCATTTTCATGAGGTAATTCAAAGGCCCATAATGTTGGATTCCCTTGTGCATCTTTTTCAATGATTGTAGCACTATGATTTTTATAATCTTCTTGTTCACTTCCAATATAAAATTCTTGTAAACTTGCTTTAATACTTCCAAATGACATTTCTTTTGTTGAAAGATACATTGTTGCTTTTCCATCTTTAACAATAATTTTTGCTTTTGAATTGATAGCAGAAGCTGCCATTGATTCTTTATCACTTGTAGCATTCCATAAAGCAACATCTACACTATATGTTCCATCTTTTGTAAAACGAGAAGTATTTTCTTCATCTTTTTTATCTTCATCATCTTTTGGTGTTTCTGGTGTAGGATCAACTTTTGTTAGACCATCTAATTTTAATTGTAATCTTGCAATAGCACCTCTTAGGCTTCCACCATAATAAAACTTAACATTTGTAAGTTCTTTATTTTCATCTAATTTGAATTGTACTTTTTTTGGATGTCCATCTTCTTCCTCAATAACAGTTGCTTCTTTATATGTTCCATCTTTTAATTGATATTCCATTTTATCAACAGAAGCAGTTTGTCCATACATTGTCATTTCTTTTAATTTTAAAGTAACAACAACTTCATTGTTTTGAACAGTGATTTGTGCTGATTCAACAGCTTGTGCTGCCATTGATTGATCATCACTATTTTCTTTTAAAACATTTACAGGAACGTCATATGTACCATCTTCTAAAACATATTCTTTTTGTAATTCTTTTGCATTATCTAAATCTAATGTTAAAGTTACATTTGTTGGATAATCCTTTCCTTGTCCCATAAAATAATTCATAAAATCAACTGTAATTGATAAAACTGTTGAATTATTTTCATCTAATTGAGGTAATTCAAAAGAAATTTTTTCTGGTACTTCTACTTCTAATGTTTCTCCACCCATTCCTTGTGTAGACTTTTCTACTTTTGTTGAAAGAGTTGTTCCATTAGCAATTGTTAAAACATTTGCATAATTATCTGCTCCAAATAAACTGATAACCATATTTTGTAATGTAGCAACTGCTTGCATTTTACCATCTTGATCAACAGTTACTTCTAATGTATCACCAAAGGCACCAGCAAAGGCTTTTTGTACTGCTGGAAGTGGTGCAGCACTTTTTAAATTTTCAACAGGAATTTGATATGTCCCTGCTTTTGATAAATCAATATTTAATGCGTTGACTGCATTTAATGATGTCAGTTGTAATCCTAAAGCCATCATTAAAGCAAGTGTTATCTTTAATAATTTTTTCATTTTTCCCTCCTATAAAGTTAGTCTTTGCTAACTAAAGAGAGTTTAACATGCCTCTTTTATTTTTCAATGTCTAATTTTGTTTCATATCTGTAACAAAATGAGTATTTTTAGTCTTATTATCATGATTTTATCTCAATTTATAAATGTTTTACACGTGAAACAAAAAAGCCTTCCATCAAAGGAAGACTTTTATTTTTTTTATTATTTTTCGAAATCAAATTCTTGGAAAACATCACTTACTGGTAAATTATTTTCAATACTTTCAATTGTTTTAGCAAGTAATGATGCTACTGAAACAACTTTTAATTTATCGAAATGTTTTTCTTTAGGTAAAATAATTGTATCTGTAACAACGACTTCTTTAGCTGAACAGTTTTTCAATCTTTCAACAGCTGGTCCTGAGAATACTGGGTGTGTACAAGCAACGAAAACATTTTTTGCACCTTTTTCAAGTAACATATCAATACCTGCTACAATAGTTCCACCTGTATCGATCATATCATCAATCATGACACAGTTTTTACCTTCAACATCACCTAAAACACCCATGATTTCAGCAACGTTAGGTTTTGGTCTTCTTTTATCGATGATAGCTACTGGACAATCTAAAGCAACTGCCATTTTACGAGCACGAGTTGCTCCACCATGGTCTGGAGAAACAACACAAATATCATCTAAGTTTTTATTTTTGAAATAATTACAGATTAATGGTAATGCTTGCATATCATCTACAGGAATATTGAAGAATCCTTGAATTTGTGCAGCATGTAAATCAATTGTTACAACACGATTAACGCCAGCAGTTGTTAATAAATCAGCAACTAATTTAGATGTAATTGGTTGTCTAGGTTTTGCTTTTCTATCTTGTCTAGCATATCCAAAGTATGGCATGATAGCTGTAATTTCTCCAGCTGATGCTCTTTTTAAGGCGTCTGCTAAAACTAAGATTTCCATTAAGTTTTCAGTAACAGGATTAGATGTTGATTGGACAATGAAAACATCTTTTCCACGAACTGATTCATCAATTTCAACTAAGATTTCTCCATCAGCGAAATGGTGAACTTTTGATTTTCCCATTTCACAACCTAAATTATCACAAATGTCTTGTGCTAATTCTACTGATGATGATAAAGCAAATACTGTAATTTTGTTTTTCATTTTTTCTTTTACCCCTATTTTCCTATTTTATTTCTTTTTTCTTCTAATACTTTACTATAACCTTCTTTGTTCACTTGTCTACTTCTAGCAATTGCAAAAGCATCTTCATGAACTTCATCTGTAATTGTTGATCCAGCAGCAATAAATGCATTTTTACCAACAGTTACAGGAGCAACTAAATTAGAATTGCAGCCAACGAAAACGTTGTCTTCAATTACTGTTTGGAATTTATTTTTTCCATCATAGTTGCTTGTAATAGTACCGCAGCCAATATTTACGTTTTCACCAACTGTCGCATCTCCAATATAGCTTAAGTGCGCAGCTTTACTTCCTTTACCAAAAGTTGCTTTTTTCATTTCTACAAAGTTACCCATGTGGACATTTTCTAAGATATGACAATGATTTCTAAGTCTTGCATATGGCCCGATATCAACACCGTTTTCAATAATCGAATCAGCAATAACAGAGAATTTAATTTCTACGTTATCTTTGATTTCTACATTATCAAATTCACAATAAGGTCCAATATGACATCCATTACCAATCACTGTTTTTCCTTTAATAATACATCCTGGTTCAATTGTTGTATCATGACCAATCACTACATCTCTACCAATATAAGTATTTGTCATATCTACAATATTTACACCATCTAATAGATGTTTTTTATTAATACGATATTGTAATTGTTTTGTTGCTTCTTGTAATTCAAACTTATCATTAATTCCACCAACTTCTGATAAGTCATCAATTTTATAACCACCAACATTTAAGTTTTGATGATTCATAATTTCAATTACATCTGTAATATAGTATTCATTTTGAGCATTGTTATTTGTTACTGATTCTAATGCTTTAAATAAAGCAGCATTATCAAAGCAATATTCTCCAACATTCATTTCAGAAATATTTCTTTGTTCATCTGTACAATCTTTATACTCAACAATACCTTTAACTTGATCATTTTCTCTAATAATACGACCAAATTTCTTATTTAAGTCACAATCACATGTCATGACTGTTCCTTTCATTTGATGTTCATTATGATATTGAATTAACCCTTGTAATGTTTCTTTAGTAATTAATGGTGCATCACCATTTAAAACAATAGTTGTTCCTTCTTTATCTCCTAAAACATCTTTTGCTTGCATCAATGCATGTCCAGTTCCTAATTGTTCTTTTTGCATTACGAACTCAACACCATCAACAAGTTTCATGACTTCTTCAGCTTTATGTCCAACAATAACATAAATACCATCAACACCTAAACCTTTTAATTCATCAACGATATGACAAACCATCGGTTTATATAAAACTTCATGTACTACTTTAGGCTTGTCGGATTTCATTCTTGTACCTTTTCCGGCAGCCATTACTACTGCGTAAGTTTTCATCGTCACACCCCTCTACGACGTCATTCTAACAAAATATAACTCATAATTAAAGATGAATAAGACAATTTATTGCAAATTCCTACATCTTTTCAAAAAAAGAAAATCTTATCACAGATTTTCTTCCTTGTTTAAAATTTTCGATTTTCTAACAAAAAAATAACGTTTTCTAAAGAATTCATATCCTTTATTCATAATTTCTTGATTTCTAGTAATACCAAATACACATGAACCACTTCCTGACATTAAAGCTCCATCAAAACCTAACTTCATCATTTCTTTTTTGATTTCTTTAATTTGTGGCACCATTTTAATAGAAGGAAGTTCTAATGTATTTTGTAGATTATCAATAACTGCTTGATAATCATTCATTTCAATTCCTTTTTTCATCTTTCTGCAATCTTGATGTTTTACTTTAGATAAATCTAATGAAGTAAATGCTTTTTGAGTTGAAACACCTTTTTTAGGTTTTACAAGTAATAAATAAGCTTCAAAAGGTTCATCAATAAATTGTAGTTTTTCACCAACACCTTCAACAAAAGCTGTTTTTTCATAAATACAAAATGGAATATCTGCTTTTCCTAAAGCAGCCATTTCTTCATAAGATAAATTTAAATGAAATAATTTATTCATGGCTTTAATAACTGCTGCTCCATCAGCACTTCCACCAGCTAATCCTGCTTGCGTTGGAATATGCTTATAGACAAAGATCTTAACACCTTTTTTTAATCCGTATCTTTCTTGCATCAATTGTGCAACTTTATACATAATATTTCTTTGATCGGTAGGAACGATCTTACTATTTGACTCAATTTCAATTCCTTCATCAATGACATTAATATAAATGAGATCATGTAAAGTAATAGGTGCCATGATCATTTCTAAATCATGATATCCATCTTCTCTTTTTCTTACAACATCTAACGCTAAATTTACTTTTGCATATGCTCTTACTTTCATTTTTCATTACCTCGGATACAAATTTCTGGCAACCCCTCTTGTATCAATTCCACCAACACCTAATTGTTTAAAAGAGGTTTTCTCTATAACTTTTTCTAAATCAACATACTCTTTAATATTTGTACTTGCGATTTGAGTTGTGATAATAACAGGATCTAACGCATGAATATTTTTTCTTGAAGGACTTGATGCAAAGTTAGCACCACTCGCTACTAGAAGTTCATAGTATGACTGACACGCTCCTGCAAAGATTACTAATGCATCTTTGTCGGGTTGATATTCTCTAGCCTTTTTGATTGCTTCTACAAAATCTAAACTGTGCAAATAATCTTGACTATTTCTTTTATGTCCATTTTTTTTCAAAGCATCATGTCCTGTAATGACTAAAAGATGTGGATTATGTTTTTTTAATAGGTTGGTTATTTTACTAGCAAACTCTTCTTCTTTAAAATAATAACCATATGCTCTAATACCATATTCTTGATATTTTTTCATACACATCTTTAAATAAGAAGGATCTCCATCTAAATGTAAAACACTTCCCTTTAAACATTTTTCTTGTGGTAAATGCACATCTTCTATTACTCTTTTCTCTTGAACAAGCTCTAAATCATCTATTTCACTATCCGCAATCAAACGATACTCTATTCCTCTTAAATAACAAATATTTTCTTGTATATCAATGACTTCAAAAATAATATCTTGATGATATTTTTTTCTACTTACAATATCACCTATCTTCATTCTATCACCATTATATAGTATGTTTATATAATGATTTTGTGATAGCCTGATAATCTTCTAATGTAAGTTGTTCACATCTTAATTTTTGATCTATTTGATTTTCATTTAAAACATCTAATGCATTTTGATATTCTTGTTTTAAATTATTATAAATCGTTTTTCTTCTTTGTTTAAAAGCACTATTTAATACTTTATATAAATCTAAATTAGCTTCCTTATTAATTGTAATCTTTAAAATAGCACTATCAATATGAGGTGCAGGAATAAAAACATTTTGACTTACTGTAAACATATATTCAATTTTACCCATATCTTCAATCATATACATCAGTGGACTTTTATAATCGCTTGTATATTTTAAAGCCACTTCTTTTTGTACCATCACAACAATTTCATCAATAACTTTACTTTCAGTTAAAACCTTTTCAATAATTTGAGTTGTAATATAATAAGGCAAATTAGCTACTAAAATAACTTTTTCATACTTATCCTTTAAAGTCATTAAATCCTCTAAATTTACTTTTAAAAAATCTTCAAAAACAATCTCAATATTTTCCTGATTTAAAAACTCTTCATAGACTCCTTTAAAACGTGTATCTATTTCATAGCTTCTTACATATCCTGCATAACGTGCTAATACTTGAGTTAAAGCACCAATTCCAGGTCCTACTTCAATCACTGCACATTTTTCATTAACACTTGAACAACGAACGATTTTTTCTACGACATGAGGATCAATTAAAAAGTTTTGCCCATATTTCTTTTTAGGATATAAATCATATTTATCTAATATATATTGAGTTGTACTTTTAGTCGCTATATCCTTCATTCTCTAACTCCTTCTCTATCATTTCCCTGGAAATACCCACCATATTTAATCTTTTAAACAAAGTCTTTGCATTGCCATATCCTAAATGAAATAAATCATAAACCTTTAATCTTTTCTTTTTATCTCCAATAATATCTAATTCTAAAAACTCTTTCCAAGAAATACTTTCTTCTTGATTTGAAAATGTAACAACATTTTCAATTGCTTTCTTTACAGCTTCTTTATTTGCTTCAGCAATACCTAATTTCTTTCTACCAATAGCATCTTTTCTATCAACAAAAGCATGTTTACAATTTTGTACATATTTTTCTACTTGATTTCTAATCTTTAATCCTGGATAATCTGGATCTGTTAAAACAATCACTCCTCTTGTCTTACTAGCTTCTTTAATAAGTTCTAATGTTTTTTCATCTAATCCTAGTCCATGTGTTTCAATAGTATCAACATCATATAATTCTTTTAATAATTGACTATCTGTTTTTCCTTCAACAACTACTATTTCATTAATTCTTTTCATAACTTTACCATTTTAAATAAATCGTCTTCAATTGATCATTCGTGATATATTGAATATGATCTACCCCTTCTATTAAACGATAGGCATCTCCTTTTTTTGTTAATCTTTCTTTAGCATCATTATATACTTCATTTGAAAATTGCAAATAACATTCTCTTTGATTTTTATTAATTTTAGCTTTTAAAGTATTTAATTGATATAAATCAAAATACAACCCTTCTTCTTTAAAATAAGTATGTTTATCATTTTTAGTTATTTTATAATGATCATCTAAATCATACATTTGTTTCATTGTTTGACTATCAAACATCAAATAATTATTATTGATGATTTCCTCATCAGCTAATACTAAATCACCCCAGGTTGCATCTATATAATAATAATCATTGTCATATTTTATCATATTTATTGCATGTTTGTCTCTTCTTCCTTTTATTGTTTTCCCTGTTAAAAACGTTGCTTTAAAATGCAATTGATTGAGTAGATACTGCATTGTTTTTGCATAACCACTACAAACTGATTGATGATTAATAAGAACACTGATTATTTCTTGGTTATATTTTGCTTGTTCATTATACTTACAATGAGTAATAACGTCATCATAAATATATTTTATTTTTTGATAGGATTTTAAATCTTGTGTATCCTCTTTTAGTTGTTTGACAATTTTCTTTATCCTTTTTTGATCTTTAAGAATTTCTTTTTCTTTCATACTATATTCAAAATTAAAAAGACCTTTTGTATTAAGGGACCATTCCTTAATATAAAATAACTCTGGATGATCCTTTAAAACCGCATTAACAATTTTACTTACTTTATCTATCTCTTTTTCTTTAATATAAATATTTTGTTTTCTTGTATAAGCAATATTATAAATTATTTGATAGAGTTGTTTTTG
>ENA-OROU01002994-OROU01002994.1-human-gut-metagenome-genome-assembly--contig:-NODE-2994-length-11405-cov-3.315066_pt1 | contig 11405 bp, 9 predicted proteins | sample MGYA00242131_ERZ509054 | MGnify/ENA primary metagenome ERZ509054 (study PRJEB26280, sample SAMEA2338749) | human gut metagenome | biome: human gut; feature: human-associated habitat; material: faeces... | reverse complement strand
CAGCTTTCGCTGACCAGAATCACGCACCAAGTCTCACGTACGTTCGACTTGAATTCATACGAAAGAATCAGGCACATCCGCTCCCGGTAGTCGTCAAAATCTTCCCCGATCAGGGTATTGATTTTTTTGAAACGATAGACCAGAGAGGTACGGTGCATATCCATGGCCTCTGAGGTAGCAGCCAGGTTTCGTTCGTGAGTCAGATACATGTACAGCGTATAGGCAAATTCAGAATGATGTTTTTTGTCATAGTCCAGCAGAAACTGTATTTTCGGATGGCAGAAGGTCCGGCTGGATTCACTCAAATTACTCCAACCGGTCAGTGCATGTATGCCATCGGATGATGTCAGCAGGGTTGGGCAATCCGTCAGTTGGTTTTAAATTTGTTTTAATCCTATGTACATGTTCCCTCCTTCTTTGTCTGTTCTTTATTATACACGAAATAATAAGCAATGTAAAAACACTTATTTTTCCCTGATTAATACAAACCCGATCATTGCATCTGTGGCCGGAAAACTGTATGAAAGCACACAGTCTTATATGAGCGCACTAATCATGCTGTTGGTGCTGATTCTGGCAGGGGCTGTTGTGTTTTTCGGAATCCGTAGACCAAAAGCAGAATGATGATAGTAAGATTGCAACGTAGAAAATAGCAGTGTATGCGTTCTGTTCCAACAAGGAAAGGTGCTGGGTGAATAGAAAATAAAGGGTTGTATAAGGGATATCTGTCAAAAAACAGGTATCCCTGTTTACATTTTAGGAAGAGGTAGTATAAAATCAGAAGAAATACAAGAAGACGAGGACATATACGTTGGAAAAGAATGATTTGAGGACAGAATTGAATCCTTTTGAAATGCTGGAGGAACTGCTCTGGCAGGATCAGTTTGAATTGATTTTTCCGGAAAATGAAAAACAGTCAGAACTCCGTCTTGTCTATCTGATGAATGACGCAGTAGAAAGTTTTCTGGTCTTTATCAATGCGAAAATGACCGGTCAGTATCAGCCGGATTATGAGGGGGAACTGGAAGCAGAATTGAGCAAGGAAGATACGGAGGATGGCTGTATCTATGTACTGGTAGTTCATCAGGGTGACAGTGTCGTGACATTATTTTTTGAGGATTTGAAAGTTGAGACACATTTGTACCGATACGGAGATCTGGGGCATTTCTGGGTGAAGGGATACGAATATTTACGACAGTTAGAATACCGCATTGCGATTCTGCATACAAAATGCGAGTATCTGGGGGCGGATGCTGCCGGCGAAGAAGAGCAAAAACTGGCGGAACTGGTGCATTTTCCACCTTTGAACTATGCTTGCTATCCGGCTGTTTCACAAAAATATATTGTGCCGATGGATGGGGTCTGGGAACCGACAGAGCAGGCAATTTCCATCATGGAGGAACTGGCAGCAGAAGCTGATGATCACAGTTTGCTTTGGTGGTTAACATTCTATCGAAAGCATCAAGGAAAGGGGATGAGCAGATTGTTGGCATGGATGATGCATCGCACAAGACATGGAGCTGTGATAGATTTGCTGATAGAAAAACTGATGCGGGCAAGCGAAGGTTACCCGGTGCGCAGCTATAAAACAGAAAAGCTTAAATCAGAAGACGCCGGATTCAAGAAGGAAGAAATTGGAAAAAGAGAAGTATGTGATATAAAAGCATCAGAGCAGAGAACTGTATCGGCAGTCGGAGGAATATCACAGCAGTTATATGAGAAAATTCTGATGCAGGCAGTACAGCGTAAAATGGAGCTGGAAGCTCAGGGAAAGCAGGTCACACTGGTGCGAGAAGAACCATTTACAACAGCGCAGGATTCTGTGGAATATAACGTATATCTGATGATCTGGAAGAAAAAACGGGGAAATCGAATTGTGGAAGTGGAACGTTTTTCGGGATGATAAATTAAAATGATACGTTACTTCGGGTAAAGAGCGGTATTACGGATGAAGTTGTCTGCGCCGGCAGACAGAGATGGAAGGCTTCCGAATGATGGAACACCTGCTGACCGAGGAGGATCGCCCCACAGCGATCTATTGTGCCAATGATATTTCCGCGGTTGGTATGCTGAAGTGTATGGCAAATAATAAGAAGTGCGGCTACATGCCGTCTATCATTGGTAATGATGACATTGAGGCAGCGCAGGATACAAAACGATTCATAATTCACAATTCTTTCACAATCTCAACAAAGTTTTACTACAATCGTCTCGTATGATATACTCATCAAAGATGAGGAGGCAGAGAAAAATGCTTGAGAATGAAGAAAACAAAATGAACACAGAAAATAATGAATCAGAAGTAAAAAATGAAAGCAATATAGAAAATGTAGAAACTGTAAAAAATGATGCAGAGGATTCTGCTACGAACAAAGCTACTGAGGAAATGTTTGAGGAATCCGATTTTGTGACACCGCCACAGGATGTGGAAGAAACAGCAGATGCTGCACAGGCAGATACCGTTCAGACTTCCGAGACAGATCAGGCGCAGAATTGTGAAGCTCAGACTGATGAGGATCATATCAAAGGAACCGAGGGCGCTTCCCAGTACCGTTATTCCTATATCAAGAATCATCAGAAACAGGATCACGTTGGCGGTGACCGGAACAGCAATCATCAGGAGACACCGCAGCAGAGAAGAAAACACAGACACAGCATGAATGTATATGCAAAAGTAGTGTGCTGTGCAATCTTATTTGGTGCAATTTCCGGTGGTATGATCCTTGGATCTTTCGCAATCGGAAAGAATTCAGCAAAATCAGTTGCAGCTGCAAATCTGGAGACTAATGCTGCAAAACTGAGCACAAACTCCGGCAACAAGAAAACCGATGCATCTGGTTCCACTGATGGAACCTATACCGTAGCAGAAATTGCATCGCAGTGTAAATCCTCGGTCGTAGCGATTACAAATCAGAGTGTGCAGGAAGTACAGACCATGTTCGGAACTATGCAGCAGCAGAGTACCGGCAGTGGTTCCGGTGTTATCATCGGAAAGAATGATACAGAGCTTCTGATCGCAACCAACAACCATGTAGTATCCGGTGCAGAATCCTTAACGGTATGCTTCAATGATAATAAAGACGCCGTTTTTGATGCAAAGATCAAAGGTACGGATCCCAATAACGATCTGGCTGTTATTGCCATCCAGCTTTCCGATATCAGCGAGGATGTGTTAAACAGTATCTCCATCGCAACTCTGGGCGATTCCACGCAGATGGAAGTCGGTGATCAGGTTGTTGCCATCGGAAATGCACTTGGTTTTGGCCAGTCTGTTACAACCGGTATCATCAGTGCAGTTGACCGTGAAGTTACTATCGATGATACAACAGCAACTCTGTTACAGACAGATGCAGCTATTAACCCTGGTAACAGCGGCGGTGCGCTGTTCAATATGAAAGGTGAAGTTATCGGCATCAACAGTGCAAAATATGCCAGCGATGAAGTGGAAGGTATGGGATTTGCAATCCCGATGTCCAAAGCACAGAGTATCATTGAAAATCTGATGAATCAGGAGACCAGAGACAAACTGACCAGTAATTATGGATTTCTAAATATTACAGGAGAGGATGTTTCATCAGAAGAGGCAGAAAAATATAATGTTCCGGAAGGCGTTTATGTCAGCGGAACCACAGATGGCGGTGCAGCAGCAAATGCCGGTATCCAGAGAGGCGACATTATCACAAAGCTTGGTAATACAACCATTACCACGATTTCTCAGTTAAAAGAGGAACTTCAGTATTACAAAGCCGGTGAGACTGTAGAGGTTACAATCCAGAGAAGCAGTGACGGAAAAGGTTATCAGGAGCAGACATTAAAAGTTACACTGGATAATGCATCTCAGCAGCAGACTAATACAACAAATCAGAACAACGGTGGTCAGTCCGGTTCCAACGGACAGTATTCTATCCCAGGATATGGAAACAACGGAGGCAGCAATAGTCTGGAACAGTTTTTTGGCTATGGAAACTAAGGAAACACGCATGCCTGTACCGTATATACGGTATCAGCATAAATGAACAAATGGTACATCATGCAGAGTCATCAATTTGAATGGAATCTTTCTTCTGTATGAAAACTGCTTTACGCTGTCCCTATCTTGTGCTAAAATGTATGAAACAGACTTTTACGAGTATTGGAGGCAGTTGAGATGAAGAAGAAAAGAATTGCAATTGCACTTGGACATGACGCACTGGGAACAACGCTTCCGGAGCAGAAGGAAGCAACCTGCCGCGCAGCAAAAGCAATTGCTGATTTAATACAGGATGATTGTCAGGTGGTTATCACACACAGCAACGGACCGCAGATTGGAATGATCCACACAGCGATGTCTGAGTTTCACAGACTGTATACAGATTATACAGCGACACCAATGTCTGTATGTTCAGCAATGAGTCAGGGCTACATCGGATACGATCTGCAGAATGCGATTCGTACCGAATTGATGAACCGCGGTGTATACCGTACCGTATCCACACTTTTGACACAGGTTATCGTAGATCCTTATGACGAGGCTTTTTACAAACCGAGTAAGATTATTGGTCGTGTTATGACTGAGGAAGAAGCGGAAGAAGAAGAGAAAAAAGGAAACCATGTTGTTAGAACCGAGGAGGGCTATCGTCGAATCGTTGCGGCACCGATGCCACATCAGATTGTGGAACTGGATGCTGTAAATACACTGATGGATGCGGATCAGGTTGTCATTGCAGCCGGTGGCGGAGGAATTCCGGTACTGGAGCAGGGCACTGTTTTAAAAGGCGCAAGTGCAGTCATTGAGAAAGATCTCATTGCAGGATTGCTGGCAGACGGTGTAGAAGCGGATATGCTGATCATTCTGACCGGCGAGGAGAGCGTTTATAAGAATTACGGAACAGATAAACAGGAATCGATTCGTGAGATGACCTGTGCGGAAGCACGGAGATATATCGCTGAGGGAGAGTTTGGAGAGGGGACCATGCTTCCGAAGATTGAAACAGCCATTTCCTATATTGGTGATTATGCAACACGTAGTGTTCTGATCACAAAGCTTGGAAGTATTGAAGCAGCTATGGCTGGGCAGACAGGTACAATTATAAAGAAATAAAATAAAAAGGGGATAATGCAGATCGTGTATTATCCTCTTTGCACTTTTTCATAGGAAAGGAATATAGAAATATGAGAGAAATCAGAAAAACAAAAATTGTATGCACACTGGGACCCTCCACAGATAAAGGTGATGTACTCCGTCAGCTGATGCAGGAAGGAATGAATGTTGCGCGTTTTAATTTTTCACATGGCTCCCATGAAGAACAGAAAGCACGATTGGATAAACTGGTAGCATTGCGGGAGGAACTTGATCTTCCGGTAGCAGCACTGTTAGATACAAAAGGTCCGGAGATTCGTCTGAAAGAGTTGAAAGGCGGTAAGGCAGAACTGAAAGAAGGACAGTTATTTACACTGGCACTTGGTGATTTTGTCGGTGATGCCAGTCGTGTTGCCATCACATATGAGGATCTTCATAATGATGTCAAAGCTGGTGATCGTATTCTGATCGATGACGGTCTGATCGAAATGAAAGTTGTTCGCCTGGATGGAACAGATATTGTCTGTGAGGTAATCAACGGTGGAATGATCTCTAACAAAAAAGGGGTCAATGTGCCGAACGTGGAACTCTCTATGCCGTTTATCAGTGAGACAGATTACAGCGACATTGTGTTTGGTATCGAGAATGGATTTGATTTTATTGCAGCATCCTTCACCAGAACTGCCGATGATATTTTGCAGATCCGTAAGATTCTGGAAGAACATGACTGCAAGAGTGTCAATATTATTGCTAAAATTGAGAATAAACAGGGTGTGGATAACATCGATGATATTATCCGGGTATCTGATGGCATCATGGTAGCACGTGGTGACATGGGAGTAGAGATTCCGATGGAGGATGTACCGGTTATCCAGAAAATCTTGATCGAAAAAGTATACAAAGCAGGAAAACAGGTTATCACAGCGACACAAATGCTGGATTCCATGATGAAGCACCCGCGTCCGACCCGTGCGGAGGCAACGGATGTAGCAAATGCTGTTTATGACGGAACCAGTGCCATCATGCTTTCCGGTGAAACTGCTGCCGGTGATTATCCGGTGGAAGCACTGCAGACTATGGTGAAGATTGCATCCCGTACCGAACAGGATATCAACTATATGTCTCGATTGAAGAAACGCAGCATTTTGACAAACCCGGATATTACCAATGCTATTGCACATGCAACCTGCACCACAGCCATGGATCTGAATGCATCTGCAATCATCACAGTATCCAATTCCGGTCGTACTGCACGTATGGTATCAAAATACCGTCCGGCCTGCCCGATCATCGGATGCTCTGTAAACAAAGACGTATGCAGAAAAATGAGTCTTTCCTGGGGCGTTACACCGCTGCTGGTAGAATTAAAACACAACTCTGACGAGTTATTTGATCATGCAGTTGATAAAGCAGAGGAGATGGGACTGATTAAACAGGGTGAGATCGTTGTTCTGACTGCCGGTGTACCACTGGGTATCTCCGGTACTACCAATATGATCAAAGTGCATGTGGCAGGACATATTCTGATGCAGGGAAAAGGTCTGAATGATAAAGTTGATTCCGGCAATATGTGTGTGGTAAACTCCGCAGAGGAACTGAAAGAGAAATTCAAGGTTGGAGATATTATCGTTGCAAAAGACACCTGTAATGAAATGATGGAGCAGATTCGTCTGTCCTCCGGATTGATCCTTGAGAAAAACAGTATAAATTGTCACGGTGCGATTGCAGGACTGAGCCTTGATATTCCGGTACTGATCGGGGCAGAAAATGCAACACAGATTCTGAAATCCGGTGCTTTTGTGACACTGGATGGCAAAAAAGGAATTGTGAGCTGCAATAATTAAAAGCTTCTTTATGTATAAATAAAGGAGATTGTGTCATTTTTCTCAGAGAGCGATTATTAGCTCGTGAGATGAAATGACACAATCTCCTTTTTAAAATCTTAAATTTTTACCACATAAGAAAAAATCTATTTAGCTACAGCTGCATATTTGCGTACGATAGCATTCATCTCATCCCAATGTGCTTCCATGTCACGGACAAGCTTGAACTGTGTGCGGGTACGATCCAGGTTCTGTCCCGGACGATGTACAGCGAAGTAATGGTCACCTTCCAGATAATCGGTCAGGAAACGCATACCGCATTCCAGTGTCATCAGTTTAGCTCCCCAAGGGAGAGTCTCAATCTCCAATGGTGTCAGGGCATCTCCTGCAATCTCAAGGAATCCTTTTGTGTAAGCCTCAAAAAGTTCCAGAGAGAAGTTTACTTTTGTCAGATCCGGTTCATCCTCGGCACTGTGATTTGCACCGAAACGGATAGAATCACCATAATCGTTGGCTGCCAGACCCGGCATGACGGTATCCAGATCAATGATGCAGAGTGCGTCGTTTGTTTTATCATCCAGAAGAATGTTGTTTAATTTTGTATCGTTGTGTGTAACACGGAGAGGCAGTTTTCCGGCTGCCAGCAGATCTGTCATGTGTGAACAGTCTGCCTCATGGTTCAGTACAAAATCAATCTCTTCCGGAATGTCAGCGGCACGGTGCATTGTGTCGGCTGCCAGGGCTTCTTTGAATTTGCGCAGACGATCCGGGGTATTATGGAAATCCGGAATCGTTTCATGCAGTGTGGAAGCATCGTATCCGGAGAGGTTTTTCTGGAACTGTCCGAATGCTTTGGCGGAAGTGTAGAAATCCTCAGTATTTCTGCACTGCTGCAGACAGATGGTATGTTCTACGAACTTATAAATACGCCATGCACCCTGTGTGGAATCAGTATAGTATGGCTGACCGTCACGGGTGTATACAACTGTCATGGTTTCACGTTCTGTATCTCCACCGCGTTCTGCGATGATGTCTTTCAGGTAAGAAGTAACGCCGCAGATATTTTCCATCAGGGATTTCGGATTGGTAAAAATATCTGTATTAATGCGCTGCAGGATAAATCTGTGTGTCTCTTTGCCGGTAACGGTTACCAGGCTTGTATTGTTGATGTGACCTTCCCCATAGGCCTTGTAAGTTATAGTGCCTTCACCCAGGTCATAGGCAGAAAGAACTTCCTGAAAAATCTCAGGTTTAATCTGTATCATAATATCTTCTCCTTTATCTGTGTAACGATTACTGCCACAATGGTGTCGGATATAATCCGTCGGCAGCTTTGTCTGCAAGTGCTTTTACGATTCCCGGTTTGTCTTCGCGGTAAGTAACGCCGTACCATTTGTCCGGACTCTGTAATACTTTTACAGATGCTTTTCCTTCATCCAGAAGCTGGCTGACAACGGATGGAAGGAAGTATTCCCCTTTCAGCGGATTATTCACCATTGCATCATCCAGGAATGCTGCGAAGCGGTCTTTTGCTTCTTTGATAAAGCTTTCACTGAATCCCCAGAGATTCATGGACACAATAGTATTTCCATCAATCTCATGCCAGGTTTCACCTTTATCTTCAGTAAAGCGGATGCCGCCTTCGTGCTGTTCAATCTGTGTATGCTCAACAACACTGATCAGATTGGAATCAGCGTCTGTCGTGCACACGCCGCGGGCAACAGAACCATTTTCTGTAACAGTGTTTTTTAACTGATAGCCAACCATGCAGTAACGATATTTGCCATCATCACTGTGTGTGGACAGGTAATCATAAATGATCTTAAAGCAGGTAGTTCCATAATAATCATCTGCGTTGATCACAGCAAATGGTGCATCAATGAGATCTCTTGCTGCAAGAATTGCATGGCAGGTTCCCCATGGTTTCTCACGGCCTTCCGGTACGGAATAGCCTTCCGGCAGATCATCCAGATCCTGATATGCATAAGCAACTTCCATATATTTGGAAACGTGATCACCGATGGCTTCTTTAAATGCATCTTCAATGGAATGTTTGATGATGAAAATAACTTTTTCAAATCCGGCACGGCGGGCATCATACAGGGAATAATCCATAATTACTTCTCCATGACTGCCAACCGGATCCATCTGTTTTAATCCTCCGTAACGACTGCCCATTCCAGCTGCCATAACGACTAATATTGGTTTTTTCATTTTCATATCCTCCTGTGTTTATGAAATATATTCCTTGGAAGACGGACATATGCTATGGAATAAAAAATAGCAGAAATGTCAGACTTCTTTTGCGTGTTCTCTGTTAACCTTATCTATTATACGTTTATTTTTTGGGGAGTGCAACCGATAAAACGGAAGAAAACAGGGGGGAAACAGGGTCAAAACAGAAGCGTAAAAAATGCAGAAAAAAAGGCTTGCAATTCTTTGAAAAAAGATGCAAGATATGCATAGCGAAGGAGATGGAAGAGATGCATATAACAAACGGACAGGTCTTTCTGCCCGAAGGAAGATTTGAAAAATCAGATATTTTATGTGGGGATCGGATTACTGCCATAACCGGTGGTGATACCTATGTGACAGTACAGGAGCCGCCAGATGGAGAAATGATAGATGCGACCGGAAAATATATCATTCCGGGACTTGTGGATATTCATACACATGGAGCGGTAAATGCAGATGCCAGTGACGGAGATGCAGATGGTCTGCGCCGGATGTCACGATATTATGCACAGAGAGGTGTAACATCCTGGTGTCCGACTACTATGACGCTGTCGGAGAAATCACTGCTGCATGCAATGCATGCCATCCGTGATTTTGAAAGTGATGGGGCACATTGTGTGGGAGTTCATCTGGAGGGACCGTTTTTAAGCTATGAAAAACGCGGGGCACAGAATGCACAGTATCTGCAGAAACCGAATATGGAAGAACTGGAAAAATTAAACGAAGCCTGCGGTGGACAGGTACGCATGATCACAGTGGCTCCGGAAGAAGATCGGGATCTGACATTTATCCGACAGGCCAGCAGACTTTGCACGGTTTCCCTGGGGCACTCTGTGGCAGACTATGAGATGGCACAGGCGGCTTTCGAGGCAGGTGCTACCCATGTTACGCATATGTTTAACGGCATGAATGGAATTCATCACCGGAAGCCGGGGATCATTGGTGCTGCATTTGATGCAGGTGCTACCGTCGAACTGATCTGTGATGGTTTTCATATCCATCCGTCAGTTGTTCGGATGACAGCTGCCTTGTTTGGCGACAGATTGAATTTGATTTCGGATTCCATGCGTTGTGCGGGAATGCCTGAGGGAGAATATGAGCTTGGCGGTCAGCCGGTATGGATGAAAGAGGGAAAAGCAACACTGGCAGACGGAACGCTTGCGGGTTCTTCCATTCATCTGATGGATGGGCTTCGAAATGCGGTATCTTTTGGTGTGCCATTGGAACAGGCTGTAATGGCAGCTACCTCTACTCCGGCAAAGGCCATTGGAATGGAGCGGGAGATTGGATGTATCCGGACAGGTGCACGGGCAGATCTACTGATTCTGGATGAACACCTGGAACTGGAAAAAGTTATTATCGGTGGACAGATCTGGCAGTAGCATAAAGAAATGGATTTTCTATGAATAATGCATAAAATGAGGAGGTTTTTACAATGAAAATTATTAAAGCAAAAGATTATGATCAGATGAGCAGAAAAGCGGCAAATATTATTTCCGCGCAGGTAATCATGAAACCGGACTGTGTACTTGGTCTGGCAACTGGAAGCAGCCCGATTGGCACTTACCGTCAGCTGATTGACTGGTATAACAAAGGGGATGTTGATTTCTCAGAATGCTATTCCGTGAACCTGGATGAGTATGTAGGACTGGATATTACAAGTGATCAGAGTTATGTATATTTCATGCGTCATAACTTTTTTGATGCAATCAATATCCGTGAGGATCATACGTTTATCCCGAATGGAAAAAATACAGATGTGGCTGCTGAGTGTGAGCGTTATGATAACCAGATTGCATCTCTGGGCGGCATTGATCTGCAGCTTCTCGGACTCGGCCGTAATGGACATATTGGTTTCAATGAACCGGATCAGGTGTTTACAAAAGGCACACATTGCGTAGATCTGGCAGAATCTACCATTGAAGCAAACAAACGGTTCTTTGCCAGTGCAGATGATGTACCGCGTCAGGCATTTACGATGGGAATCTGTGATATCATTCAGGCAAAGAAAGTGGTAATGGTTGTATCCGGCGAAGATAAAGCCGATGCGGTACAGAAAGCATTTTTCGGTCCTGTGACACCGGAAGTACCGGCATCCATTCTTCAGTTGCATCCGGATTTTACGCTGGTTGCAGATGAAGCCGCACTGAAAAAAGTGCTTGCATGAAAATCAAGAACGTGATATAGTAAATGACGAAATGAGCGCAGAAATGTCTCATTTCGTTAAATGGGTGGATTCCCGAGTGGCCAAAGGGGACAGACTGTAAATCTGCTGGCGATGCCTTCGA
>ENA-OROU01002974-OROU01002974.1-human-gut-metagenome-genome-assembly--contig:-NODE-2974-length-11467-cov-7.806257_pt1 | contig 11467 bp, 9 predicted proteins | sample MGYA00242131_ERZ509054 | MGnify/ENA primary metagenome ERZ509054 (study PRJEB26280, sample SAMEA2338749) | human gut metagenome | biome: human gut; feature: human-associated habitat; material: faeces... | reverse complement strand
CTGCTACGATAAGAACTCCAAAAATAAGGCTCATAAATATCTTATAAGTCATACCGTAAACCATTCCTACATGAAACAATTTACAAAACAACGCAACAGACAATGTGCTTATCAGACAAAATGCAACGCTGAAAATAAAGAGCATAGAAATTTTTGCCATAATGAGTTGTGTATTTGTAACTGGAATTGTTCTAAGGTTTTTGGAAGTATCACAATCTCTTTCTATTTGCGACAACAAGCCCTTTGCCTTTAGGGAAAGTTCCTTGTTGCGTAAATGGTGGTTGCTCATAACCGTATAACCTTTGTTCTTTTCCACGCGGAAAACTGCCATAGCTTCATCACTCCTTTGGTTGGATTTGTTACGCAGTAGAAACGCGGTTTTGAGGGAAAAGGTATCAACCCTTGCCTTTCTCATTTCCGCGCTCTAAGAGCCGCATAAATCAAGGCTTTATTTGCCCTTACTGCGTAACATGAGGGCATAAAAAAAGCAGCGTTCCTGTTCTCCTGTGTGGGAGTGAGAAACGCCGCCTTATAGGTGGTGCTTATTTTATTTTTTCTTTTCGACGTGCCGCGTAAGGTGGTGTAGTGGTTTATCCGGCAGCTTCGCAGGTGCTTTTGCATATCAAGGCTCAATTCGTTAAAAGTAGTAAATGAGTAGTAAAATCAATCTGCAAACCTGCGAATATGCCCGTAAATCAAGCATTTTTCAAGACAATCAACTAATTTGATTTAAAATCGCATATCTTTTCTCGCAACAGTAGTAAAAATGGTAGTAAATTCAGGCTCAAAATGCAATTTACTACTCGGCATTTACCACCCGTTTCATCTCTGTTTCCACGTCATCGTACTGCACATGAGTGTAAGTATTCAGGGTGACGCCAATGTCAGAGTGTCCCATCAGATATTGCAGAGTTTTAGGATTCATACCGCTTTTGGCCATGTTGGAACAAAACGTATTTTTCCCTTTCCGCTAATATGACACCTGAAACACCCGATTCTGCCCGCTTTTTTGAAAATTTCCAAAAATATTTTTGAAACAGGCAGCTTTTCAGGCGGCAATAGAAAAGCCCAGCAGACCGAAAACGGTCAACCGGGCATAATGGCAGCACGAAACGCGCAGTAGCTACATCGTATAGTACATAGTAAAAGCCCTACTGACCCTGTGCGGGAGCAAGGCTTTTTTGATAGCTTAAAGCTGGGCAATCGATAGAATATTAGGCGCATGGCGGCATCCTCCTATGGCCGCCATACGGACGATGAAACGCTCTGATAAGCAAAAAGAACCGGCGGCCTTGATTTTCTCAAAAGCCGCCGGTTCAAAATGGGCGCGCGGATATGTCTGCTATACGACGGCTTTTTTTCTTTTGCCGTCGTGTGGCAGGTGTTTTTACTTTTTATTCTTTTAAATCACTTTATGCTATGAAAATGATAGTAAATAGACGGCGGTTGAATTTCTTTGGGCGTTGGCGAATGCCGAAAAATCTAGGAATCAAGCCACTTTTCGGGAGAATTTGAGGGATGAAAAAAGTCTTGTTTATTTGCCACGGCGGCATTATAATGGCAGTATCAACGATACAATCAAAATAAATGGGAACGCTCTTCTTACCGCGTGAAAAAGGGCACCAAAAGCAACAGCCACAGCGGGCTTGCCCGTTGTGGCTGTTGTATTGCTTCTGCGTTTTGATTATGATAGGGAAAAAATGAAGCAAACCGTATGCTTATAAAGCGAACGCCATTGCATCTCCTGGCGCAAGCCCCCCGTCACTCACTTTTCCACCGCCATTGCGATCTGCTCGCGGGTGATGGGCAGCTCATAAAAGCGTTTGTGGGTGGCGTGGTAGATGGCATCGGCCACGGCGGGCAGCGGGGTGTTGATGACGACCTCACCGATGGACTTTGCGCCAAACGGGCCGGTGCCCTCGTAGCTGCTCTCAAAACTCACATCAATATGTCCAATATCAGTGCGGCAGGGGATCTTGTACTGCATCAGGGAGCTTTCGCGCGGCATGCCGCGGTCATTGTAGGTCACATTCTCGGTCAGTGCCATGCCGATGCCCTGCAAAATACCGCCCTCGGCCTGCACGCGGGCCAGGTTCGGGTTTACAGGGGTGCCGCAGTCAACCGCGGCCACATAGTTCACCACCTGGGCTTCGCCGGTTTCCAGGTCAACTTCCACTTCGGCGGCGCCAACCATAAACGGCGGGGGCGAAATCTCCGAGCTGTGGGTCACGGTGGCTTCCAGCGCCACCGTGTTGCCGCACTGGGATGCCGCTGCAATGCTGGCCAGCGGCACGCGCTGGGTGCCATCCTCGCTCGTCACGGCATCGCCGGTAAACAGCACGGCGGCTTTGTCCAGCCCCAGCAGCTGTGCCCCCAGGGTGCAGATCTTATCTTTCAGTTCCAGCGCACACTTTTCCACGGCCTTGCCGGTCACATAGGTTGTGCTGGACGCATAGGAACCGGAATCATAGGGGGAAGAATCGGTATCTGCGCCCAAAACCGCAATGTTTTCCAGCGGGCATTCCAGCACTTCGGCAGCGATCTGCGCCAGGATCGTATCGCAGCCTGTGCCCATATCCGCTGCGCCGATGGAGAGGGTATAGAACCCGTCATCGTTAATTTTCAGCGTGGCACTGCCCACGTCCACATGGTCGATGCCGGAGCCCTGCATGGCCATGCCCATGCCAACAGCACGCACCTTGCCGTTGCCGACCTCGCGCACGGGGTACTTATGGTCCCAATCCATCCTGTCATGCACGGTTTTCAGGCAGCGGTCCAGCGCACAGCTGGTGTTGACCTGGCCATAGTAGGCGGGCATAACATCGCCCTCATGGACAATGTTGCGCTGCCGGAGCTCGAACGGGTCCATCCCCAATTTGTCGGCCAGCTCATTCACAGCGGATTCCACCGCAAACAGACCCTGGGTTGCGCCGTACCCGCGGTACGCACCCGATGACATGTGGTTGGTGTAAACAACATCGCTGACAAAGCGGAACGCTTCGGCCTTGCCGTACAGCGGGATGGACTTGTGGCCCGAAAGCCCCACCGTTGTGGGGCCGTGCTCACCGTAAGCGCCGGTGTTGGAAAGGGTGTGCAGGTCAATGCCCTTGATGATGCCGTCCTTTGTTGCGCCCAGCCGCACGTGCATCTCCATCTCATGGCGCGGGGTTGAAGCCGTCTGGCTTTCAAAGCGGGTATAGATGATCTTGCTGGGCTTCTTCGTTTTCCAGGTAACAAAGGCAGGGTAAACCTCGCACACTGACGTCTGTTTTGCGCCGAACCCGCCGCCGATGCGCGGCTTGGCAACGCGGATCATGGATTTGGGGATGTGCAGGGCGTTTGCCAAAATGCGGCGGCAATGGAACACGATCTGCGTTGAGCTGAGCACATTCAGCCGCCCGTAAGCATCAATGCTGCAATACGTGCGGAAGGTTTCCATCATGGCCTGCTGGCAGGCGCGGGTGTGGTAGGTGTGGTCAATGACCACATCGCACCCAGCCAACACCGCCTCAATATCACCCTCGCCGGATTCATCGTGGGCGCAGAGGTTGCGGTTCTTGTCAGCTCCGATACCGGGAACAAGGGCTTCCCAGTTATCCTCCGGGTGTACAAGAGTAGGGTTATCGAGCGCTGTGTGGAAATCCAGCACCGCGGGCAGAACTTCATATTCCACCTGAATCAGCTTCATCGCCTTATCGACGCATGTTTCGTCTTTGCCCGCAAGGATCGCAACAACATCCCCGGCAAAGCGGACATGGCGGTCGATCACAAGGCGGTCGTAAGGGCTCATTTCGGGGTAGGTCTGGCCCGCCTGGGTGTAGCGGCGGGCGTTCTGGTCCACATCTTTCCAGGTGTAAATCACCTCCATGCCGGGCACAAGCATGGCGCGGGAGGTATCAATATTTTTGACGATCGCATTGGCGTGGGGGGAGCGCAGCAGCTTGACGATGAGACAGTCCTGTGGGATAACATCATCCATGTACACAGGCTGGCCGGTTACAAGCTGCATGGCGTCCTTCTTGCGCACAGGCTGGTTCACAGTTTTCATTGGGCAGCCTCCTTTGATTTTTTCCACGCCAAAAAGTTCTGGATCCCGCGCAGCTGGCCTTCGTACCCGGAGCAGCGGCAAAGGTTGCCCGCAAGGTATTCCTTGATCTCCTCCTCATTGGGGTCGGGTTTTTCGCGGAAAAGGGCCAGCGCATTCATGATAAAGCCGGGGTTGCAGAAGCCGCACTGCTCGGCCCCCTGGTCAGCGATGAACGCGCCGAACTCAGCGGCTTCCTCCTGCAGGCCCTCCAGCGTGGTAACGCTGCGGCCATCCACCCGCGCCGCCAGTACAGAGCAGGAAAGCACCGGCTTTTCGTCCAAAAACACGGTGCACAGCCCGCAGTTGGCGGTTTCGCACCCGCGCTTGACGCTTTTGCAGCCTAAAGAGCGCACCAGATCAATCAGCAGGGTATCGGGGGCGATCTCAGCAGCTGTTTTTTTATGGTTCAACGTAAAATGAATTTGCATCAGAGCACCTCCAGGTTCCCCAGTGCCTGTACGGCACGCTTGACAAGCACCCCCACCAGATGGGTGCGGTAGGCGGCACTGCCGCGCAGGTTGCTGCCGGTGGGCACCGCAGCCTGTACGGCGGCGGGCAGCTCATCCGGGGCGGCCGTGGGGCAGACAAGCATGGCTTTCATGGGGCGTGCACCGATGGCAAAGCGGTAGGCTCCATCCGCCGTGCGTGCAGCAGCGCAGGTCAAAATCGGGAAGTCCGTTTGGGTGGCCCGCACAGACTGGTAATGCACTGCAAGCCCCGGCGTCTTTTTTATGTAAACATGGGTCAAAATATCACGGTCATAGGGCAGGGCGGCAAACTGTGCAATGGGCATCCGGCCTGCTTTGTACAGCTCCACATCGCAGTCCAGCGCCAGCAGCAGCGTTAATACGTCTGAAAAGCCAAACCGCCCGTACACGCTGCCGCCCACGGTGGCGCAGTTGCGGAACTGCACCCCCACAATATGGCGCACGGCCTCCCGCATGGCGCCGTTGGTGGCCGCGTTCAGCGCGGCGTGGGTTTCCAGGCTGCGCAGCGTTGCCATGGCGCCAATGGCAAATTCGGTATTGGTTTCTTCAATGGTATCCAACCCCAGCGCAGATAGGTCAATGGCTGTGCCAACGCTGATTTTTTCCATTTTCAGCCACAGCATCCCTCCCAGCACCCGGTTCGGGCGCTTCTGGTTCAGCTGCCATGCTTCTTCCAGTGTGGCGGGGCGGGCATATTCTCGAATCGTTATCATAGAATGCTCTCCGTTTTTGGGTAAAATCATACTTTTGTGTAGTACCACTTTTATTTTACCACAAATTCTGCTATAATTCCGTTGTGGTTTGAAAAACACAACGGAATATTGGTTTTAGAAGGAAGTAAGGAACATGAAAATGACCAAAATGACCGCCCTGCTGCTGGCCGCCGCTATGGCACTGACAGCCTGCGGCAGCACCGCTGCTGCCAGCAGTACCGCAGCCAGCGAGGCCGCTTCCGTAGAGGCTACCGCAGCCCCGGAAGCCACTGCTGCACCGGAAGAACCTGCCGCCGAAACGGCGGTTACCTACCCGCTGACCGTTACCGACCAGCTGGGCCGCGAAGTTACCATTGAGGAAGAACCCAAAACCCTTGCCAGCGGCTACTACATTTCCACCAGCCTGCTGATTGCGCTGGGCGTGCAGAACGAGCTGGTTGGCGTGGAAGCCAAAGCCGACAAACGCAACATCTACAGCCTGTCCGCCCCGGAGATCCAGTCCCTGCCCAGCATTGGCACCGCCAAAGAGTTTGACCTGGAAGGCTGCGCTGCGCTGGCCCCGGATCTTGTCATCGTGCCCGCCAAGCTCAAGGATTCCATCCCCCAGATGGAGGAAATGGGCCTGACTGTGCTGGCTGTTAAGCCGGAAAACCAGGCCGGCCTGTTCGGCGCGATCGAGCTGCTGACACAGGCAACCAACACCACCGCCCGCGGCGAGGAGCTGGAAATGGCCATTGAGAGCAACCTGGCCGCCCTGGCCGAAGCCGTTGCCGACACCGATGCCCCCAGCGTTTACCTGGCAGGCAATAGCTCCGTGTTGGAAACCGCAGGCCCCGCCATGTATCAGAACACGATGATCGAAAACGCCAACGGCACAAACGCCGCCGCCAGCGTGGAAGATACCTACTGGGCCGAAGTTTCCTATGAGCAGATCCTGGATTGGAACCCCGATTACATCATTCTGGCATCCGATGCTGAATATGACGTTGATTCTGTTCTGAACGATGCCGCCCTGGCGGACTGCACCGCCGTCAAGGAGAGCCATGTTTACCAGCTGCCCCACGCTGTTGAGGCTGTGGATTCCCCCGTGCCGGCCAGCTTCCTTGGCAGTGTTTATCTTGCCAGCGTGCTGCACCCGGAGCAGGTGACCGAGGAGTATTACCACGCCGCTGCCGATGAATTCTATGGTAGCTTCTATGGCTTTACCCCCGAATCTTATGAATAATAACCGCAAACGCACGGCGCTGTGCCTTCTGGGCGCAACGCTCTGCGTTTTTATGGCCTTTGGTGCGGCACTTTATTTCGGCCGTTATCCCATAACCCTGCAGGCACTGCTGGCGGGGGACGCTATGGCAGTGCGCACCTTTACGGTGCTGCGCCTGCCCCGTGCCGTAATGGCGCTGGCGGGCGGGTTCGGTCTTGGCGTGGCGGGCTTTGTGTACCAGACTGTTTTCCGCAATCCACTGGCAAGCCCGGATATCATTGGGGTATCGTCGGGGGCCAGCGTTGGCGCGGCATTTGCCATCTTGTTTGTCTCTTCGGGCATGCTGGGCACCACGGTATGCGCCTTTGCGGGCGGGTTGGCAGCGGTGTTTCTCTCGCTTGGCTTGGCGGCCGCCGCGCCGGGGCGCAGCAAGATGAACCTGGTGCTGGCGGGCATTGCCGTACATGCGCTGGCGCAAACTCTTTTGATGCTGCTAAAGCTGACCGCTGACCCGGAAAAAGAGCTGGCCAGCATTGAATATTGGATCATGGGCAGCCTGGCGGGGGTAACGCAAAGCCGGGTGTGGTTCCCCGTTCCAATGGTTATTTCCTGCTGCGCCGTAATTTTTGCTTTGCACCGTCAGGCGATGCTTTTATCCGTGGAAGAGGATGAAGCGCGGCTGCTGGGGGTTCCGGTGGGGCGGATGCGTTTTCTGCTGCTGACATTGGCAACGCTGGTGGTGGCCGCGGTTGTCAGCGTGACTGGGCTGATCAGCTTTGTCGGGCTGCTGGCCCCCCACTGTGCGCGGCTGCTGGCGGGGCACAACCGCCGCTCCACCAGCCTGCTCAGCGGGCTGGTGGGCAGCACGCTGCTGCTGGCGGCGGATACCATTGCCAAAACGGTGGCGGCAACCGAACTGCCGGTCAGTATCTTCACCTCGCTGCTGGGTGTTCCGTTTTTGCTCTACCTTATTATAAAGCCGGGGAGGGAGACGCGGTAATGTTCACTGTGGAGAATCTGGCCGTCCGTCTTGGCGATAAGAACATCCTGCAAAATGTTCATTTTACGATAGATACCCCCGGCCAGCTGGTGGGAATATTGGGGGCGAACGGCAGCGGAAAAACCACCCTGCTGCGCGCAGTGGCCGGGCTTTTGCCCCATACGGGGTGCTGCCTGATGGATGGTGTGCCGCTGGAAAGCCTTTCTACCAGGTGCCTGGCACAAACGGTCAGTTACATCCCGCAGCAAAGCGGAATTTCAGTGTCCATGTCTGCACGGGAAGTTGTGCTGATGGGCTGCAACCCCCGCCTTGGCGTGCTGCAAAGCCCCACCGCTGCCATGTGTGCGGCAGCGGAAGAAGCCCTGCGCACGGTAGGCCTGGCGGATAAAGCCGAGCAGGACTACCTGACGCTGAGCGGCGGCGAACGCCAGCTCTGTATTCTGGCACGTACCTTTGTGGAGGATGCGCCTTTGCTGCTACTGGATGAACCGGACAGCGCCCTGGACCTTGCCAACCGCAGCCATATGGCGGCGCTGCTGGCGGAATTTGTGCATGCAAGCGGCAAAACAGCGCTGATCTGCCTGCATGATCCCATGCTGATGCTGGACTGGTGCGATACGCTGATTGTGCTGCAAAACGGGCAGGTTGGAGCCATGCTGTACCCCAAAACCGACCCGGTTGAAGCGCTGCAATCCGCGCTGGCAGCAGTATACGGCCCGCTGGAACTGGTGCCCGTGACCGACCGCACGGGCCGGGTGCGGCTGGCGCTGCTGCCGTTGTGAGGAAAGAAAAATGAAACCGAAGATTCATGTGATGCTCTGCGATGATATCGGCGAGCGCTTTTTTGGCGAAGGCCCCTGCCGCCTGCTGCACCGGATTGAAGAGACCGGCTCACTGCGGGCGGCGGCACAAGCCATGGGGCTTTCTTACTCCAAAGCGCTGCGCATGGTCAAGCGGGCGGAAAAAGAATTGGGCTTTGCGCTGACCCGCAAAACCATTGGCGGGCGCGGCGGCGGGGGCAGCACCCTGACGGATGAAGCCCGCAATTTTATGGAAAGGTATGAGGCTTACCGTGATGCCTGTGTACAGACTGACCGCGAGCTCTATTATAAGTTCTTTCCGGGCGAGCGGTAAGCGCCACCTGCTGTTGACCGGCGGGCGCGGTACGGGAAAAACCACCCTGCTGCGTGCGCTGGTGCCATTGCTTTGCCCCGGGGCACAGGAAATTACCACAGCAGCGTACCCTGCGGACCGTGTGGAAATTCGAGAAAGTGTGGGCGGAAAAATAGCGGTGATCGGCCGCTTTGACCCGGCACTGCCCCCAGGCGAAAACCGGATGCGCCCCGTGGCGGACGGCTTTTTGCTGCTGGGAGTGCCCGCCCTGCACCGCATGGCGGCAGGGGAGAGCGAATGGGCGGTGCTGGATGAACTCGGTTACCTGGAAAATAGCTGCCCCGAATTCCGGCAGGCAGTGGAAGCGCTGCTGGATGCAAAGCGCGTTCTCGCTATTGTGCGTAAGCAGGATACCCCATTTTTAACCGCACTGTGCGCCCGGCAGGATGCCTTTGTGGTGGATTTGGACGATCCCGCGCCCGCTCTCGGCTGCGTGGTCATGGCGTCCTCGCTGATCTGCGCCACAAACAGGCTGTCCACGATGTTGTACAGGGAGTTGACCAGCATGGAGATCACGTTGGGCAGCGCCATGGACAACAGCAGCGGCAGCACGGGGCGTTCTTTCATAAAGGTATCGTTCATTGATTTCTCGCTCCTGACAGATCGAAAATGGAAAAAGACCGCAAAAAAGCCACACAATGGCTTTTTTGAAGTCATTGTGTGGCGAAAAGTAGCATAGTGCTGTAAAAATCCACACGGTTTTTATTGACTGAAGAATACCACATCCCCGGGGCATTGTCAAGGAGACTGGATGCAAAAGTATGACTTTTATAGGCTTGACCATTTTTTGTGCAGGGGTTACAATAAAATTGTAGCTTTTATAAAAAGGAGAAACCCGCATGAAATGGATGATCGCGTCCGACCTGCACGGGTCGTATTTCTATGCCAGCCAGATGCAGCAGGCGTTTGAACGGGAACAGGCCGACCGGCTGCTGCTGTTGGGGGACCTGCTCTACCACGGCCCCCGCAACGACCTGCCGGAGGGCTATGCGCCCAAGCAGGTCATGCCTTTGCTCAACGGCATGAAGGACCGCCTGCTCTGCGTGCGCGGCAACTGTGATGCCGAGGTGGACCAGATGGTGCTGGAATTCCCGGTGCTGGCAGACTATGCCGTGCTGCCGGTGGGCAGACGGCTGGTGTACGCCACCCACGGCCATGTCTACAACACCAAGACCCCGCCGCCGCTGGCCCCCGGCGACATTCTGCTGCACGGGCACACCCACATCCCGGCGTGGGAGCCCTTCGGGCAGGGCAGCCTCTACCTGAACCCCGGCTCGGTGAGCCTGCCGAAGGAGGGCAGCGCCCACAGCTACATGACGTTGGAAAACGGCTGCTTCCAGTGGAAAACCATGGACGGCCGGACCTACCACGAACTGACCCTGAGCGAAACCTGAACAACACAGCGCCCGCCTGCTTCCGGAGTGGTTCCGGTGCAGGCGGGCGCTGTGCTTATCCAAAAAAGAAGAAAGAAGAAGAGAGCAGAGTGGGGTTACTCGGCAGCGTAGGCGGAAGCGTTGCTGCCGGCGATGCGGCCGAACACCACGAAGTCGCACACGGCATTGCCGCCGATGCGGTTGCCGCCGTGCACACCGCCGGTGGTCTCACCGGCTGCATACAAGCCGGGGATGATGCTGCCGTCGGTGTCCAGCACCTGTGCATCGGTGTTGATCTTCAGGCCGCCCATGGTGTGGTGGATGCCCGGTGCGATCTTGATGGCGTAGTAGGGAGCGGTGGACAGGTCGCCGTCCATGCCGTTGTTGCGGCCGAACTCGGCGTCCTCACCGGCTGCCACAGAGGCGTTCCAGGTGTTCATGGTATCCACAAAGTTGGCGGCAGCGTCGCCGGTCAGGCCCATCTCCTTGGCCAGACCCTCATAGCTGTCGGAAGAGACGGTCAGGCCGTTGCTGATGTACTTCTGGCAGGACTTCAGGTCGTCCACGATGCGCTGATCAAAGATGATGTAGGCGTAAGCACCCGGCTGCTCCAGCTCGGCGTTGGAAACCGCGTCACGGGTGGACATGTCGTTGCAGAAGCGCTTGCCCTCGGCGTTGACCAGGATGCCGCCCATGCTGCGCACGCTCTCGGACACCAGCATGCCGGTCTCCTGATACACGGTGGGGTGCAGCTGGATCTGGTCCATGTCCACGGTGTCGGCACCAATGGCCTCAGCCATCAGGATGCCGTCGCCGGTGGCACCGGCGTGGTTGGTGGTCACGGCGTTGGCCAGGGCCGGGTTGAAGCTGGCCATCAGCTCAAAGTTGGCACCAAAGCCGCCGGCGGCAATGATCACGCTCTTGGCGTTGATGGTGTAGTCGTGCTCGGTGCTCTCGGCCTTGATGCCGCAGGCAGCGCCGTCGTTGGTCAGAATCTCGGTGGCCTTGGTGTTCAGCAGGATCTGCACGCCCAGCTTTTCGGCCTGAGCGTTCAGCTTTTCCACCAGATAGCTGCCCACGGCGCTGCCGTCCTCGGGCTCATGCAGATACTTGTGGGTGGTGCCGCCGGTGGCTGCCACCTTGGGCAGCGGGGCACCGATGGAGGTCAGCCAGTCGATGGCGTCGGAGCTCTGCTCGGCCATCACGGTCACCAGGCTGCGGTCGTTGATGCCGTGGCCGCCGTTGATGGTGTCTTCAATGAACTCCTGCACCCCGCTGTCGGTGATGCCCAGGTCGGCCTGATACTGGGTGTCGGCTGCGTTCATGCCGCCGGTGGCCTTCAGGCTGTTGCCGCCCACGATGGGCATCTTTTCCACCACGATGACCTTGGCACCGTTCTCGGCGGCCTGTGCGGCGGCGGTCAGACCGG
>ENA-OROU01002973-OROU01002973.1-human-gut-metagenome-genome-assembly--contig:-NODE-2973-length-11471-cov-2.257708_pt1 | contig 11471 bp, 7 predicted proteins | sample MGYA00242131_ERZ509054 | MGnify/ENA primary metagenome ERZ509054 (study PRJEB26280, sample SAMEA2338749) | human gut metagenome | biome: human gut; feature: human-associated habitat; material: faeces... | reverse complement strand
CACCGGCTTTGTAAAGGAAGTCATAATCCTGTGCGGGAATAACTCCACCGGCAATTACCACAATATCCTCGCGACCCAATTTCTTCAACTCTTCGATTACCTGAGGAACCAAAGTCTTATGGCCGGCAGCCAAAGAAGAAACGCCCAACACATGTACGTCGTTTTCGACAGCCTGACGCGCAGCTTCCGCCGGAGTTTGGAACAAAGGTCCCATATCCACGTCGAAGCCACAATCGGCATATCCGGTAGCTACCACTTTGGCCCCACGGTCATGACCGTCTTGTCCCATCTTCGCTATCATGATACGAGGTTGGCGACCTTCCTTTTTAGCGAATTTTTCGCACAATTCCGTTGCCCGAACGAAATCGGCATCCTTTTTAGTCTCTGATGAATACACGCCTGATATAGTTCTGATTACTGCTTTATAACGACCTACGACAACTTCGCAAGCATCGGAAATCTCTCCCAACGTAGCGCGAACCTTAGCGGCTTTGACAGCCAAGTCGAGCAAATTACCCTTCTTCGTCTTCACACATTCGGTAATCGCATCAAGAGCCGCTTTAACCGCGGCTTCGTCGCGATGAGCTTTCAAATCTTGCAGACGCTCGATTTGCTCTTTACGCACAGCCGTATTATCGACTTCGAGAATATCGATGGGAGCCTCTTTTTCAAGACGGTATTTGTTTACACCCACGATCGTCTGTTTACCCGAGTCGATACGTGCCTGCGTACGGGCGGCAGCCTCTTCGATACGAAGTTTCGGGAGTCCGGTTTCGATGGCCTTAGCCATACCGCCCAACTTCTCGATCTCTTGAATATGTTCCCATGCCTTATGAGCCAGCTCGTTAGTCAGAGCCTCTACATAATAAGAACCTGCCCACGGGTCGATTTCCTTTGTAATATAGGTCTCTTCTTGAATATAAATCTGAGTATTACGAGCGATACGAGCCGAAAAATCGGTTGGCAGGGCGATAGCCTCGTCGAGAGCATTGGTGTGCAACGATTGGGTATGCCCCAAAGCAGCCCCCATAGCCTCGATACAAGTACGACCCACATTATTGAACGGATCTTGTTCGGTCAGTGACCAACCCGACGTTTGCGAGTGAGTACGCAAAGCGAGAGATTTCGGATTCTTGGGGTTGAACTGTTTTACGATCTTAGCCCACAACATACGTGCGGCACGCATCTTGGCGATCTCCATAAAGAAATTCATGCCGATAGCCCAGAAGAAAGACAACCGCGGAGCGAATGCGTCAATATCCATACCGGCGTTGATTCCGGCACGCAAATATTCAAGACCGTCGGCCAGCGTATAAGCCAGCTCTATATCGGCTGTCGCTCCGGCTTCCTGCATGTGGTATCCCGAAATGGAGATCGAGTTGAACTTCGGCATGTTTTGCGAAGTAAACTCAAAAATATCGGCGATGATACGCATCGAGAATTCAGGCGGATAAATATAGGTATTACGCACCATAAATTCTTTCAAAATATCGTTCTGAATCGTTCCGGCCATCTCTTCGAGTTTCGCGCCTTGTTCCAACCCGGCATTGATATAAAAAGCAAGGATAGGCAACACGGCTCCGTTCATCGTCATGGATACCGACATTTTGTTCAAAGGGATACCGTCGAACAAAACCTTCATATCTTCGAGCGAACAAATCGATACACCGGCCTTACCTACATCGCCTACCACACGTTCGTGATCGGCATCATATCCTCTGTGTGTCGGGAGGTCGAATGCCACAGACAAACCCTTCTGTCCCGAAGCCAAGTTTCTACGATAGAAAGCATTGGACTCCTCTGCGGTCGAGAAACCTGCATACTGACGGATTGTCCACGGACGAATGGCATACATACCGCTGTACGGGCCACGAAGAAACGGAGGAAGTCCGGCTGCATAATTCAAGTGTTCAAGACCTTCGAGGTCTTCTTTGGTGTAAACAGGTTTGACGGGTATCAACTCCGGGGTTATCCAGTTTTCACCCTCATGGGCTACTTTCCCTGCCGAATGGGCGAAAGCATCCTTCGTAATATCTATATTCTTAAAATTAGGTCTCATTGTCTTTTTGTTTTTTCTTGTGTGATACAAATTGTCCGCCTTTAAATCGAAAGTTTTTCATTAAACGATTTCAACGTATCGAGTACATTCGAACGAACATGAATAAACTCGGTAATACCCTGAGCCTTTAATTCGTCCATACAAGCCGGAGCTCCGGCTACGACGAACAGAGCGCGACCGTCGAGTATCTTGAACGCTTCCGGAGCATATTGAGCGTACTCGTCATCGCTCGAACAAAGTACCACAATATCGGCTTTGGCGTCCAAAGCGGCATCGATTCCGGCCTGTACGGTCTCGAAACCGAGGTTGTCGACGATCTTGTATCCGGCACAAGCAAAGAAATTCGACGAGAATTGAGAACGTGCCAAACGCATGGCCAAATTCCCGATAGTCAACATGAATACCGTCGGACGTTTGCCCGAACGTTCTGTTGCCAATCGCAAAGTTTCGAAATCACTGGCTGCCCGTTTGGTATTCAACACGGGGAACTCGGGCTCGCAATGATGTCCTCCCTCGTGCTTTCCGCATCCGCAACCGCACGCTTCGCCGTTAACGATTTTATCGCTGGCGACTTCATTGAAATTGGGGTATTGATTCGTTCCCAACAGAATTTCTTTCCGACGAGCCACATTCATATGGCGAGTCTCGGCCGAAGCGTTCACTTGATTTTGTACGAATCCCTCTTTCACGGCTTTGTAGAAGCCGCCCTTCTCTTCCACTTCGAGGAAAAGTTTCCAAGCCTGCTCGGCGATCGAAACCGTCAAAGTCTCCACATAATAAGAACCGGCAGCCGGGTCGGTAATACGATTCAAATGCGACTCTTCTTTCAACAATAACTGTTGGTTACGAGCGATTCTTTCCGAAAAATCGTCCGGTTCCTTGTAAGCCTTGTCGAAAGGAGTCGTCGTAATGGAATCCACACCCGCCAAAGCAGCCGACATCGTCTCGGTCTGCGAACGAAGGAGATTCACATGAGCGTCGAATATAGTCTGGTTAAACTCCGAAGTCTGCGCATGAGCCTTCATTTTACAAGCACAATCGCAAGCCGGATTATATTGTTTCACAATTTGAGCCCACAACATACGGGCAGCCCGGAATTTGGCAAGCTCCATAAAATAATTGGACGATATGCCGAAATTAAATTTCACTCGTTTAGCGACTTCGTCGACCGACAGACCTTTATCTGTAAGGGCGGCCAACCACTCATTACCCCAAGCCAAAGCAAAACCGAGTTCCTGAGAAATAAAAGATCCGGCATTGTTCAACATCACGGCATCGACTGCCAATACCCGGAATCCGGGCAACTCTTTCACCGCATCGATAACCGCAACGGCCTGATCGGCATAATCGGCGAAATCACGGCCTTTGGTCAACATTCGCTTAAACGGATTGAAACGAATCGAGCCCGATACTTTTGTCAAATCGGCAGGAGTCGTTTTGAAATAAGCGGCCACTGTTTCGGCAAGTTTCACTGTACTTTTCATGCAAGTGGAGAAATTCAATTCCACATTCTCCACATCGATACCATGCAGCAAAGTTTTCAAGTTTTCTACCGAAATCAAATCTTTGGCAATCTCGAATCCCAACGATTCCACACCCTTTTTCAAAATATCCAGAGCCTTTACATTGGCTTCTTTCACATCGGTCACCTTGATATCCTGACGAACCAGCCAATTGTTGTCGGCACGAGTTCCCCGCACGTAGGGATATTCACCGGGAAGAGAATCGGTCGTACTCAAATTTGCTATGTCTTCGGCACGGTACATGGGGTTAACATTAAACCCTTCGTTAGTCCTCCATACGAGCTTTTTGTCAAAATCAGCTCCTTTAAGGTCTGCCACGACCTTTTCTTTCCATTCCTGTGTGGACACCGGAGGGAACTGGTCAAACAGTTTTTCTTTACTTTCTGCCATAGTTGTTATTAGTTAAGTTGTTTAAGCCAAACTATTTATATAAATATATAGAATATATACTATTATCCGCAAAACAAGCCGAGCATAAAATCTATATGCCCGACATCTGACAACAAAAGTAGTACAAATAGTTTGAAATAAAGAATTTTTTCTGTAATTTTTATGTATAGATACTTCTCTTATAGTAAAATATTAAGAAATTCAAGGTCACCATTTTTATTACACTAAATTAACAAATCAAAAAACATTTTTTCAAACAAAGAATAATAGATTTGCAAAAATCTTTATAGTATTATATAGTCGATACATATTTATATCCATAGAAAAACAAAACTGCTCAATATGAAAAAAAGCAAACAATTATTATTAATAACAGCATTGTTGTTTATATGGGAATTACCTGTAATAGCACAACAACCGACAGACACAACCTATATATTCCGTTTCGTTCCGAACGACGACATGTTCTATGTACCGTGGAATGGAAACGACCGGTCTCTGCACCAGCTCCTAAATATTTTGGAAAAGAACAAAAAGCAGTTGCAAGCCGGGCAAATGTATATCAGCGTTTCGAGCTATGCCGCATCGGCGAACGACATACAGACCTCCGAACGCATGGCATACATTCGTAACAACAGAATAAAATCGGAACTCATCACGCAGGGAGGATTGACCGAACAGATGTTCATCACCGACCGGGCTATCCCCTCTTCTTATGGGAAAGAAAAACTGCGCAATGTCGTTGTCGTCACCTTTCCGGCCAGCGTAGAAAAAGTAGCCGAAATTGCGGGTATAGAAGCGGCTCGACGGGTCGAAAATTATAATAAAGAGAGATCGGGAAAAGCCGAACGGGAACGTCAGTTCATAGAGCAAGCTGCTCGTGAAAAAGCCGAAGCAGAACGACTGGCGAAAGAACAAGCCGAAAGAGAACACCTTGCCGCCCAAGAAAAGGCCCGCAAACAAGCTGAAACCGAAAGGCTTGCGGCTGAAAGAGAAGAAAAAGAACGTGCCGAAACAGAGCGCCTCGCTGCCGAAGCCGCCGCAAAAGCGAAGGCTCATTCGCTCTCCTTGCGGGCAAACTTGCTCCGTTGGGTTACTCTCACCCCCGACCTCGGAGTGGAATGGCGCTTGAACCGTCACGTAGGCATACTCGTGAACGGCTCCTACACTTCTTGGACGTGGAACAGCAACGACCATCGTTATGCCTTGTGGGAAATCGCACCCGAAGCGCGCTACTACATCGGTAAAGAAAAACGAGGCTATATCGGAGCCATATACAAAGCCGGCTCGTTCAATTACAAACTATCCGAGATCGGTAAACAAGGCAATTTAATGGGCGGCGGATTAACGGGCGGCTACCAATTGAAACTGAATAAGGCGCTAAACCTCGATTTCTCTCTCGCTCTCGGCTGCCTCCATGCCGATTACGACAAATACATCGTTATCGACGGCATACGGGTACGTCAGGGAAAAGAGACTAAAAACTGGTGGGGCCCCATATCTGCCGGAGTGACATTAGTATGGAATGTATTTTAATTGAAAGGAGGTAATATGCAAACGATACGATATATAATGAGCGGAGTAGCAGGTTTGCTACTGTTAAACTCTTGTGTAAAAGACGAACTCTACAAAACACCTCACCCCGATAAAGGAAGAATAACCATAACGGCCGATTGGTCTCATCGTTCGACAGACTGCCCTTTACCGGAAGAATATGTATTACTGCACTCCTGCTGCGAAGGGACGGCACTCAAAGCACCTGCGGACCGCGAGTTCTGCCACCCTTCTCTGTTTGAGCCCAAATCCCATACACTCATCGCATGGAACGAAGCCGACGGAATAACGATCGACCATACTACGGCTCATATAAATACGGTAGAAGGAGATTTATTGGAGTCATTGCCGGGATATCTGCTGACAGAAGTACAAAACATCAATGCGATAAAAGACGATACACTCGAAGTAGAAATCTACATGAAACAAAAAACGCGCGATTTGTTATTCGAACTGACCGTTAAAGAAGGAGACCCGGATCGCATCTCAAACATCACGGGAACCCTTTCGGGAATAGCAGGTTCGTTCGACCTTTCATCACAACGAATCTGCGGCGAAGCCATGAACACAAGTTTTCCTTTTGCTCGAACTAACGATAAAATAACAGCGCATACCCGACTGTTGGGTACAACCGGTTTGAAACAATCCTTACGAATTGATCTGACTTTCACAGATGGAAGCTCGCAAACCATCGAAAACGATCTCACCGATCTGTTGAAAAATTTCAACGACGATATGCCGACTCCCATGTACATAACCGGAGACTTGCTGACTCCGATCGAAGCCGATATGACGGCAACGATCGTCGGCTGGGAAAACGGTAACGAAGAAAACGGTGAAAACATCGAAATTTATTAAAAGACAAACGAAACAAACCGACTATAAAAATGAAAGTAAAAATTTTGATTTTAGCACTCTCCATCGTCACTTTGGCCGGTTGTGGTAACGATGAATCTCCTCTCGGCGATACAACAGGGAATAGCGGCCCGACAGCCCTGCATGTGAACGGTAATATATGCATGACATCGCGTGCAAACGACACCCGATGGGAAGCGAACGACCGTATCGGAATATATATGCTCGCCGGAAAAACAGTGGAACAAAACAATAGACTTTATACCACGACCGATGGAAGCGGCAAATTCACGGCCACCGAAGCCGAGGCCATCTACCTGCCGACAGACGGTTCGAGACGCAATTTTGTCGCTTATTATCCCTACACGGAAAATCTTGGTGACAACGGTCGCACTTATACGATCGATATAACCGACCAATCCTCCCAAAGCGCAATCGACCTTTTGGGAAGCGACAACCCGGAGACCGATAAAAATACACCGTCCGTGCGTTTCACGTTCTACCACAAACTGGCGAAAATAGAACTGAACATAACCAGCGGAACAGGATTCGACGACTCCTCGGTTTTGGAAGGTCTCACCGTAGAATTGACCGGACAACAAACCTCTGCGACATACGACGTCATAGATGGTAATGAGATAGCGATCGTAACAGAAACGCCCCGAACAGTCGATTTACTCGTGACAAACAAAGGGACGAAAGCCGAAGCCATCATTCTACCGAGTGATAATTTCGATGAAATGTCTCTGAAATTCAAACTAAAAGGCGGTAGACATTTTATATGGCTCGTACAATCCGCCTTCGCGACCCGTTTCGAAGCCGGCAAAAAATATAAATTCAATGTCACGCTCAACAAGACAGAAATCGACGTAACGTCCGAAATTGTAGACTGGATATCGGGCAACGGTACAGGCGATAGCGGAGAAGCAGAATAAAATTTGAAAATTCAACAAACCTAAAATAATATGAAACAATATCTCTTTTTAGCGACCGCCCTGCTCGGACTGGCGGCATGCAACGAAACAGAAAATCTGTCGGGTTATGACGGACAAGTCGAATTGAGATTCACCAGCGGCATCGATGTACAGACTCGATCCTCCCACGGACTGGACACACAGCTCAAAGATGGAGAAACGGTACATCTATGGATCGACGATTCTAAAAACCGACAACAAACCATAGATCAAGAAAATCTCTATGAAAATATACTCTTGACCAAAGAAGGAGGGGTTGCCGGGACATTAAGCGGCAGCACGCCCATGTACTTCCCGTTAACCGGCAACGACGTAAACATTTATGCCCTCCATACCAACGCCACATGGTTCGGCAACACCTATCCGGCAAGGTCGCTCACTCATACCGTAGCCGCAGACCAACGCAGCGAGACCGATGGTTATGCCACCTCCGACTTGACTTACGCCAAACTTACCGGAGTCCCACGAAGCGGTAACCCCACCTCCGTGGCCGTACAATTCAGGCATTTGCTCTCCAAAGTCGAAGTAATACTCAAAAAGGGAGTCGGTGAAAACGATTTTCTCGCCGGTATAACCAAAGTAGAGATACTGAATACCCTGCCCCAAGCCCAATTCACGCTTGATAAAGAAAAGCCTGCATATGGCAAAAACACCGAGCTCCCCGACGGGATTGAAATCACGGCAGACGGAACAGTTCAAAATATAACCATCGATACCGACATAACAGCCGAAGGAGCAACTTCGATACTGAACGAAGCCATTATCGTACCGCAAACGATCGAAGCAGGGACGGCATTTATTAAAATAGCGTTAGTGGCAGGCGGAGAATTCGTTTACAAAATGAAAGACGGCGGGACAACATTCGAAAGCGGGAAAAAATACCGATACACCATCACAGCCAATCAAACAGCCATAGAAGTATCTTCAAGCATTCACGACTGGGACGAAGGTGTAGGGGACGATGACGGGATAGCTGTAATACCGCCGCCGATAGGAAATATCACAGACCGGACTCAGACACAAGTCGGCGACTTGGCGATGGAAGACGGAACATTTGTTAGAACCGAAGATTATACCACCCTCACCGACGAACAGAAAAAAGCGTGTGTCGGTATCGTCTTCTGGACATACTCAGACACCTATCCCAAATCCACGCTGACCAACGACAAGGTATTGATGGCTGATTATCCCGATTGTACCCACGGCCTCATCGTCGCTTTGAAAGATGCCGCCACAGGAAAACCCTGGCAATCTGCAAGCACGACTTTCCGCGAGAGTGTGACAACGTGGCAAGAAACAGCGACTTTCGACAGCAAATACACACAAATCGCCCCTATCTCTCCGATAGACGAGACACTCGACAGCGAAGCTCACAAACTGTTGGGGTATAACAACACTATGGTATTATTGGCTTATAACAGCGACCCAGCGAAAATACTTTACAGATGTCAAGCCGCTCAATCCATCAAAACCTTTGCCGACAACAACATCACGCCCAAAGGTTGTAGCAGCTGGTATTTCCCGTCTCTGAAAGAACTGGCACTACTCTGCGCCGAGGATTCATGGGAAAAGCCGCTACCCGGCCGTGGCACGACAAATGTAAACAATCTAGGGAAAATAAACAGTATCTTGGAAAATTTATCCGATAACGGTATCGATATCGAGACTCTCGCCAGTGGCACAAGTTATTGGTCATCGCAAGAAGGATACACAGGAGACAGCTATGCTCGTGCCAATAGAGCTTATTGTATACAAATCATGTCCTCACAAGCACAAATCTCGGGACACGGCCTCTTCAAGAACCAAAAATACAATGTCCGTGCGATTTGTGCATTCTAAACGATTGACTTCAATAGAAATTACATTCGATCGATTTCGTAAAGTCAAATACAGCTATCCCGGGCATCGAGCGTAACGCCCGGAGCTACACACATAAAGGTGTAGCCGCTCTTTTCGCCGGGAGCGGTAGCACGAAACAAATAAAAAATATCGCAATATGAAAATGACATACAGAAAAACGGCTTTTATAGGATTATGGGCTGGTATAATATTCGCCTCATGCTCTTCTGACGAAGACATGATAACCGGAAAAACGTTGCCGCAAGGTAAATATCCGGTTGCCATGACCGTTTCGGTAGAAAGCCCCATCGCCCGTTCCTCTGTGGACGGCACATGGACGAACGGTGAAAAAGTGACCGTACAGGCCATAACCAAAACAGACGATGCGTACAACTGGAACGATGCGGTCTCCTACCCCTACGAAATAAACAACGATATACCCGCAGCCTTGACAAAAAAAGAAACCCACTATTGGCAGCGTAGCGATGAGACAAAACTCATGCGTGCTTGGTATTGTGCCGATGGCTCGACTTCAAACACGTTGCCCGACTCGTGGAGCGTAGCAGCCAACCAAAACGAAACTGGAAACGGATATGCAGAAAGCGATCTTCTATTTACAGCCCCCGTCGAAGTAAAATTCGGTAGCACAGCTAACCTGATTTTCTACCATCAAACGGCAAAAATCATCGTTAACATCAAAAAAACGGAAGGAATCGATTCCGCCGACCAGATTCAATCCGTAAAAATCGGAGATAACAACCTCGCCTTGTCGGGTACTTACACGGCTCCCTCCGGTACAGGCGTAACAACAGGAACATGGCTTCCCGGACCGATGGACAAAACAATTACGCCTTTCAAATTGTCACAGCCTATCGATCCCTCGAAATACATAGCCAGTTATACGGCTCTTGTCATTCCGCAAAACATGGACGGTAAACGACTAATCGCTATCGACACCGAACTCGGCACACATTATTACACCCCGAAAGAGGGAGCCGCCGAACTCGAAGCAGGTAAAGTACATACTTATAACATTACCATCGATAGCAAAGATGTAACCATAGAAATTCCGGGAAGTATCGACTGGGGAGAAGGTGAAAGCGGTAGTGGCAGCATAGAATTATAACGACGATAGACCCTCAAAAAAACATAAAACCAGTTAGCAATATTTTACAAGATTCGATATACCTGACGACAAACAATTACAATACTGGCAATTTCGTCCTTGTTCGGATTTATCGGCAAGGACGATGCTTTTTTAAAAGAAACACCCTCCTCTATCTTTTTCAATACCGTCATCGACTTTCCCTTAATACCAAATCAAACCAAATGCGGTTGTAAAAACATTCCTCCTCTTCTCTCCCCGAAAGGAAACCTTCGAGCAAACTAATTGCCGATTTTTTTGTATATTGGTATAAACAAACTATCATAATAGTTTCAGAGAGAATTTAATCGTTTACACCTTATTCCATATGAAAGACGGTAAAAAGCTCGTTTATTCCGGAGACTCGCTCCGAAGATTTTTGCATCGAAAAGGTCTCACCTACAAAGATGCAGCCAAAGAGCTTGGCTTGGATAAAAACACCATAGGCAAGGCAGTAAGAGGCGGAAATATGAATATAAACGTCTTACTGAGTATTGCCAATCACTGGAATTTTCCCATTACCGACTTTTTCATTTTCGTAAACCAAGAAGAATGCGAAGAGACCTATTTTATTAGTCCGAACAAATATAATAACAATTCGGCAAATGATAAGATAAATAATAATTACAAGAAATATATAAAAATGTGTTGACAAATATGCGGTGTGGTGTTATTATAATGACATCAAAAGAAAACAAGAGAAAAACAAATCAAACAAAATAAAAAATCATTCAATTCATAGTATAAATAAATGTTACATGAAAGGAATGAAATCGAAAAGAAAGGGTAAGGTGATACCGTTGGGACACTAGCCACACATCATATCAATATGAGAAGTGACAGAGATTGAGTTTCCTGCAAGAAAGACCTGATACATAAATTATCCATTATTTAAATCAGATTATCGGAATACATTCGGAAGAGAATATTAAATATATTACCTGGTGAACAGGACTTTCAGAAAAAGGATAATCTTTATAAACGTATTACAGGTATATAGAATCGATCACTCATATTGAATAACTGTCACGAACCTGATACAAAGAATTTTAGAAATGTGTAAAGAAACATTTTTAAAAGTTGAGATCCAGATGATGTGAGTTATATGAATCGAAGCTTTGCATCAGAAGAAT
>ENA-OROU01002972-OROU01002972.1-human-gut-metagenome-genome-assembly--contig:-NODE-2972-length-11476-cov-16.781981_pt1 | contig 11476 bp, 10 predicted proteins | sample MGYA00242131_ERZ509054 | MGnify/ENA primary metagenome ERZ509054 (study PRJEB26280, sample SAMEA2338749) | human gut metagenome | biome: human gut; feature: human-associated habitat; material: faeces... | reverse complement strand
GCGCATCGGGCGCGGACTTTTGCGCTCCTCGGGCGTCTCGCCCATCAGCAAAGCGACGTCGGAAAACGTCGAAACGCTGCTCGCGCTCTGCGAGCAGGGCGTCGGCGCATGCTTCTGCCCGGAAAATCTGCTGCACACAGCGCTCTCGCCCGAGCAGCTCGCGCACCTGCACATTCTCCCGCTCTGCCCAGAAGCTTCCTATCCCATCTGCTTTGGGTACTTGAGCCGCTCGTATCCGTGGAGCGTGCTCTCGGAATTCATCCGCATCGCCCGCGAGCAAACTGCATAAGCACCATAAAAACGCCGCCCGTACATTTATTGCACGGACGGCGCTCTTTCTACTTCTTCACCGCAGGCTGCTGCTGGGTGATGCAGTGGATATTGCCGCCGCCGAAGGCGACCTCCTTCGTCTGCACGCCCACGACCTCGCGGTCGGGGAACATTTTCTGCACCTGTTCGATGGCGACTGCGTCGTTTTCGTCGCCGTACTGCGGCAGGATGACCGCGCCGTTGACGATCAAAAAGTTCATATACGACGCGATGCTGACCTCGCCGTCCTCACGCGGGATAGTACCCTCCACGGCGTCGATGGTATCCGCGCCCTCGAGTAAGCACGGCTTTTTTGTCAGACAGAGCTTGTGGACCTTTAATTTGCGTCCCTTGGCGTCCGTCGCCTCGCTCAGGAATCTGTAAGCCGCCTGCGCCTGCTCATAAAACGGATGGTTCTTGTCCTCCGTCCAGATGCAGGCGACCTCGCCGGGTGCGACGAAGCACGCCACGTCGTCGATGTGCCCGTTCGTCTCGTCGGGGTCGATGCCGTCCTTGATCCACAGCACCTTCTCGCACCCGAGGTATTCGCGCAGCATCTGCTCGATCTCTTCTTTCGACTTGTCGGGGTTGCGGCCCTCAGAGAGCAGGCACATTTCAGTCGTCAGCACCGTGCCCTCGCCGTCGACGTGGATAGAGCCGCCCTCGAGCACGAAGCCCTCTGTGCGGTAGCTGTCCACATCCGCGATCTCGCAGATCTTGCGCGCGATCTGGTCGTCCTTGTCCCAGGGGAAATACAGCCCGTCGACGAGCCCGCCCCAGGCGTTGAACTCCCAGTCCACCGCGCGAAGACCGCCCTTGTCGTTCACAAGGAACGTCGGCCCGCAGTCGCGCACCCACGCGTCGTCGCTCTCGAGCTCCACGACGCGGATATTTTCGGGGAGCTTGGCGCGCGCGTTCTGATACTGGCGCACAGATGCGCCGACCGTGACCTTTTCAAATTTTGCGATGGCCTTGGCAACATCCGCAAAGGCCTTCTGCGCGGGCTTGCCGCCGTCGCGCCAGTTGTCGTTGCGCTCGGGCCAGAGCATCCACACGCCCTGCTGGGGCTCAAATTCGGCGGGCATGCGATACCCGTCCTGCTTCGGCGTTGTGCCGATGATTCGTTTTGCCATAACTTTGTCTCCTTATGATGAAACCATACTTAGCTGCGCGCGTTTTTCCCGCGCAGCGCGATCAGCACCTCGCCGATCGCCACGCTGAGGATCGACCCGATCGTAATGGGCAGAAAGCTCGCAAGCGTCTCTGCGTCAAACGAGAGCGGGACCGCAGTGAAAATGATCGAAATGACGATGAGCACCATCGGCACGTAGGCGATCCATTTGAGCGCCGTGTCAGACCCCGGCACGCGGAACGGGCGCGGCGTCTTCGCATCCTCGCGCCGCAGCTTCAAAAACGCCGGAAACACGGGAAGATAGCTCAAAAGCAGCATCACGAGATTCAGCGCGAAAAAGCTCCAGAAGAGTGACGAGTCCGGCGACGCCATCTCGATGAGCACGCCCAAAACACACACGCACGAGGCGACGACGCCCGACGTGACCGCCGCGCCGACGGGCATGTCGTTCTTTGCCCAGCGCTTGGCGAACACCCGCGGCATGTCGTTGTGGTCCGCCGCCAGCGCCGCCGTCGAATTGACGCCCATCGACCACGAGATCATATTGCCGAACAGCGTCACGAGGAACAAAAGCGCCACCACGCCCACGAGCACGCCGCCGCTGCCGCCCAGAATGAGCGACACCGCGTCGATAAGCCCCGAATCCACGCTGATCTCACGCACATCCACTGCCGCGCCGATGCCGAACGCCGAGAAGAGGTAGATGGCCGCGATGACGATGCCGCCGGTCACGATGGACTGCGGGATCTGCTTTTTCGGGTCGCTCATATTGTTTGCGTACGTGCACACGACCTCAAAGCCGAGGAAGTTGAAGATGATAACAGAGATATACGAAAGGCTGTTTAAGTCGAACGACGGCAGAAACGTCCGCGCCGACATGTCGTTGACAAAGCCGTAACGGCTGATATACCACACGCCGAGCCCGCCGACCAGCAGCGCCAGCACGATCTTGATGACAGCGCTCACGTTCAGGATAATGATGCTGTCGCACACGGGATAGCACGCGATGAGCGTGACGATCCAGATGAACAGCAGCTCGACCACGAGCGAGCCGAACGTCCCGAGGCTCCGCCCCGTGATGAATGTGATAAGCTCGGGGCACATCACCGCAAGCGACGCCATCCAGAGCGGGAAGTTGATCCAGTAGTACCACGAGGCACGCGCCGCCCACTTGCCGTCCGGATACGCCGCGTGGATCCAGTCATAGAGCCCGCCGTCGCCCGCGTAGGCCGTGCCGAGCTCGGCGGCGATGAGGCCGTAGGGCAGCAGAAACGCCAATATCATAAAGATCCACCAGAAATACTGGCTGTTGCCGATCGACGCGACCGGCGCCGCCGCCTCGGCGACAAACACCACGCAGATGACCGACAAAATGACGTCTGCGAGCCGGAATTGATTCTTCTCCATGACTTATCTCAGCTCTTTTCCGCTTTCGAAACGCCGCAGTAGGCCTCGACGCAGCCGAGCTTGTCGCAGAGCACTTTGTCAAGCTCCTCCTTCGCCGCCGCGATCTGAAGACCGCTCGGCTCCTTGCGGCAGCGTGTAAAGTAGACAAGAAGGCCGCGCATGGCCGTCAGGCGGTTGCCTGCCTCCTCCCAGCAGAGGGAGGCGTCGCTGTCGGCGACCTCGTCGGTCACGTCCTCGCCGCGCGTCGCGGGCAGGCAGTGCATGAATTTGCAGCCGAGGTTCCCCAGCTGCATCAGCTCGCGGTTGACCTGATAGTCGTGGAAGATGCGCACGCGCTCTTCCTTCGGCATCTCGTTTTCGTAGAGACCGTACCACACATCGGTATAGATGAAGTCCGCGCCGCGTACGCTCTCGCGGTCATCGGTGACAAGGTAGCTGCCGCCGGAGAGCGCGCAGTTCTTCTTCATGATCTCCTTGTGCTGCTCATTCAGCTGGTGGCCCTGGGGGCCGTACTGGACAAAGTGCATACCGAGCTTCGTCGTGATAAAGCCGAGCGACGCGCACACCTGCGTCGCGTCGCCCACGAACACGACCTTGCAGTCCTCTAACTTTTTCTCCTGCGGAAGGTTCTCCACGATCGTGCAGAGGTCGCCGATCTCCTGCGTGGGGTGGTTGTAGTCCGACATGCCGTTGATGACGGGGATGGTGCAGCTTTTTGCGAGCTCTTCGATCGTCTTGTGCTCGATGACGCGCGCCATCACAACATCGACAAGCTTTGAGAGTACCTTGCCCGTGTCGCCGATGGTCTCATGCCCGCCGAGCTGGATCATACCGGGGCCTAAATACTGCGCGTGCCCGCCCATCTGGCTCATCGCGGTCTCAAACGAGACGCGCGTGCGCGTAGAGGACTGCTGGAAGATCATGCCGAGCGTCATGTTGCGCATCAGGGGCGGATAGTAGCCCGCCTTAATGGCCTTTTTGATGGCGAGCGACAAGTCGATGATGTCGAGCAGTTCCTGCTTTGTGAATTCATTGGTGTCGATAAAGTCTTTTTTCATACGATTCCTCCGACATTTCAAGTTGCTTTTTGCCGCGGAGGCAGACGCCGCGGCGAATGCTGCGCTTAGTGTCTGCACTTTTTTCCAGTTCATGCGGAAAAAAACTGTGCAACATGACACAAATCACGCCGCATTCCGTCGCTGTTGTGTATTTTACATAGATTTTACAATTCTCCTCTGGCAGTTTTGACATTTGGCGCGTAAACTATTACTTGGTTATAAATAGAGTCTCAAAAAAGAAAAAAGGAAAGATAGAAAATATGGATATTTTCAATGTGCTCACGATGATCGGCGGGCTGTGCCTGTTCCTCTTCGGCATGAACCTGATGGGCCAGGCGCTCGAGCGCCGCGCGGGCGGCAAGCTCCGCTCTCTTCTCGACAAGATGACCGGCAGCGTATTCGCCGGATTTTTAACGGGCCTTGGCATCACGGCCATCATCCAGAGCTCGTCCGCCACCACGGTCATGGTGGTCGGCTTTGTCAACTCGGGCCTGATGACGCTGCGTCAGGCCATCAACGTCATCATGGGCGCCAACGTCGGCACGACCGTCACGGCCTGGCTTTTGAGCCTTGGCGGCATCGACTCCGGCAACTTCTGGATCAAGCTCTTAAAGCCCTCATCCTTCACTCCCGTCCTTGCGCTCATCGGCATCATCTACTACATGTTCTGCAAGGACAACAAGAAAAAGGACACCGGCATGATCCTGCTTGGCTTTGCCACGCTCATGTTCGGCATGGAGACGATGAGCGGCGCGGTCGCGGGCCTCAAGGACGTCCCCGCGTTCACGAATCTCTTTGTTGCCTTTCAGAATCCCCTCCTCGGCGTGCTCGCCGGCGCGCTGCTCACGGCCATCATCCAGTCGAGCTCCGCGTCCGTCGGTATTTTGCAGGCGCTCGCCGTCACGGGCTCGGTGAGCTATGCTGCGGCCATTCCCATCATCATGGGCCAGAACATCGGCACGACCGTCACGGCCATGCTGTCGTCCATCGGCACGAACAAAAACGCCCGCCGCGCCGCGGTCGTTCACCTTCTCTTCAATGTCATCGGCGTTGTCGTGCTGCTGACGGTCTTCTGCATTGTGCGCGCGGCTTTTGCGCCCGCGCTGCTGGATGAATCCGCCACCATGGCGGGCATCGCCGTCACACACTCGGTCTTCAACGTCCTCTGCACCGCCATGCTTCTGCCCGCGGGCGGCCTTCTTGAAAAGCTCGCCTGCCGCATCGTCCCCGACGATCCCCAGACGCAGGGTGAAAAGACGACCGAGCTCGACGAGCGTCTTCTCCCCACCCCGTCCCTCGCCCTTCGCCAGAGCCGCGCCGTCGCCCGCGAAATGGCGGACTGCGCCGTGCGCGCGCTGAACAACGCTCTCACCGCCCTTGACCACAACACGCCCGAGCTCGCCCAGAGCATCCGCGACGATGAGGAGCTTTGCGACCACTATGAAGATATCCTCGGCACCTACCTCGTCAAGCTCAGCACGCAGAAAATGGGCCGCGACGAGAGCGAGGAGGCGACCGAGTTACTCAAGACCATCGGCGACTTTGAGCGCATTTCTGACCACGCGGTCAACATTCTCTCCTCCGCTGAGGAGATGGAGCAAAAGGGCCTCACGTTCTCCGGCAGCGCCCTCAACGAGCTCGCCATTCTCACCTCCGCCATCCGCGAGATCCTTTCGCTCTCGCTCAAGTCCTTCTCCTCGCAGGACGTCGCGCTCGCCCAACAGGTCGAGCCGCTCGAGCAGGTCATCGACACGCTCAAAGAGCAGATGCGCACGCGCCACATCCTGCGCATGCAGCAGGGCCATTGCAGCATTGAGGCTGGCTTTATCCTCTCCGATCTTCTGACCGACCTTGAGCGCACATCCGACCACTGCTCCAACATCGCCGGCTGCGTCATCGACGCCCGTGCGCATAACCTCAACCTGCACGAAACGCTGCGCCAGGCCAAGACTGCCGACGGCAGCTTCCAGCAGACGTACGAATCCTACGTGGAAAAGTACCAGCTTCCTGTTCCGTCGTCAAACGTGTAAAAAGCGGGGCGCTTGCGAGCGCCCCATTTTTGCTATTTTCTTGCTTGTAAAGCGCCCGTTTCCCTGCTATACTACGGTCATTAGGTTATTTCCGCGCAAACTGTCAATTTTGCGCGGTAGGAAAGGATGATACCATGGACCCGATTTATGAGATCGAATTGCAGGACTGCCCCTACTGCCGCGGCACCGGTACGGTGGAGGATGAGCAGGGCTGGTGCGTTTATGTCACCTGTGTCGACTGCGGCGCGCAGACCGCGCACGCAAGCTACGAGTCCCCCGAGGAACGTCTGGCTGCCGCGCAGCAGGTCGCGCACCTGTGGAACGTCGGCAAGGTTCTGAACCCCGGCGTCGGCGACTGATTCGACTGGAACTGCATAAAAAGGACGGAAGAAAAGCATCTTCCGTCCTTTTTGCGCTCAACCGCCGTTTGAGCGCGCAAAACTTCCCCTCCATTGCGCGTTTTCCTGCAATCGGCTATACTGAACTCATCAAGGACGTCCGCACTTTATAGAAACGGAGTTTTGCCTTTATGAACATCGACATCGGCAGCAAGATCAAAACGCTGCGCCTCTCCAAAAGCATGACGCAGGAGCAGCTTGCAAAAGCCCTCCACGTGAGCGCGCAGGCCGTGAGCAAGTGGGAAAACGGCAAGAGCTACCCCGATATCCATAGTCTGCTCCTGCTCAGCGCCCTCTTTGATGTTTCGCTCGACCAACTCATCAAAGGAGATTTGGAAACCATGAAACAGGAAGTCAACGCCGCCGACGTCAGGGCCATGAACCGCGACGGCATCATCTACACCATTCTGCTCGCCGCCACGATCATTCTGCCCGCGCCGCTGCTCAAGTGGTTCGGCCTGTACGGCCTCATTCCGGAGCTTTTGCTCTGGGGCAGCGCGATGTACTTTGCCCTCCGCCTCGAGCGCATCAAAAAAGCAAATAACGTCCAGTCCTACAAGGAGATCTTGGCCTTCAGCGAAGGGAAGCGGCTCGACGAGATCGAGCAGAAGGTCGAAGCGGGCAAGCGGCCCTATCAGAAGCTTCTGCTCGTCCTGCTCACCGCCGGGATCACACTGCTTGTCGGCATGGTGCTCAGCTGGCTGCTGCTGTAAGCAAACATCACAAAACCCGCCCCGACGCAAAAGCGTCAGGGCGGGTTTGCCATTTAGAAGCAAGCTTCACATATTAAAGCGTCTGCGCGCTTCCTCGCGCAGCGACGGGACGCGGCGCACGATGCGCAGCGGGATGATGAGCCCGATGCAGATGACAAGCACGACGAGCGACCAGCTCGGCTGCCACACCTCAAGAAAATACCGGTCAAGGCAGTATTCGACGCCCATCGCCATCAGGCCCACCGCGCCGATGCACATGGCGATGGAAGAAAGGCGCGAGCGCCTGCCGTCGCGCAGCAGAAAGCTCAGCAGAAATACGACGACGCACGCCCAGCCGAGCATCGGCAGCACGAGCCCGCGGAACCAGCGCCCCCCGTGCAGCGCAACGGAGATGATCCACACGTAAACGCCGATGGCGGCGACGTCCGCCGTCAGTCGGAAGAAGATTGGGATGCCGCGCACGAGCATCGGCAGTGCAAACCAGATCCACAGCATCACTGCCGCGCCCGCGACGTAGAGCGCCCAAGGGTGCTCCGTCGGCAAAATGAGATTCAGCAGCCCGCAGCAGAGCGACACGGACGCGAGCATCGCCGTTAGCAGTGCGGCGGCGGCTCTGCGCGATGCTCTCGGCACCTCGGCCGGCTTGGTCGGGAAATAGCGCGGCTCGGTCTCATCCGGCTTCCACGCCGGCGTGCCGCAGAGCGGGCAGCGCTCCGCGCCCTCGTCCAGCTCCACGCCGCATTTGACACAATATGACATCAAATTCCTTCTTTCGATCTGCTATTCATCGGTTGCTCTCTACGCGCACGGGGATTCCCGCGCGCACGAGGAAGCGGAAAAAGTCGCGCTCGGTGTCCGTCTCCGCCTGCGTGCCGGCAAAGGTGATCTCCATCGTGTCGCCATAGCTGATGGACGCGCAGTGGCAGCGCGGCACCGTCGCCTGTCCCAGAATGACCTCCGCCCCGCGGATATGCTCAGCCATTTCGGGCGGCACGGTGAACGCGCCTGGGTTCGTATATGTGCAGGAATAGGGCCTCACGCCGTGCAGGCGGTAATTGAGCGCCATGACGGGATTTTTGAAAACGACCGGAATGAGCCGCAGGAAAAAGTTTTCCGTAAAGCGAACGTTGCCCGTGAACGCCGCCTGCAATTCCTGCCGGTTGATGTGCAGCTTCATAAAATGCCGCACTTGCGAGACGATCTCGGGGAACGTGTAGTCGCCGAGCGCGGGGTCGATATACGGGCGGACGGTGGTAATGAAGTTTCGCAGCGTCTCGCTCGGGAACCAGCCGCGCAGATTGATGGGGATGGCCAGCGCCACGGGGCGCAGGCGGTAGGGCTTTTCTCGCTTCTGCTTTTCCAAAATGACGTAAATGAGCACAGCGGAAAGGTATTCGGTGATCGACGCGCCGTACTTTTTCGACTCCTCGCGCAGCTTCGAGAGCGGCACGAAGCCCATCGTCACATGGAACGTGTAAAACGGCTCGCTTGTGCCGGTATTCTGATACGCCGTCGGCTGGCGGTGGAGGCCCAGTGCGTGGTGTCCTGCGTAGCGGGCATAGGCGTCCTCCATCTCCTCCTCGCGCGGCGGCTCGTTCAAATCAAGCACACCGTTCCCCGCAGGGATATCAACGCCGGTCTGGCGCAGGTATTCGGCCAGCAGCGTGCGGAAGAAGACGATGGCTCCGCCGCCGTCGGAAAGCGCGTGGAAGACCTCGATCGAAATGCGGTTGCGGTAATAGTAAAAGCGCACGAGCCAGCCGTTGTCTTCCTTGAAGCGCACGGGCTGGCAGGGGTCGGACACGTCCTCTTTCAAAAACGGCCCCGGCGCGCTGTTGTGCTCCAAATAGTACCAGAACGCACCCTTACGGATGCGCACGGCAAAGGTCGGGAAGCGCGGCATGCAGCGGTCGATGGCGCGCTGAAGCGCCGCGGGGTCGACGTCTTTTTCCATCAGAGCGGAAAAGCGGTAGATGGCTGAATACTCCTCCTTTTGCAGCGCGGAGTAGAGCGTGCCCGCGGAGTCGAGCTTATACCATTTGCTGTTGGGCTTGGCCATCCGATGTTCCTTCTTTCCCTCTGCGCGGTCTTGAGAGGTTTATTATAGCACAAAGCGGGGCGCGCTACAAGAAAGATGCGCTTTTCCTTGGCATTTTCACGAAATTATGATATCATGCTCCCAAAGAATTTTGTTTTTCAGGAGGAGCTATGGAACCCAAACTCCGCATCATCCGCAAAAAGAAGAGCGAGGCCGAGAACGCGCATCTCGACCCGCTGATGCGTGCGCTCAAGGCGCTGCACAGCGCCGGTGCGCCAGAAAGCATGACCGCCGAAGAGCTTGAGCGTCAGCGCCGCAGTCAGGAGGTCCTCGGCAAGCTGACTGCACCGATGACGGGCATGGATTACGAGGAATTTGCCCTCTCGGGCATGAGCGCGGCGTGGACGCGGCTCAAGGCCTCCCACGGCAGCCGCCATGCGATTTTATACTGCCACGGCGGCGGCTACACGAGCGGCAACCTCGGCTATTCGCGCGTACTGTCGTCCAAGCTCGCGCATGCGACGGGCTACGATGTGCTGAGCTTTGAATACCGCCTCGCGCCCGAGTTCCCCTATCCCGCCGCCGTCGAGGACGCGCTGCGCGCGTGGGACTATCTGATGCTCCAAGGCTACGGCGCGCGCGATATCGTCCTCGCGGGCGACAGCGCGGGCGGCAACCTCGCCCTTGTGCTCTGCAACCGCCTCAAGACGGCAGGCCGCAAGCTCCCCGGCACGCTCATCCTGATGTCCCCGTGGACCGACATGACGATGTCCGGCCAGTCCTATACAGAGCGTGCGGAGATCGACCCGATGCTCACGCCCGAGTACATCGAAGCCGTGCGCCTCGCCTACGCCGCAGGAAGAGACTACCGTTCGAACGACCTGTCCCCACTTTTTGCCGACTTCACCGGCTTCCCGCCGACGCTCATCCAGGTCGGCGACCACGAGATCCTGTATTCGGATTCAGAACAACTCTATCAGGCGATGAAGCGCGCAAACGTTCCCTGCCGCCTGCAGGTCAGCGAGGGGATGTGGCATGTGTTTCAGATGTTTCCCATTAGAAAGGCTTCTGTTGCAATAGAAAATATCGCACGGTTCTTACTGGAGCAGTAAGCAGCTGATTTTTCCCTGCGCCGTGCAGGGGAGCGGTTAAGGGGGATATTCTCTTTCCTCGGAAAGAGAATATCCCCCTTTGACCCCCAAGAGAAAGGGACTTGATTGGCAGTCTCGGGCTTGAACAGTCTTTATGCCTCCGGAATGGGAATGCCTACGCGGCGTTGCCGCGTTAGCGTTGCTATACGATTTGGTTTCCTTCTTTCATCCGCCGCCGCTCTGCCCATCTTGTAGAAGTGCGCAGTAATCTCCGTCTACCGAGGCACTACTCAATGCGGCGAACGCCAGCAATGCCGCATTCGGTACGCAGTCTGCCGCCGAGGTAACGTCACTCGCGCCTCACGACAGTAAGGCGCGGTTGATATCTGTAACGACTTGCAGAAGATTCATGGCGAAGCCATGTACACCGCACTTACATTGCGCAGCGCGTGCAGTCATTCAAGCTGCAAACCCGCAATGTGCGGGATCAAGGGGCAGAGCCCCTTGCGTTTAAAGTGCTCCCCAAGTCAAGGACATTTTCATTTGACCCATAGCGGCAGCATACCGGCGGGGTACTCACCTGTGGTGATGTAGTGGTAATATTCGTTAGGGGATAGCTTCGCCAGATCCCACTGGCAGCGGTCGTTGTTGTAGTAATCCATCCAGCGGTCAATGGAGGCTTTGGCGGCCTCAAAAGACGTCCACCCCGGGATCTCACTGGCCAGCTCGTCCTTCATGTGCCCGAAGAAGCTCTCTTGGGGCGCGTTGTCCCAGCAGTTCCCTCTGCGGGACATGGACCGCCGCAGTGCGCTGTTCTCCACCAGCTGGATGAACTTCAGACTGGTGTAGTGGGTCCCCTGGTCGCTGTGGATCACGGTCTCCTTGCTCAGCGAGATCCCATGGTGCTTTACCAGCAGCTGGACCGTTTCCAAAACAAAATCCACTTCCAGCGATTCGCTCATCGCATAGGCCAGGACCTGCTTTGTGCAGGCGTCCAGGATCGTGGAGAGGTAGCAGAATCTGCCGCAGAGCGGGATGTATGTGATGTCCGTCAGGAGGATGGCTCTCGGCCCATGAGACTCGAATTCCCGGTTGACCAAATTCTCCGCGGCGCTGCCCATTCGGATGGATCGCTGCAATCTGCGGTAGGGATTCGGCTTTCGGATGGGGCAGGTGAGCTTGTATTTCCGCATCAGGCGGCGGATCTTCTTCACGTTCATTCGGATACCCATGTGCAAAAGCCGCATATGAATGCCGCGAACGCCCTTTGCGTAGCCCCGGAACCGGTATGCCTCCAGGA
>ENA-OROU01002960-OROU01002960.1-human-gut-metagenome-genome-assembly--contig:-NODE-2960-length-11521-cov-3.707309_pt1 | contig 11521 bp, 10 predicted proteins | sample MGYA00242131_ERZ509054 | MGnify/ENA primary metagenome ERZ509054 (study PRJEB26280, sample SAMEA2338749) | human gut metagenome | biome: human gut; feature: human-associated habitat; material: faeces... | reverse complement strand
AAAGTCTTGCAAGAGTACACACACACACACACACACACACACACACACACACACACACAGGTATTTTAAATAATAGTAATAGAATAACAAGAAATATAAGTAAAGATAGGAATATTACGCTCGTATTAGAATTTGATACGGGTTAATATTGCTATCTTTTTTGAGCCAAAAAATAAAATAAATAAAAAGGGAAGGAAGAAAAATATGTACAAAAAATTAAAAGAACAAAAAGCTATAACATTAGTAGCACTAGTAATAACAATAGTAATATTATTAATATTAGCAGGAATAAGCATCCAAGCAATAACAAACACAGGACTATTTGAAAATGCTAAAAGAGCAGCAGAAGAAAGTAAATATGCCAATGCAGAGGAAAAAGTAAAAATGGCAGTAATGGCATCATATGATGAAAACGCAAGTTTAAACAAAGATTTATTAAAAGATAGTCTAAACAAAATAGATGGAATAAACCCAAAAGTTACAGAAGTAACATGGGATTTAAAAGTAAATGTAGATGGATATGAATTTACAATAACAGAAGTTGGAACAGTAACATGCGTGGGAAGAAAAGACCAAGAAAAATTACCAGAAAATAGCAAAGACAATCCACAAGATGCAGGAACAGAAGTAGCAGTAAAAGATAGTTGGAAAATGCAAACAGCAAGACACATAAAAACAAATGATGGTTCTGAAGTAACTGAAGTTGAAAAAGTATCAACAGTATATGCTATATCAGTAGGAAATGGAGAAAGTGTGCCAGTACCATATGGATTTTATTATGTTGGAGGAAGTATCAATACAGGAGTAATAATATCAGATAATGAGGCTGATAAATATGATGGAAAAACAGATAAAACAACACACGATTATGCAACAAAATTAAAAGGAAACCAATTTGTATGGATACCATGTACAATAAATGAATATACAAAAATAGATTTTGGAATGCAAAACATGGCATCATGGGACAGAGAAACGAATACTGCTGAAGAAACACAAATATCAAAATATGGCGGATTTTATGTAGGAAGATATGAAGCAGGTGTTTCTACATTAGATGAAGAAACAGGTACTTTCAAAGATAGTGTAACATTCAATAATAATGCATCATTATTTAATGCATTAGAAATACAATCAGGAATAAATGGATGGACATGGCAAGATTATAATTTTATAGCAAGAGGAAAAGTAGTAACAGACTCAAATTACCAAAACAAAGCAACAGGAAACATAGTAGAAAAAGCAAACAGTATACCATATTATCATGCAGATTATTATACAGCAGTAGAAATGAGTGAAAGATTATATAATAATAATTTGTATGTACAAAGTGGATTAATAACAGGAACACAATGGGATGTGATGATGAAATTTTTAAGTGATACATCAGATTATTCTGATATAAAAAGTACTCAATGGGGAAATTATGATGATGTAGCATTGTCAAATTTAAGAGGATATTATACTAATGTAAATTCATCAAATGGTTTAACTGATGGCTTCAAAGATGCAAATAGCTTAACAACAAATTTAGGAATAGGATCATATGTAATATTAACAACTGGCTCAACAGAAAAAGTATTAAGAAAAGGATTATATGATGTAGCAGGAAATTTATGGGAATGGACACAAGAAGCATCATATATAGCAAATTTAAGCTATAATACAACATTCAACACACAAATTCTTCGTGGTGGTTCTTTTCACTTTTTATATTCAAGTGAATCTGCTTGTTGTCGTTTTTATCATTATGTAGTTAGTACGTATACAAGTTGCGGATTTAGACCAGTGCTTTATATAAAATAATAAATGAAGAATACAATAATTAAAAGGGAGATTTAGCTATGAAAAATTCAAAGGCTATAACACTAGTAGCATTAGTAATAACAATTGTTATTCTATTAATTCTAGCAGGAATAAGCATACAAGCAATAACCAACACAGGTTTATTTGCTAATGCAAGAAAAGCAGTAGAAGAAACGAAATATGCTAATGCAGAGGAAAAAGTAAAAATAGCAGTAATGACATCATATGATGCGGGAGAAACATTAAATAAAGAATATTTAAAAGATAATTTAAACAAAACAGAAGGAATAAATCCAAAAGTAACAGAAGTAACATGGGACTTAAAAGTAAATGTAGATGGCTATGAGTTCACAATAACAGAATATGGAACAGTAACATGTGTAGGAAGAAATAATCAAGATAATTTACCAGAAAATAGCAAAGACAATCCACAAGATGCAGGAAAAGAAGTAGCATTGAAAGATGGATGGGGAGAAGAAACAGCAACAGTAGTAAAAACATCAGATGGAACAGAAGTAACAGGATTAACAAAAGTATCAACAGTATATGCAGTATCAGTAGGAAATGGAGAAACAGTACCAGTACCAAAAGGATTTTTCTATGTAGGAGGAAGTATCAATACAGGAGTAATAATATCAGACAACGAAGCAGATAAATATGATGGAAAAACAGATAAAACAACACATGAATACGCAACAAAATTAAAAGGAAACCAATTCGTATGGATACCATGTACAATAAATGAATATACAAAAATAGATTTTGGAATGCAAAACATGGCATCATGGGACAGAGAAACAAACACTGCAGAGGAAGAGCAAATAGAAAAATATGGCGGATTTTATGTAGGAAGATATGAAGCAGGAGTATCAACATTAGATGAAACAACACACACATTTAAAGATAGTGTAACATTTAATAATAGTGCATCATTATATAATCCAGTAGGAATACAATCAGGAATAAGTGGATGGGGATGGCAAAATTATGATTATATAGCCAGAGGAAAAGTAATAACAGACTCAAATTACCCAAATAAAGCAACAGGAAATATAGTGGAAAAAGCAAATAGCATACCATATTACCATGCAGATTATTATACAGCAGTAGAAATGAGCAAAAGATTGTATAGCAATAACTCATATGTACAAAGTGGACTAATAACAGGAACACAATGGGACATGATGATGAAATTTTTAAGTGATTCATCTAATTATTCAGATATGAAAAGTACCCAATGGGGAAATTATGACAATGTATCATTAACGAACTTAAGAGGTTATTATACAAATGTAAATACATCAAATGCATCAACAGATGGATTTAAAAGTACAGAAGGATTTACAACAAATTCAGGAACAAATTCATGGGTAATATTAACAACAGGTTCAACAGAACAAGTATTAAAAAAAGGATTATATGATGTAGCAGGAAACTTATGGGAGTGGACGCAAGAGTCTTCATATGTAGCAAATTTAGGCTATAATATAACATACAACACATATAACCTTCGTGGTGGGTCCTTCATCTACGCTTACGCGAGCTACCCTGCTTGTTACCGTGGGTGCGATTATGCCCCTGTTGCTTACACGAGCTTCGGGTTCCGTCCAGTACTTTATATCAAGTAGAACTGAACGCTTACAGGCGATGCACCAATTAATGTAATTTGCCAGAATATAGGCAAAACATAAGAACTTTATAAGAAAAAATAAAGGAAATAAAAAATGAGTGAAATAAAAAAAGAATTAACATTAATACCAAAATCAGAAAAATATATACAATATATGTTAGAAGTAATAATGAAATTACCCAGAACAGAAAAATTCAGCATAGGAAATGAATACAAACAATCCATGTACAAGATGCTTGAAAATATTTTAATGTTAAGTAAAGTAATAGACACAGAAAAAATAAATTATATCAATGTAATAGATGCCCAATTAAATGTTCAAAGAATATTACTTAGAATAATGTACAAAAACAAATGGATTGATGAGAAAAAATTTAATTATGTCATAGAACTTATATATGAATTAGGAAAAATAATTGGAGGATTGCTAAAATATTATGGCAAAAACAATAAGAAATCAGTTTGATAAAAAACTAACATATGAAAGTTTAATGAAAGCACACTACGAAAGCAGAAAAAACAAGAGTTGCAAAAAAGACATAATATTATTCAACTTAAAACAAGAAGAATATATAAAATATCTATATGATGAATTAAAAACACAAAAGTATAAACATGGAAAATACCAAATATTTTATGTACATGAACCTAAATTAAGAAAAATACAAAAATCTAGGTACATAGATAGAATTGTACATAGATGGTTAGTAGATAATTTTTTATATGATGCTTTTGTAAAACAATTTATATACTCGTCATATGCTTGTATAAAAGGGAAAGGAATGCACAATTCTGCAATAGATATACAAAAAAGTATGAAGCATTGCCAAAGAATATGGAATGAATATTACATATTAAAAATGGATGTAAGAAAATATTTTCAAAACATTAATAAAAAAATATTATATTCTATTATTATGAGAAAAATAAAAGATGAAAAATTATTATGGCTAATAAGAGAAGTTATATTTTCAACAGATGGAGAAAACGAAGAAGTAGGAATAGCAATAGGAAATTACACTTCACAAGTCTTTGCTAACATATATCTAAACGAAGTAGATCAATATATCAAACATGATTTACACATAAAATATTACTTTAGATATATGGATGACTCTATTATATTAGTACATACAAAAGAAGAAGCCAAAATAGCTTTAGAAAGAATAAAAAAATTCTTAAAAGAAAAATTAGGTTTAGAACTTAATAGTAAAACACAAATATTTAAAAACAAACAAGGAGTAAATTTTTGTGGTTATAAAATAAATGAATATAGAATGAAAATAAGAAATAGAGGAAAGAAAAAATTAAAAAAGAAAGTAAAAGCATTAAAAATCAAAATAAAAGAAGGAAAAATGACTAGTAAAGAAGCTCAAAAATATCTATGCGGTCATTTAGGCTATATAAAATACGCGAATAATTATAATTTAATAAATAAATTATTCATTAGGGATAAATCAAAGGCTCAATTGCTTCGTGGTGGGTCCTTCAACAACGCATACGCGAGCAACCCTGCTTGTTACCGTGAATACAATTATGCCCCTAATACTAACACGAACAACGGGTTCCGTCCAGTACTCTAATATTATTCCAGAATATATATTTCAAGGAATATATACAGTGAAGTATTAGATATTAAAGAGGTTTATTCCTTCCTACTATAGGTAAAAAAGAAGCAATAAGATATGTGTTAGTAAATATTAAATATTGAAAATACGTATATTATGAAAATAGAAACAAAAGCCAAAAGCAATTGTTTCTATTTTTTATTGATTTTATTTATATTTACAATATTAACAAAAATATCGTTTTTAAAAGAATTTAAATAGCCCTCAATAAAAACATCATCATTAATATTTAAATTACTATACAAAAAATCAGCAATTTCATCATAACCAAAAACTTGAACAATATTTCCATTTCGAGTTTTTAAACTAAAGCAAGAAATAGAAACATTCTTACATTTATATAAAAAATCAAAACTTGGCTCAGAAATAACTTTTCCTAATAAAAAGCAAATATTCATAACATTATAAATCCTTTACTAAATCTTTCAAATTTTCAATAAATTTATAAGCATCTCCAACAGATAAAGAATCCACATTAACATTTTTGATTAGATTTATAATATCACTAGTTTTTTTATTGCCATTATATTCCTCTGCAGAAAACACTGTATTTTGTTCAACAATTTTAAAATTTATATTATTACTTTTAAACAAAGAAACATATTTATCTAAACTTGCAGACGGAAAACCGCATTTAACAACAGAAGGATTTAAATTAGTTAATTTTAAATTAATTTTATTAGATAAAAAAATTGCATCCGCATCTAACGCAATATAAAAAATGCCACTTCTAAAAAGATAAACGGTATCAGAATCATCATTTTTTAATTTTTTATAAACTTCATATAATTTGCTCATATAAATACCTACCTTTTAAATGATATTTATATACAACCCTTAATGATGATATTATATAGCAAGGTTGGGAAAAATGCAAATGCACTTTTTACGTAAACAAATCATAAAAAGATAAAATACAACTAAAAATAGAGCCTTTTCAATATTTATATTGATTTTTAAGCAAAAATAATGTATAATGGTTACATAAAATTTGCACGTTGCAAGTTTTTGAATATAGAGTTATTGCTTAAATAGTAAAACTCGAAAATTTACTTAAGGAGGGTAGTTTTTTAGTAACAAACAAACTTTAGACATTATGAAAGGAGCTTTTACATGGCAGAAAAAAAACTTATTCACGTATATGTAACTTACGATCGGAAGGAAAATAGTCAGGTAGCTATTCCGGCAGAAATTAATGAAGTAGAGCTTAAAGCTTGCTTAAGAGACTTGGGATATATTCCGTCTTACAGCCGTTCTTATCTTACAACTAAGGTATATTTGAAAGATAAGAAAGGTAACAATTCTAAAGAAATATGCACTGATAAATATCGTTCATTAGAGGATTTAGGAATTGTAGAAAATAGCATTATCGTTATTGAAAAAGGAGAACCTGAACCTAAGATTAATTATGATGATTATGATGATTTTTCTATGAGATGCCTTTATGGCTGTCCAATGGCACATAGCGTAAAAGAGGCTATGAATCAAGCTGAAAAGTATTCGGAAAATGATAGTGTAGTAACAACAGGTTCAATTTATGAACTTGACTAATCAAACGAAAGGAGAGCATATGAACAAACATTTAAACAGCAAGTATTCATTGCATACTCTCTTTTTTGAGGTAACTAGCCGATGCAATGCACTTTGTGACCATTGTGGTAGCAGGTGCACAGCTGTTGAAAAGAATGAACTATCTGCTGAAACTTTCAAAAAAGTGCTTGATGAAGTAGCGGTAAACTTTGGAACAAGGGCTATTATGCTAAACATCACAGGTGGAGAGCCACTTATGAGAAAAGATTTATTTGAAATTACAAAATACGCAGATAATCTTGGTTTCAAATGGGGATTAGTAACTAATGGAATGTTAATAACAGATGAGGTTATTAGTAAAATGAAAGAAACTCATATGTCTACAATTACAATTAGTCTTGATGGAATGAAAAAAACTCATGAGGAATTTAGACATGTACCTGGTTCATTTGATAGAATTATCTCTGCAATTGAAAAAATTAAAAGAGAAAATTTTGTTGAACACATTCAAGTTACTTTCATTGCAACTAAAAAAAATATCTCTGAGTTACCAGAAGTTTATCGCTTATTAAGTATGCTACGAATTGACTCGCTTAGAATTAGTGGTATTGACCCTATAGGTAGAGCTAAAGACAATGAAAATTTAATGCTTGACAGAGAGGATTATTTATTTCTCTTTGATTTTATTAAAAAACATTCATCGTCGCCACTCCCTGTAGTATGGAGCTGTACACATTACTTTGGCAACACTGAGAATACTTTAGATCCAACAGGTAAAAAATTTACTTGTTATACAGGAATTCATATTGCATCAGTTCTTTCTAATGGAGATATTTTTGGATGTCCAAATATTCCAAGAAGACAAGAGTTGATACAAGGTAATGTATTAAAGGATGATTTCTGTGAAATTTGGAAAAATAAATTTGAATTTTACAGAAATCCCAATAGGACAAGAGCTAATCAATGTGAAAATTGTGAGTATTGGAATTATTGCAAAGGAGATAGTTTTCATACGTTTGACTTTGAAACTAATACACCGCAATTTTGTTACAAAAAGATTTTTAATCAAAAGATGGATTTAACCAAAAATGAGGAGATTTCTTATGATGACATAATTGCAAAGTTAGTTTTGAAAAATGGAACAATGAAACATATGACAGTCAAACCATCAATTTTTGAAGCAGATAAGACAGTTATATTTACTCCACAGGCAACAAAGGATTTATTTTCATTTTTCCATTATGGAGAATGTCATCCAAGTAACTTGTATGAACAACAAGTAGCTTTAGTGGGAAATAATCTTGGAAACATTTCCTTAATTAAATATGTTGTTCCAGCTATTTTATATAACAGGGCTGGTAATATGGCAACAATGGACGATTTCTGTATTAGTCAGATTATGAATGAGGTATCAATAATAAATGAAAATATACCAAAATCGGATTTGATTTATCAGGACTCATTTGGAAATGTAAAATTTCTTGGATTTGCACATAGTCATCCAGAGAAAACAGATTTTAGATTTAGTATTAATGATACTAAAAATCATCAAGATTTCGTAAAACAATTCGGTGATTTTTTATCTATTATAATAAATCCACAAAAAAAGAAAATTGTATGCTTTTCTGGTAAAGATTGTGCACAGTCAAAATTGATTTTGTTATCTAAATAACTGCTAAACACCCAATAGGTTCTATTAGAATCTGTTGGGTGTTTTCTACTTTTTCAATTTAAATATAAATTATAATAGAAAATGATTCAAATTCACTTTTTACGTAAACAAATCATAAAATATAGCAAAAACGTAGAATTATAAAAAGATAAAAATCTTATTTATAAAATAAACGTAAAAAGGAGGAGAAAAATGGCCAGTTACATAATTAAAGGAGGAGAAAAACTAGAGGGTATAGTAAAAATATCAGGCTCCAAAAATGCAGCATTACCAATATTAGCAGCAACAGTATTAAATGTAGGTAAAACAACTTTATACAATGTACCAAACATACAAGATACACAAATGATGTTTAAAATATTAGAAACACTAGGAGGAAAAGTAGAAAAGAAAAACAACAAAATAATAATAGACACATCAAAAATTAACAAATTCGAAATCCCAGAAGAATTAATGCACAAAATGCGTTCATCAGTAATACTCGCAGGAGCCTTGCTTGGTAGATACAAAAAAGCAATATTTTCATACCCAGGAGGTTGTGATATAGGTTCAAGACCAATAGACTTACACTTAAGAAGTTTCGAAAAATTAGGAATAAACGTAGTGCAAAACTATGGAAATATAATATGTGATGCAGAAAAAATAAAAGGAGAAAAAATAGATTTGGATTTTCCAAGTGTAGGAGCAACAGAAAATGCAATATTAGCAAGTGTGTTAGCAGAAGGAATAACAACAATAACAAATGCAGCAAGAGAACCAGAAATAATAGATTTACAAAATTTCCTAAATAAAATGGGAGCTAAAATCATAGGAGCCGGAACAAACGAGATACAAATAACAGGAGTAAAAAAACTAAAAGACATAAGCTACAACATAATGCCAGACAGAATAGAAACAGGAACTTTTTTATGTTTAGCAGTTGCTACAAAAGGAAATTTAATATTAGAAAACACAAATGCAGAACAAATAACACCAGTAATAACAAAGTTACAAGAAGCAGACTGTAAAATAGAAATAGAAAAAAACAAAATAAAAATCAACTCTAATAAAAAAATAAAAGCATTAGACATAAAAACAATGCCATATCCAGGATTTCCAACAGATATGCAATCAGTGTTCTCTGCAATGTTAACTACAGCAAAAGGAACATCTATAATAGTAGAAAACATATTTGAAAACAGATTTAAATATACACAAGAACTAAATAAAATGGGAGCAAAAATAACTGTGGAAGGTAAAAGCGCAATAATAAGAGGAGTACGTAAACTATATGGAGCAAATGTAAAAGCAACAGATTTACGTGGAGGAGCAGCATTAGTACTAGCAGGACTCTCAGCAAAAGGTGTAACAAAAGTAGATGATATAGAGTACATTTTAAGAGGTTATGAAAATTTTGACAAAAAATTAAGAAATATAAATGCAGATATACAAATGATAGATGATAAATACTAATTAGAAAAAATTTAAAATTAAACGCACAGCCTAATATGATTTGAAAATAATTGATTTTGATGTGATTGGAATAATTTTAGAAATTCTTGATTAATTTTGTGGAAAATGTTCGCGTCGAGCGATTAGCGAGGACTAAGTGAAAGGGTGCCACAAAATCAATCTAGAATTTCTTGAATTATGAAAGAAACCGAAAAATCAATTATTTTCAAATCATATTAGGCTGTGTGTTTCATCTAAAATCTTTTAGACAAGCATTTTAATAAAAAATATTTGCAAAAACTATGGAAATATGCAAAAATATTTGATAAAATACATTATGTTAAAATTTGGAGGTGAAAACTTTGACCAAAAATCAAAAAGATAAAATAGATGACTTATTCTATTATTCTCCGATAAATACAGAAAAAATAACACAAAAAGAACAAAAAAGGAAAACAAAAGAAAGAGAAAAAAGAATAAAAAAACAAAATAGCCAAAAGAAGGCAGAAAATCAATTTGATTATGATAATGAAATGGTAATCAAGATGACAAATAAAAATAACCAAAAGCAAGAAGAAAAAACTAAACAAAAAATGTCTAAAAAACAAAGACAAATATTAAAAAAGAAAAAAAGAATAAAACTAATGTTAAAATTCACTGCATTATTAATTATAATAATAGCAGGAATTATATTCGCTCTTGTTTCACCAATATTTAATATAAAAGAAATTGATGTTAGTAACAATGAACAAATAAATGCAGAAACAATAATAAGTTTATCACAATTAAACTTAGGTCAAAATATATTCAAATTTAATAAAAATAAAGTAAATAAGAATATAAAAACTAATGCATATATAGAAAGCGTTGAAATAAAAAGAAAACTTCCAAATAAAGTACAAATTCAAATAGAAGAAAGAAAACAAGAATATAATGTGGAATTTTTAAATGGATATGCGTATATTAATAATCAAGGTTATATATTACAAATATCAGAAGAAAAACAAGCTTTACCTACAATTCAAGGAATATCCACACCTGACGAACAAATTGTGGAAGGAAATAGACTAAATTCAGAAGATTTGGAAAAACTAGAAGTTATTATTCAAATAATGAATATATGCAAAAATTATGAATTAGACAGTAAAATAACAAATATAGATATATCAACAAAAGATGAATATACACTATATCTAGAAGAAGAAAAAAAGACAATATATTTAGGAGATAAAAGTAAATTAAGTGACAAAATGCTTTTAGTACAAGTAATAATCGAAAAAACTAAAGGAAAAGAAGGAGAAATCTTTGTAAATGAAGATTTAAATAAACCAAGATTTAAAGAAAAAGTATAATTATTGTAAAGGATGATAGTTATGAAAAACAAAATAAAAATAAGTATTGTTCTAGGAATTATGTGCTTTGCACTAACTGCTGGAATTTGTATACAAATAAAGACAGTAAAAAACTCAAATTCAACAGTAAGTCAAAGCTATACAGAAAATAACTTAAGAGCAGAAGTCTTAAAATACAAAGAAAGATATGATAACAAAATAAAAGAAATAGAGAAAATAGATAAAGAATTAGAAGAAGAAATTCAAAAAGCAACAGAAAACAATTCAGAATTATCAGATGCACAAGAACAAATAAAAGTTGGAAATAAGATTTTAGGATTATCTGAAGTTAAAGGACCAGGAGTTACAATCACTGTAAAAGATAGTGATGTAGATGCAAGCACTTTAATTGATTCAAGTAATTTTCTAGTACATGATAAAGATATATTAAACATTGTAAATGAATTAAAAAATGCAGGAGCAGAAGCAATAT
>ENA-OROU01002952-OROU01002952.1-human-gut-metagenome-genome-assembly--contig:-NODE-2952-length-11558-cov-2.135791_pt1 | contig 11558 bp, 7 predicted proteins | sample MGYA00242131_ERZ509054 | MGnify/ENA primary metagenome ERZ509054 (study PRJEB26280, sample SAMEA2338749) | human gut metagenome | biome: human gut; feature: human-associated habitat; material: faeces... | reverse complement strand
CATGGTCAAGAAAACCGGCATCGTACCGAGTGGATTGGTCAACGTAAAAAACGAAGTGAAACATAATAGGGCGAAAGGTAACAAGTCTTCCATATCAATAATTTTTTAATTGGCTAATGTGCCAATATGCCAATTAGTTGAAGAGAGAATGATTGGCACATTGGTACATAACATATTATCACATTATTTACTCATCCCAGACCAAATAGGCTGAGACCAACCAATGATTCAGCTTATTCCCATCCACTTCTGCCGCTTCCGGAATACTCACCGTCAGCGTATGATGGCCGGGTTGGATATCTTTCAACGCTACCTCTTCCGGTATCACATCCGATCCGGGACACCAATTAGAGCGGGAAAGATCCGAAGACGCCAAGGGTTCCTCTACTTCTTTCTCCGAATATCCCTTCTCGGTGATATAGGAAGCCAGACGCTTTCTCAACCAAACCCCGGTAGCCGGATTAAAACGACGGAAAGAAGCGCAGTCCGTACGCCAAGGAACAAAATCCAAGACTGGAACTCCATCAACGGAAACAATATTCTGTTTTTCCACGAACTCATCCCCGCCGGAATGACCGCCATGTCCCGTAACGATATATTTCAGACGGACATCACGTGCGCCTTGAGGAATATCAAAATCCAATGACACGTCCTTCCGGGCGAATATATCCGGATATTCCTGCCCGATATAATAAACCGTATTCATCAACGGCTCTACATGTTTCTTCGGCAAAGCGTCGCAAGTCAGATCGGACTCATCCACATCAATCGTCATGCTTGCGACGTATCCTTCCGGTGTCCATGTATCGATAAAGATTCCAACATAAGCACCACCTTCCAAAAGAGGATACAAATCGGTTATGTCTTGCTCCCAGCTTACGCTATCTTCCCAATGGTCGACATACACCGGTTTACGATGTTTCGTCAAGCTATCCTCGGGACTACTGTAATGCCCTACTCCGAACGGAGTCATGAAACGCATCAATTCCACGGTAGGTTGATAATCCGTCCCGGGGATGATACCGATCATCTTCTCCAGTTTCACGCTATCCACCGCAGGAAACTCCTTCTCGCCTTTAGCGATATTCAACAAATTAATGCCCGAGGCATTTGGCAATACAAAACAAGACCCGGATTTATCCCAGCGATCTCCATTCGAAGCTACCGTAACCCGGAGTTTGACGGAAACGTTTCGCTTATATTTCGGCAATGTTACCTTCTTCAAGATAATACGGCCATTCACCAAATGATAGATACTGTCCGGTCCCGGAGCGTTAAAAGCGGCGGGATATACATCCGGAGCGAAACGTATGCGGGTATCATTAAATACCTGTACGGAATAATCTCCCATCGACGGTAATTCTTTATGTCCGCAAGAAGCGGTACATAGAAAAACTCCCGTCAAGGAGACAAATAAAGCCAATTTTTTAATCATTTTGTCTAGAATTTAGTAAGCTCCTTAATAAGCTGCTTTTGTCCGGCAGTCTTATCGGCGTGCGTACAAGGACCGGTCACACAACCGCCCTCGCAAGCCATCACTTCTATAAACTGCGCGGGAGCCTTTCCGGTTTTAGCGTAAGCGCGTAATAATGCCACATTTTTCTTTGTCAGGTTGGCTACCTGCACGGCATTTACGTTCTCGTCCTTCAAATAAACCTTAACGGCGTTGATCACACCACCACTTTGGGCGAAGCCATGCGCCTCACGGACAGCGTTAAATAATACGGAGAAAGGCTGGGCCTCCTCGATCTTGATACCCAATCCCTCCAATACGGAACCTACTTCCTCAAACGTAAGTGTAAAATCCACGCACGGATCTAGTTTCACCTCTTTTCGTTTCGCCACGCACGGGCCAACAAACACGATCTTCGCATCCGGATATTTTTCCTTCACGATACGGGCCGTATAATACATCGGAGATCCAGTAGAAGAGATGTATTTCTTTAAATCCGGGATATGTTTCTCGGCCAATTGCACGTAAGACGGACAGCAACTAGTGGTCATGAACGGTTGTCCTTCTTTCAATTTCTCGATCAATTCTTCCGCCTCATGACGGGTGGTTTCCATAGCGCCTTGCGCCACCTCGACCACTTCCTCGAATCCCAAGGACTTGATAGCGCCATACACTTTTTCCTTCGGAGCGCTAAACTGAGCTAAGATAGACGGAGCGACAATCGCTACCATCTGTTCCTTATTCCGCAAGCGTTGCAAGATATCGAATACTTGCGAGATCTCGAAGATAGCACCGAACGGACAAGCATTCACACATTTACCGCAATATATACATTTAGACTCGTCGATATGCTCCACCCCATACTCGTCCTTGCTGATCGCCTTAACCGGACAAACTTCCTCGCAAGGGATCGGGATATAAACGATGGCATGGTACGGACAACTTTGGTGGCATTTACCACAGCTGATACAAGTTTCATGATCAATCTCGGCCTGACCGTTTTTCTTGAATCGGATAGCGTCCTTCGGGCAGTTCATATAACAACTACGAGCCACGCAACCCCGGCAAAGATTCGTGATCTCATAATTCACGGAGACACAAGAGGAACACGCCTCATCCACTACACACATGATATTTTCCTTCTTATTCTCCGAGCGGAACAAGGCACGCTTCGCATACTCTGAAAGCGGTGTCAACTCATCTTCCTCGTCCTGCATATCAAAACCAAGCAAAGGCAAGGTTTTGTATTTCCAGACGGCACGTTCCTTATGTACACAGCAACGGCCCCTCACTTTCGATTTTCGGGGACTCAACTCGATCGGCAAGCGATCAATTTCTTCTAGAAGACGGTTTTCTTTCCAGAGCTTTACTAACTTCGCCAGCAATCCGTGACGAACAATCATTACGTTGTTGGTAAATGCCATAATGTTATCGTATTTGTGCTTTTAGTATATCGTATATCGCATCACTTCTTTACAAACGCGAAGGTAAATAAAAGTTTCTAAACAGAAAGAAAGCTTTCTTTAAGAATTATCGAAGCACTATGAATATCTCCGCCAAACGGAGGATTTAATTTAGACAAGACAAGTTCCACCTCCGTGATCTGTGGAAATCTCTCTTTCAAAGCCTTCAAGATACGCCCCGCCGCGTGCTCGAGAAGTCTCGAGGGGATAGCCATTTCTGCTTTCACGGTTTCATATACTGTGGCGTAATTGATCGTATCGCTTAAATCGTCGCTCCATACCGCGTTCTCCAACGGAGCTGTCAGTATCAAATCTACGATAAAAGTATTCCCAACCCGGGTCTCTTGGGGTGCCACGCCATGATAGGCATAGAATGTCATCCTTCGTAATTCAATCTTTGTTGTCATAATCTTTTAATTTATCTGTAAATGTATAGAAAGTAAACCTTCCTGCAAAAAAATAGTCTTATATTTGTCAACCAAGTAACAACACATTATGATGGGAATAAAACAAAAAGATGAAAATTCCGCAGGCGGATTACACAACGCCTTGGCTGCGGGGACAACGATAAAGGGTAATATTATCACAGAGACAGACTTTCGCTTGGATGGAAAAGTAGAGGGAGATATCAGTTGCAACGGCAAGATCGTTATCGGCCCCAAAGGTAGCGTAACAGGCAATATCGTATCCGAGAATGCTGAGATTCTCGGTGAGGTAGATGGCTCCGTAAAAGTAAGCGCAAAGCTTATTCTAAAATCAACAGCAATTATCAAGGGAGATATATATACCCAATCCCTAGAGATCGAACCAAACGCACGGTTCAACGGAGCCTGCTCGATGTGTTCCGAGAAAAAGAAAGCAGACAAATAGACTGAGGGCCGCACTTTTCGATACGGCCCTTAGTCTTTCTTATTTTCGTCCAGCCTCTTTTATCAACGAGACTATCTTATTATTCAGGTTATCAGCCTGTAAAAGCTGTTCCAACGTAATATGCATCCGGTAGCGCCAATAATGCGTTGAATTCGCAGGAACGTTAATACGCTCGGATTCTATATCCTTCCGCTTGATAGAATCATCCATAGCAAACCAATCCTGCAACGGAATAATCGTCAGCATGGAACGAGTCTTCAAATGATTAGAAATAATCTGGGCAACGATTTCAGCCGTACATTCATCCGGGGCCTCACCGATCCGTTGCAATACATGGTTGTAATAACGCTGTGTCTTCTCCGTATCTTCTTTCCACCAATTACGAAGAGGAGTCATATCATGTGTAGAAGTCGTACAAACCGAATGATAAGGCAGATTGAACATATCGGAAAATTCCCGCTGTGGGCTCTTCGGCATACGCTCAATCTCCAAGCTTAGTATTTGCAACTTATTCATAACCTCGGGAACAGAGGCGGGGATCATACCGAGATCCTCTCCACAAACCAACATCTCCGTGGACGCAACCAACGGTGTCAAACGCTTAAACGCTTGCGCCTTCCAAAAATCATTATGGCGATGATAGAAGAAATGCCAGTATAACTGATCGAACGCATAACGGTCGGAACCACTCAATTCCCGATAGATATAGGATTGATTCGCCGAGATCCGGGGATGAAACTTATCGGTCTCTCTTGGGTCACGAAGAAATAATACCTCATTCGCAATCGTAAACAGGCCATTCTTGATCCGTAGGGAAACAGGATCCGCCTTATCCGCAAACAACGCCTCAATCTTCCTTTGCGTATCACAGAACGGTTTTAACACATAATGCCGGGAGGAGGATTGTGCCAAATAAGCACCTATCACCTCTTCTGTATTTTCCTCAAACAATTCCGATAAGAATTGTCGATTGATATGTGGGGTCGTGAAACGAGACTCGTTAAAATTCAATCCATACTGCTCGATCTCTTCTCTCGAGAACGGCAACGCTGGATTGAAATGACCACAAAGCCCTTGCACATATTCACAAGGAACCTCCCATATTCGGAAAAATCCCAAGATGTGATCTATACGGAAACAATCGAAATAATCACTTAACTTAGCGAAGCGTTTTTTCCACCAAGAGAAATTATCTTTCTCCATCGCATCCCAGTTATAAGTCGGGAACAGCCAGTTCTGACCGTTCATGGAAAAGTCATCGGGGGGAGCACCCGCTTGACCATTCATATTAAAATATTTCGGTTCCGTCCAAGCCTCTACACTAGTGCGGCTCACGCCAATGGGTAAATCACCTTTCAATACAACTCCATTCTTACGGGCATAATCCGATACCGACTTGAACTGGTTGTGCAATACATATTGCAAGAAATAAGAGAACGAGATCTCCGGCCATGCGTCACTATCTTCCCGGCATAGGGCGCGAACACGTGTCTTATTGTAAGTAGAATTACCTTGCCATTGAGAGAAATCCGATGTCCCATAACTTTCCCGCAAGAAGCAATAAGTAGCGTAAGGCATCAACCATGACTCATTTTGCGCCAAGAACTCTTTAAACTCCGGCGTATCTAATACGGCCTTACCCTCCCCTGCGAAATATTCTTGACAATAACCCAATTTATATTTCAGTACTTCCTCGTAATCAACCGTATCTTTTGCGTTTAATTCTTTTTGCTTCCCTGCATAAAAAGCAGCTCTCTCCGGATCTTGCAAGGTCCCCAAAGCCGATAAATCCACATACATGGGATGAAGGGCATAAATAGAAATAGCGCTATACGGATAGGAATCCACCCAAGTATGGGTCATCGTCGTATCATTCATAGGTAATACTTGAATGATACGTTGGTGCGTCTTTCTAGCCCAATCCACCAACATGTGTAAATCTCCCAAATCACCTACTCCAAAGCTCTTTTCCGAGCGCAAGGAAAAGACGGGGATAACCGAGCCGGCACAACGCCATAACGGTAAGCTATCCCGGAAGTAAAGACCAGATATAACAACGGTCTCACCCTGTTTCTGGGGAACAAGACTTAGAATACGATTCTCATCACTCTCCCAATACAAAGGTTGACGGGAATCATTATCCCAAACCAAAAATTTATATTCTAAAGGATACCGTATCTCCGCAGCGTCTAAATCAATATGCCATTCCGGGAAAGTATCGCAACTCAGCAATAAAGCCTTGTCCGGATGCCAGTTACCTAAGCATTCTTGATTTCCAGTAATGGCTACACACTGATTCTTTTCCACCCGGGGAGCGGATATCTTTATCACCAATTTTCTTCCACTTCTAACGACCCTCTCATGTGTATTGCAGGGATGAGCGAATAAACTTTTGGTGAAAGCCGAAGAATAAAAGGCTAGATTATCCGGACGGATTTGCCAATAATCATAAAGGATGTAAGAATCAGATTGTCCATCCAATACAATCCGGTGATTCTTCTCCCACTCCTCAAAGATCTGCTTATCATTAACACTTAAGAAATATCTATATTCTATATCTTTTATATCGGGTGGAAGATCCAGTTCCAGTTTCCAGTTTCCATCCCCAGAGTAATTCATCTCCTTAGCCAAAGCAGGTTCCCAAGAGCCTAATTCCGGTATGGAGCCCACTACACATAACTTCTGTCCCCAAACGGTATGGAAGTTTATATTAAAAGTGACTTTCATGGTATATAGATTTAGTCAATTATTTAACCGCATTTAGAGGCTCCGCAATTCGTGCAGATCAAACAACCTTCTTGATAAATCAAGGTCTCCAACCCACAGTTCGGACATTTCTGCCCTTTCGCTTCCATGCCGTTCGGTAAATATTTCTTCAAGGCCCGTTCCACGCCATTCTTCCAAGTATTGATAGACTCGCTATTCAACTCCATACCCTGTACCAGTTTTATAACCTGATCGATAGGCATTCCGTAACGGAGCACACCGGAAATCAATTTAGCGTAGTTCCAATATTCCGGATTAAACTTGCCATCCAAGCCTTCGATTGTCATTTTATAACCGCGTTTATTCTTGAACTGGAAGTCGTAATGCTTATTACCATCCTCATCATAGCTCTTGATGATCGTACCTTTAGAAACGTTTTTAGGTAACATGATACCCTCGTCATCATCGGCCAAACCGGTAAAGATCTCATACGGACGGCCATTCAACAAGCCGACGAAAGCGATCCATTTCTCACGGTTATTCTGGAATTTTACCACATCCGCATCCAATTCACGAGGACGGGTAGATACGATAACCGGTGGTTGCATGCAGTTGCAATCCTCTTTTTTCTTCTTTTTATCTGTCGCAATCAAGACACCGGAACGAGAACCATCTCGATAAACAGTACATCCTTTACATCCGCATCTCCATGCCTCAACATACAAAGAGTCTACCAACTCCTCACTTACATCGTTCGGCAAATTGATCGTTACGCTGATAGAATGGTCCACCCATTTCTGAATGCGTCCTTGCATACGGACTTTTTGTAACCAATCGACATCATTGGAAGTCGCTTTATAATAAGGAGACTTAGCAACTAGCTCCTCCACTTCTTCTTGTGTATATTTCTTACTTGCCGAATAACCATTCGCTTGCATCCACGTTACAAACTTATGATGGAATACGATATACTCCTCGAAAGCGTCGCCTGTCTCATCCACGAAATCCACACGAGCCTCGGAATCGTTCGGGTTTACTTTGCGGCGGCGCTTATATACCGGCAAGAATACCGGCTCTATACCGGAAGTGGTCTGTGTCATCAAGCTAGTCGTTCCCGTCGGAGCGATTGTTAAGCAAGCGATATTACGACGGCCGTATTTCAACATATCCTCATATAAAGCAGGATCAGCCTCACGCAAACGGTTGATGAACGGATTTTTTTCCTCACGCTTCGCATCGAATATCCCAAAGGCACCACGTTCTTTCGCCAACATTACGGATGAACGATAAGCGGCCAAAGCTAATGTCTTTTGTATAAGTTCCGCACAATCGGTTGCTTCTTCTGTTCCATAACGCAAACCTAAAGCGGCAATCATATCGCCTTCCGCCGTAATGCCCACACCTGTACGGCGTCCTTGCAAAGTCACGACTCGATTATTCCCGGCCATCTTGCGCCATTCCACCGCGAAGGGATCGACGGCATTGATAACGGCTACGCCCTGACGCGGGAGCTGAGCAAAGACTTCTCCGTTTTCTTTGGCAGTTTCTTCTAAAGAAGCCAGAAACTCCTGATGATCGCGCATCGTGTTGGTGACCGTGCCGATCGTAGGCGCAATCGCCGAGACAAGCGGACGCATTTCGCCGATATGGTTCATACCGACTTCAAAACAGGCCGCCTGATGTTCGGGACGCAGCTTCCAAAGCATCAGTGAGACTCCGAGCTCATTGTTTAAGTTGCCTTCGGTTCCGACCCAGGCACCTTCCTGAAAGCGTTCTTTGATGATGGACAAAACCATCTGCGTCGTGGTCGTCTTGCCGTTGGAGCCGGCAACCGCGATCACAGGCAGGTCGAACTTCGAGCGCCATTTCTTAGCAGAGTCCAGGAGCGCTTCGCGCGTGTCCTTCACCAGTACCTGAGGGAGACTCACCGGCACAAAGTGCGTCACCACCGCTGCGGCAGCGCCCGCATCGGAGGCAGCCTGCACGAACTCGTGACCGTCCCGCTCTCCTTCAATAGCAAAAAACAGCCCGTTGGGTCGGACTGATCTCGAATCAAAACTGACGGAGGAAAATTTAATACCCGGAGCTCCTTTAATTTGGGTGTCGGGGCCGAGCATCTCGGCAAACTCTCCGATCGTCATTAACGCTTCACTCATCTTTGTTCCTTAGTTTCCGCAGAGCCTCGCGTGCCTCTTCCACGTCTGAGAAGTGGTGTTTAACACCTTTAACTTCCTGATAATCCTCGTGTCCTTTTCCGGCCACGAGGATGACGTCATCGGCAGCGGCATGTTCCGCGGCGTATTCAATGGCTTTTCTGCGGTCTTCAATGACCGTGCAGGGTTTGGTGGTCCCTGCTTGAATTTGTTTCAGTATCTCTTTCGGATCTTCGCTTCTCGGGTTGTCCGATGTCAGGACAACTTCATCCGCAGCACAGGCAGCCTGCCCCATCAAGGGGCGTTTGCCGTGATCTCGATCTCCGCCCGCACCGACGACAATCCAAATTCGGCCGCCTCGTGCCTTGGCCAGCCCCTCCAGGGCGTTAATCGCCTGAGTCACGGCATCCGGCGTGTGGGAATAATCCACCGCAAAGATCGGACCTCTGTCTTCGCGCACAATCTGCATGCGTCCTGCCGGAGGCATGAGTTTTACGGCTTCTTTAAGTACCGTTTCGATTTCAAAGCCGACGGAGATCATTGCGCCCACAGCGCAGAGGAAGTTCTCTACATTAAAAAGGCCTAAGAAGTGCGCCGCAACCGGGAATGAATTTCCCTTGAACCGCACTTCAAACTCCAGCCCCTCTCGGGTGTGACGGATATTCTCGGCAGTCAGAGCTGCCGACTGATCACTTCGTGCGGAGACCGTCAGGATGTCTTTTCCGGCGCCCTCCGCAGCCTGCATAATCTGCTGGGCCGGCTCTCCCGACTGATTAATGACTGCGGTACCGACTGACGGCCAGCGGAAGAGGATCTCCTTAGCACGGAGGTAGTTTTCCATGGTTCCGTGGTAATCCAGATGATCCCGCGTGAGGTTCGTAAATACGGCCGTTTTAATCTCTGTTCCGTCCAATCGGCCTTGTTCAAGACCGATCGAGCTTGCCTCCATAGCAAACGCCTTGCAGCCGAGACTGAGCAGTTCAGCAAAAGTAGCCTGAAGCGTGAGCGGATCCGGCGTCGTCATGGATACGCTCGGAAGTACTTTGCCGCTCAGCGTGCATCCTAAAGTTCCGATGCATGCACACCGAGTCCCGAATCGGTTCATCAGATCCGCAATCCAATTGGCCGTCGTTGTTTTGCCGTTGGTGCCCGTCACGGCGATTCCGATCATCTGGGCCGTCGGATTACCGTAGTAGGCAGCGGCAATGGGCCCAAGAGCGCGGTAAAGGTTCTCGATCTCGATGACGGGAACAGAACATGCGGGAATATTGCCCTTTTCTGCAACCACACAGGAAGCTCCTGCACTGCAGGCTTCCTCAATAAAGACTCTTCCGTCGGTGTGTGCGCCTTTTACGGCAAAAAATACGTCGCCCTTGCAAATTTTCCGGCTGTCTAAAAGCAAAGCCGCTCCCTCGGGAGCGAAGCGTTTAATCTCAGCGACAACAGCTGCAGCATCAACCATTGGTCTTCCCCTTTACTACGTGATCTTCTTTGGCTGACTTTAAATTCGTTTTCGCAGGAGCCTTGGCTCGGGCGCGCGCTGGCTCTTTGACAGCATTGGATTTAACGGGCTGCGGCTTAGCTTTAGGCGCCATCTTGTCGTTTTTAGTGACCATAAAGTCTTCAGGACGATCCGGATTGACCGCCATCAGACGCAGCGTCTTCGAAACCATCTCGGAGAAGAGCGGCGCGGCAGCCGTCGAACCAAAGTGCTTACCGATCATCGGCTCATCGATCATGATGCCCACCACGATCTGCGGATCGTGAGCCGGCGCGTAACCGGCAAAGCCTGCAACGTACTTTCTCACGTACTGGCCGCCTTCGACCTTGTAAGCCGTACCGGTTTTACCGGCGGCGGTATAGCCTTCAACGCGGGCTCTGAAACCGGTTCCGCCCTTTTCTACAACTTTCGCAAGCATGTCGCGCATCTGACCGGCGGTCTTGGCGCTGTAAACCCTCTGCGGCTCGCGATAAGCACGATCTTTATAAATGGAGAGCTCGATCATGTCTCCGTCACGCGCAAACACCGTGTAGGCACGAACCTGCTGAAGCAGAGAAACTGTAACGCCGTGCCCGTAGGACATGGTTGCCTGCTCGATCGGACGCCAGTTCTTTGCCGGGCGCAGACGACCGGCCACCGCACCCGGGAATCCGATCTGCGGAGAGTGACCGAAGCCAAGCTTGTCATAGTAAGACCACATGACCTGCGGCGTCATCAGGAGCGCCACCTTCGAAGTTCCGATGTTGCTTGACTGCTGAATAATGCCCGTGACCGTCAGCTCCTTACTGTAGTGAGAGTCACCGATCGAATGACGGCCGAAAGACATGGAGCGGCCGATCTGGAAGAGCGTGTTCGGTGTGACTTTCTTTTCTTCGAGGCCGGCAGCCACCGAGAAGGGCTTCATCGTCGAACCCGGTTCATATGTATCCACAATGGCGCGGTTACGAACTCCTGTGCGCGAAATCTTGCCGCGATGGTTCGGATCAAAACTCGGGTAGTTCGCAAGCGCAAGAATATCGCCGGTCTTCGGGTCGGCAATCACAATAGAGCCGCCCTTAGCTTTCAGGTTCTCAACCTGACGGCCCAAGGCTTCATAAGCAAGGTTTTGGAGGCGGGAGTCGATCGTCAGCGTAATGTTTTCGCCGTTCATCGGCTCTTTTAGCCAAGCGTCCTCAACGATGCGTCCGAGACGGTCCTTCATCACGCGGCGCGAACCGGGTTTACCTGCCAAACGTTTTTCCGCAGCCAGTTCAATGCCTTCAATACCGTTGCCGTCCAAACCGGTCAGACCGACGATCTGAGCGGCCGCTTCGCCGTCGGGATAACTGCGAAGGAATTCTCGGGAGGAATGCAGGCCCGGAATTTTCATATCCAGTACTTTCTCCGCCGTTTCAATCGGAACCTGACGCTTC
>ENA-OROU01002948-OROU01002948.1-human-gut-metagenome-genome-assembly--contig:-NODE-2948-length-11571-cov-3.400747_pt1 | contig 11571 bp, 12 predicted proteins | sample MGYA00242131_ERZ509054 | MGnify/ENA primary metagenome ERZ509054 (study PRJEB26280, sample SAMEA2338749) | human gut metagenome | biome: human gut; feature: human-associated habitat; material: faeces... | reverse complement strand
AACGCAGCAGATGAAAAATCAGACAAGTCAATATGGCGGTTACTTAATATTTACTGTACTATAGAAAGGCGGGCGAACTTGTATCTTGCAATCAGGAGGCATCTGTGCTATTATGTGTATAACAACAGAAACGAGGTGAAGCGCGGGCAAAAGTTCCGCGGTAAAATATGGTGATAAAGATTGATTTTCAAAGCGACGAGGCTCTATATATCCAGCTTCGCAATCAGATTATTTTAGGCATCGCCACCTCCACTTTGCGGGAGGGAGACGTGCTGCCCTCCGTGCGCCAGCTGGCTGAGGATATCGGCATCAACATGCATACGGTGAATAAGGCCTACTCCGTTTTGCGGCAGGAAGGCTTTGTGACCATCGACCGGCGTCGGGGAGCCATCGTGAGTCTGGATGTGGATAAGCTGCAGGCTTTGGATGAAATGCAGAAGAACTTAAGAGTACTGCTGGCAAAAGGCAGATGCAAGAACATCACGAGGCAGGAAATCCACGATATGGTGGATGAAATTTTTGACGGATATGACGACAAGTAGGAGGACGATAGATGGAGCAGTTTACAAAGAAAGCAGCTAGTGCCCTGAAGCTTGCCGCGAAGGCGGCCAGACGGAGAGGCCATAGCTATATCGGTTCCGAGCACCTTCTTCTGGGACTTCTGGAAGAGGGGGAGGGAACCGCAGCCCAGGTTCTGATCGGAGCCGGGGTGGAGGAGGAGAAGCTTAAAAGCCTCATCGACCAGCTCATCGCCCCGGAAGGCGGCGTGGGACTGGCATCCCGGGAGGGTTACACCCCCAGAGCTTCCGCGATCCTGGAAAACAGTGTCCGGGAGGCAGAGCTTTTTCATATGGAGCAGGCGGGAACCGAGCACATCCTGCTCACGATCATCAAGGATCCGGAGTGCGTGGCTACGCGGCTTCTTCACACGATGGGCGTGAATCTCCAGAAGCTTTACCGGGCCATTCTGGACAGCATGGGCATCCCGGAGGAGGTTTACCGGGAGATGAACCAGGGAGCCAGAAATGCAAACCGGAGTGAGGGTGGAAATACGCCGACTCTGGAGCAGTACAGCCGGGACCTCACTGCCCTGGCAGAAGAGGGAAAACTGGATCCTGTGGTGGGAAGAGAGCAGGAGATTGAGCGGATCATGGAGATCCTGAGCCGCCGGACCAAGAATAATCCCTGTCTGGTAGGCGAGCCGGGCGTTGGAAAGACTGCCATTGTGGAAGGTCTGGCCCAGCGGATCGCCATGGGCGCAGTTCCGGCTCCCTTACAGAACCGGAGACTTCTGACTCTCGATATGGCCAGTATGGTGGCAGGAAGCAAATACCGGGGAGAGTTTGAGGAGCGGATCAAGCGTGTCATCAAGGAGGCGGAGGAGAGCCAGGAGGTTCTTCTCTTCATCGACGAGCTCCATACGATCATCGGAGCCGGCGGAGCGGAGGGAGCCATGGATGCCTCCAACATCCTGAAGCCCTCCTTGGCCCGCGGCGAGATCCAGCTCATCGGCGCTACCACGATCGAGGAATATCGGAAATACATCGAGAAAGACCCTGCATTGGAGCGGCGTTTCCAGCCTGTGACCGTGGAGGAGCCCACGATGGAGGAGACCGTGGAGATCCTCAAAGGCCTTCGCAAGGCTTATGAGAAACATCACGGCGTTGTGATCACCGACGAGGCGGTCCAGGCGGCAGTCCCCCTGTCCGAGCGCTATATCAACGACCGCTTCCTTCCGGACAAGGCCATCGACCTTCTGGATGAGGCAGCCGCCAGAAAGCAGCTCCAGGGTTACAAGATTCCGAAGGCTCTGGAAGAACTGAAAAACCGGGCGGAGGAGCTGGAAGAGTTAAAAGAAGCTGCGATTGTGGAAAATGATTTCGGCAAGGCTGCAGATTATAAGAAGGAACAGGTGGAGGTCCGGCAGAAATTCGAGCAGCAGCGCAAACGCCTGCAGAAAAAAGCCGGTGAGAACGCCACGAAAGTCCGGGAGGAGGATATCGCCGAGGTCGTGGCTCTCTGGACCCGGATTCCGGTGCAGCGTCTGGCAGAGAAGGAATCCCACCGTCTCCTGAAGCTGGAGCATACCCTTCATCAGCGGGTGGTGGGCCAGGATGAGGCAGTTCAGGCCGTGGCGAAAGCCATCCGCCGTGGCAGAGTGGGCCTTAAGGACCCGAAGAGACCCATCGGTTCCTTCCTGTTTTTGGGCCCCACCGGCGTCGGAAAAACAGAGCTTTCCAAGACACTGGCGGAGGTAGTATTTGGCAGCGAGCAGGCCATGATCCGCGTCGATATGTCCGAATATATGGAAAAGCACAGCGTCTCCAAGCTGGTAGGTTCCCCACCAGGCTATGTGGGCTATGAGGAGGGCGGCCAGCTCAGCGAGAAGGTCCGCCGAAATCCTTATTCCGTGATTCTTTTTGATGAGATCGAGAAAGCCCATCCGGATGTGTTCAACATCCTGCTTCAGGTGCTGGATGACGGCCACATCACCGATTCCAGAGGAAGAAAGGTGGACTTCAAGAACACGATCCTCATTATGACCTCCAACGCAGGCGCGTCCTCCATCATGTCGCCGAAGAAGCTTGGGTTTGCCGCCGTGGACGATGAGAAGCGGAATTATCAGGTGATGAAGGACAATGTCATGGAAGAGGTGCGCCGGATCTTCAAGCCGGAGTTTCTGAACCGAATCGACGAGATCATCGTTTTCCATTCACTGAATAAGGACCATGTGAAAAAGATCGCCGGTATCCTTCTGAATGAATTTTCCAGACGGTGCAAGGAGCAGCTGAATATCACGCTGGAGGTGCGGCCCTCCGCGAAAGAGCTGATTTCAGAGGCCGGTTTTGATGAGAAATACGGAGCCCGCCCCTTAAAACGGGCCATCCAGACCAAGGTGGAGGACGCTCTGGCCCAGGAGATTCTGGAGGGCAGAGTGAAAGCCGGAGATACTGTTGCCGTGGGCGTTTCTAAAAAAGAAGTGAAATTCGTGGTAAAGAACCATAAAGAACTGGAAAAAAACGACGATTTATGATAAAATTTTAAATGAGATTCAAATTTCAGCGGCTGTCTTTCGGGTGGCCGTTGAGAGATAACATGCGTTTCTTGCATAATGGAAGAACAGAAAGACAATCAGGAGGACATAAGAGATGTCAGTAATCAGCGAACTCATCCGCTCAGAAGCAGATGGTACATTAAGCTTTGGAAACTACGAACTGGAAAGCAAATCCAAAAAACAGGATTTCGAGCATCAGGGAGATTTATATAAAGTAAAAACCTTCAAGGAGATCACCAAACTGGAGCGCAACGGCATGTTCGTTTATGAGTCCGTTCCGGGAACCACCGTGGATCATCTGCAGGTAACTGAGAATGGCATGACCTTCCAGGTAGAGGGAGCTGTAGATGCACAGATCACCGTAGAGCTTGAGGAGGATACTTCCTATCAGGTATTCGTTGACGAGAAAGAGATCGGCGAGATGAAGACAAACCTGGGTGGCAAGCTGGCTCTGAGTGTAGAGCTGGATCCCTCCAGAAAAGCTTCTATTAAAATCGAAAAAATGTAATTCTTCAGAGCCATGCAGCTTGTTGGACGAAAGTGTGACTCATGCTTGCATGAATGAGCACTTTTGACCAGCAAGCTATGTGGCGAGCAGCCACATCGAGATGAAGCGAAGCGGAATCGAGATGGCTCTGAATAATTTAAGAAAGGCTGGCGGACAGCAACTCCCGCCAGCCTTTTTCCATGAAAGAAAAGGAGTGGAGCAAATGGCGAAAGGAAAAACAACCGCATTTTTCTGCCAGAACTGCGGCTACGAGTCCGCCAAATGGATGGGCCAGTGCCCGGCCTGCAGGGAATGGAACACCTTCGTGGAGGAACCCGTGGTAAAAACGACCGGCACAAAGACCTCCGCAGCTGCCGGAAGCACGAGACGGATGCAGCTTCAGGAGCCCTCGCGCCTCGTAAGTATCAAGCCCCAGGAAAATCTCCGGATTTCCACCGGAATGGAAGAGCTGGACCGGGTCCTGGGCGGAGGCATCGTCACCGGTTCGCTGGTGCTGGTGGGCGGCGATCCGGGTATCGGAAAATCCACCCTGCTTTTGCAGGTGTGTAAGACCCTCGCAAACAGGGGAAAAAAAGTGCTCTACATCTCCGGAGAGGAATCCGTCCAGCAGATCAAGATCCGGGCCGACCGGGTGGGCGAGGCCGGTGACGATCTTCTGATTCTCTGTGAGACCAATCTCGGTGACATCCGGGAGATTCTGGAACGGAGCAAACCGGAGATCGTGGTCATCGACTCCATCCAGACCATGTACAGCGAGTCCGTCAATTCCGCTCCGGGCAGCGTTTCCCAGGTCCGCGAGGCCACGGGAATCCTCATGCAGCTGGCGAAGGTCTTAGGCATCACGATTTTTATCGTGGGCCATGTGACGAAAGAGGGCGTTGTGGCTGGCCCCAGAGTCCTTGAGCATATGGTGGATACAGTCCTTTATTTTGAGGGAGACCGCCACGCTTCCTACCGGGTGCTCCGGGGAGTGAAGAACCGTTTCGGCTCCACCAATGAGATCGGCGTCTTTGAGATGCAGGAAAAAGGTCTGGTAGAGGTGCCAAACCCCTCGGAATACATGCTGAGCGGACGGCCGGAGAACGCTTCCGGTTCCGTGGTGGCCTGCTCGATGGAGGGAACCCGGCCAATTCTGGTGGAAATCCAGGCCCTGGTCTGCCAGAGTAACCTTCCGATGCCCCGCCGTACGGCCAACGGAGCCGATTATAACCGTGTCAACCTTCTGATGGCGGTTCTGGAAAAACGTCTCGGTCTCCGCCTTGGCGTTTGCGATGCCTATGTGAACATCGCTGGCGGCATCCGGATGAACGAGCCGGCCATGGACCTTGGCATCGTTATGGCGATTCTTTCCAGTTACCGGGATAAGCCTATCGACGAGAAAACGATTGTCTTCGGTGAGGTGGGCTTAAGCGGCGAGGTTCGTGCCGTGAGCCAGGCTGCCCAGCGCGTCCAGGAAGCCAAAAAACTGGGCTTCCACACAGTTATCATGCCAGCGGTCAGCATCCGCGGCATGGGAAAAATAGACGGCATCGAGATTATCGGCGTCCGCACGCTGAAGGATGTGCTGCGGAGTCTGTAAGATGTAGAATTGCGTGAACTGCAGAGCAGCGAAGCAATTCGTAGGCATCCTTTGTAGGGCGTTGCCTATATAAATTTCCTATGATGAGCTATAGGTTATTTGTGATTGACGCTTCAAAGCCTCCCTGAGTATAATAACGGCAGAAAAAGGAGGTTTTACGTTATGTCAAAATCAATGGATACCATCTGTGTGCATGGCAAAGAACATGCAGTGAAGGACCAGAATTATGCCATCAGCTATCCGATTTATCAGACCGCCTCATTCAGTCATCTGACGCCGGGCCATAATCCCAATGGCTTTGATTATACCAGAGAGTCCAACCCAACGAGAAGTCTTCTGGAGGAGACTGTTTCCGCGCTGGAGGGAGCCTGTGATACTGTCGCTTTTGCTTCCGGAATGGCTGCCGTTGCGGCGGTGTTTGAATATTTCAAGCCGAGAGACCATGTGATCTGGGCGAAGACCTCTATGGAGGCGTGGTGCGGCTGGCGGCTGTGATCAGCGCGAAAAATAACATTGAGGTCGAATATGTGGATACCAGTGATCTTCAGGCTCTGAAGGCGGCAGTCAGAGAAAATACGAAGGCCATCTATTTTGAGACGCCCACCAATCCCATGATGCATGTGACGGATATCCGGGCAGCGGCTGAGATTGCAAAAGAAGCAGGTGCTCTTCTGATCGTGGATAATACCTTTATGACGCCGTACTTCCAGAATCCGTTAAGCCTCGGGGCAGATGTAGTCATTCATTCAGGCACAAAATATTTAAGCGGCCATAACGATACGATCTGCGGATTCCTCTGCAGCAAGGATCAAAAACTGGCTCAGCATTTCCGTCTGATATCCAAAACGATCGGCGGCACGCTGGCCCCCTTTGAGAGCTGGCTTTGTCTGAGAGGCCTGAAAACTCTGGCACTTCGGATGGAGCGCCATCAGAGCAATGCCCTGGCAGCAGCGGAGTGGCTGAAAAAGCAGGACTGTGTGGAAAATGTAGAAATTGCGTTAATTTTTTCAAATTATTTCAAAAATATCGTTGACATCCCTGAAAAAATGTGTTATAAAATATGAGTAACGCAAATCCATAGGGGATTGGTCAAATGGCATGACAGGAGTCTCCAAAACTCTTAGTGGGAGTTCGATTCTCTCATCCCCTGTTACTGAAGCCGGGAAATCTTGGAAATCAAGGTTTTCCGTTTTTTTGTTTTTCAGACAAAAAAGAAGTTGCACGTCAGAGATTTCTTTCATCCCTATGTGATCGCAGATCTGCGGAAGGAAAAACAGATGACGCAGGCAGAGCTCGCAGAGCGGCTGCATGTGACAGACAAGGCGGTGAGCCGGTGGAAACGGGGATTGGATATCCGGATATCAATACGTTAGAACCGCTGGTGGACGCGCTTGGGATCACACTGACGGAGCTGATGAACTGTGCACGGGATGAAGAAAAACATTCTGATGAAGGAATCATAGCGAGTCTTGAGATTGCGAGGAGTCAGAGGAAAAGAATGGTTAAAAGGATTGCCGGCGGCGGAGTGTTGTGCATTGCGGGTATGTTCATGCTGCTGTACGCACTGGAGCTTTTTATAACGCGCACATGGACTTTCATGCTGCCGGGAAGCGACGGACCGACGGCAGTCTTTGTAGCTGGACGGATCGGAAATTTTCCTCCGGCAGTGATTGTGATTGGGATTATTGGAGGAGTAGCATTGGTGCTTGGAATTGTAACAATTATCCGGGCAAATAATACAGACCATTAAAGATGATTTTATGATGCCGCCTATGGATTAAATAAATCTGCCATAGCAGTCATTTCCTTTGCAATTATGCAATAAAGATTTGACAAACAAATGAAATGGATTTATAATATGCTTAACAAGGGAGCCGGAAGGTGAGTGCAGATCACCCGACCCGGCGAAAAATTAATAGTTTAAAAAATAGTCGCCAGCTCGCCAAAGTCAGGACGGCTATTTTTTATGCGTCAAATTCAGAATCGATACAATTAAGCTTGCAATTGCTATAATGACCATAAATTCCTCATATGTACTCATAAAATCACCTCTTCCGTAAGGTCTCGGATCGGGTGAGAGCACGTCCCCCAGCTCCCTGGGTAAGCATATTATATTTTTATTATAATAGTAAAACTTGATATATGCAATATAAAAAGCAACAATAGAAAAGTAAAACCAATCAGATTTTTGCGCCGCATAATCTAAGAAAAGACAAAAAATATTGACAGTAAACTCCCCTCTATGGTATACCTCAGAGAGAAGTTAGAAAAAACAAACTGGAGAATACCATACGATGAAAAAGAAAAACAGTCACCTTCCTGAGTTCCTGCTGGGATTGGTGGGAGTGGTTCTGATCGGGACGGCGCTGTACCATATCCTGTCGGACTATCTAGCACAGTGAATATTAAGTAACCGCCATATTGACTTGTCTGATTTTTCATCTGCTGCGTTGTCGTCAATCGACGTAGCCACCGCTACGCCTCATTCCTCCGCCTTGCATATGAAGAAATCATCCTGCGTCAATATAGCAGATACTTAATTTTCACGGTACTAGACAACAGGAAATCAGCCGACACCTACCAGACCCTGGAAGAGAAATTTCTGAAGATTCAGGAGGCCGATCCGGACGAAGTAGCAGCGGATACAATAGAAACTGTCGGAGAAACGGCCAAAACTGACAAAACTGATGCAGAAAAAAGTGAAAGTACCATCACCACCAGGAACACCACAGAAACGACCACCGAGGACACCCGCGAAGAGAAAAAAGACTGGTGGTTCACGGATGTGAGAGTGGCTTTTGATGAGCTGTTGCAAAATTCCCTGATCGAGACCGGGATTCATCCAGAGAGCAGCGACCATATCCTGACCCTCTCCACCTGCACCGGAAACGGCTATGATTCCCGTATGACCGTCCATGCCGTGTGTATCGACGAACAGACCACAGACCCGGAAAAACTATTCTGAAACTTCTATCAGGATGAAAAAACGCTCATGCAGATTAAGACAACTTGAGCGTTTTTTTTATTCTTCTTTTTTGAAAAATCCCGGAAATAAGCCATTTTTTACCATCCAAAACCGTAACCGATGAGTACGAATCAACAAAAGTTTGTTGACACTAATACCTACTTATGATATAAAACTTTTGATTAGTCGTGACTTACGAGGAGCTGATATGAACGAGAAAAAAGGACAAGAATTAACGGAAGATCTGGCGAGCGGAATGCCCTGCTCGAAACGCGAGACGGTGGAAAATATGCTGGAACAGCTTTGCCACTGGAGGAAAAACAGCTGCCCGCTCTCATCATCCCGGCTGTGTGAAAAATTTCAGTTGTCCAGAAGAGAGTGTACCTACTATCTGAAAAAAATGCTGGAATACGGTTACATCTTTCCGCTTGCAAATGCAGATGAGATTCAGCTGACTTCTTTTGGGATCGCCAGAGGGGAGGAGCTGGGATACCGTCATGAGACCTTCAAGCAGTTTCTTCAGCTGGCCGGTGTAAAGCCGGAGGATGCAGAAGAAGACGCCTGCCGGATAGAACATGTGGCAGGGGAGAAGACGCTAGATAGCATCTGTCAGTTTATAAACAGCGGCGTACCCAGCGAGAGGATCCTGCATCACTCAGATCTTCGGTTTCGCTATGAGCCGGGGACCTATGAAATGGGAATGGGGATCTATGAGATGGAGCGGCTGTGTCCGAGAAAACTGGCGCAGGAATATTTCTGGTATAAGGAATGGATCACGCTGGAGATCAGCAGGGAAAAAAGCACCTGTAAGCTGATCCGGAAAGAAGAAAGCCAGTCGGAAAAGCTGTGGTATATGGACCGGGATGCCGGATGGCTCCAGGCAGAAGAAAAGGAGTGTACCATATGCATACCTGCACAGGCGTTTGAATTTATCATTTGTCCGTCAGATCCCATTATAGAAGGAGAGCTTTTGATTGCTTTTGTAAAAGAAGGAGATCTTCCTGTGGAAAAAGCATGCAGAGAGTTGAATGTCCATATCTCCTGAACGGAAGGTGAAAGATGAAAACAACAGAAGAAGTACAACAGACAGGCCTTCCATCTTTGCTTCAGATCAGGTATCTGATGGAACTGGAAAAAGTCGGATGGAAGCGTGGAACGGTCATGGAGATCGCAGGAAAATGCGGCGTCAGCCATCCCGCAGTCAGCCGTTACCTGAAAAGCTGCTGTGAAAAAGGAATTCTGAATGAAAAATATGAATTTACCACAGTGGGAAAGATGATGCTGGACCGTTACCGGAAGCTGATCGATGAGACAGAAAATTATCTGGCCAGGATTGGAATCGATGAGGAGGCGCAGGGAGAGACCCTCAGAAAACTGATTGAAAATCTTGACTGTGCAACCCTTGGAAAAATCGTGCGAAGCGACCGCTCATCGGTACAGCATGTGCCCAAACCGGTGATCTGGAAGGAAGAAAGTTTTCTGGATGATATGCTGGCATGGGGAAGCTGGCCAGTGTGTATCGCCATTTATCAGGCGGGCAGCCAGATCGAACAGCTTCGGAAACGTTCCATGGCAGACAGGGGGGTTGAGAGACAGGCCATGCTCCGGCATAACAAGCGTGGAAGCTGGCTGGAACTGAGCATCCAGAAAATGAATGCAATATCCAGAGTGGATCATGCCGAGATGGAAGGAAAATTGTCTTCCCTGAAATACGAATGTAACGGAAGGCTTCACAAAGCGGAGATACGGGGCAACAAAGTCAATATCCCGCTGGAGGCCTGCCGGTTTATACAGAACAGCAGAGGAATTATCAAAGGCAGAGTGGCCATCACAGTCACATGCAGCGTTGGCTGCGTCCACATGCCGGAGAGTACCGCATTGCTGATATTCTGGCTTTGAAAAAAGCCAGCTTTACCAGATAAAACAAAACATACAGAGAAAATGGAGGAAAAAACGTGAATAAAAATCCGGTCCGCTTTTTTTGGATGATACTTGGATTTCTTTGCCTGGGGCTTGGAACGGTGGGGATTGTCCTGCCGATCCTGCCCACGGTTCCTTTTTACATGGCGACGGTGTTCTGCTTTGCAAAAAGCTCCGAGCGGCTTCATCGCTGGTTTCTGGGAACGCAGTTATACAAGAAGCATCTGGAGAGCTTTGTGGAAAAGAAGACAATGACTTTAAAGACCAAGTGTTCCATTGTGGGAATGGTGACGGCTCTGATGACAGTCGGCTTTCTCATGATGAAACAGGTGCCTGTCGGCAGGATCTGCCTGGTAGTCGTGTGGCTCTGCCATGTGGTTTATTTCTTTGGAATGGTAAAGACCGGGGAGGGAGAAGAAAATGATTAAGACAAGACTGGTGGCTCTTCTCTCCCAGGCAAAAAAGTATATCATCCAGAATGTATTCTGGCAGTGGGCGGCACTGCTGGCGCAGATCGCAGCCGTTTTTTCCGCGGCGGGTCTTCTGGAGAGCGCCTTTTCCGGAAAGACAGAGGGATCAGTATTGAGACGGACCGTGCTGATCCTGGTCCTTTCCGTCTGTATCCGCTTTGTCTGTGACCGGATGGCGGCGAGGGCTTCTTATGCAGCCAGTGTGGATGTAAAACGGATCTTAAGAAAAAAGATCTATGAAAAACTGCTTCGCCTGGGTGCCTCTTACCGGGAACAGACAGCGACTTCTGAGATCGTGCAGATGAGCTCGGAGGGCGTGGAGCAGCTGGAGATCTATTTTGGGAAATATCTTCCTCAGCTGTTTTACAGTTTATTGGCTCCTGTGACGTTATTTGCGGTACTTTCCAGAGTGAGTGTGAAAGCAAGTGCAGTGCTTCTCCTCTGTGTGCCGCTGATCCCACTCTCCATTGTTGTGGTGCAGAAGATCGCCAAACGGCTTCTTGACAAATACTGGAGCGTGTATACAGGACTGGGTGACAGCTTCCTGGAGAATCTGCAGGGACTGACTACATTGAAGATTTATCAGGCAGATCAGCAGAAGGCGCAGGAAATGGACGAGGAAGCACAGCAGTTTCGGAGCATTACGATGAAGGTGCTGACCATGCAGCTCAATTCCACCAGCGTGATGGATATCATGGCCTATGGGGGTGCAGCTGTGGGTATGATCGAAGCGCTCCGCGAATTTGCGCGTGGGGAGATCGGGCTGGCCGGTGTCCTGACGCTTCTTCTTCTGGCGGCTGAGTTTTTTATCCCGCTGCGTCTTCTGGGCTCTTTTTTTCACATCGCGATGAACGGAATGGCGGCCAGCGACAAGATTTTTTCTCTTCTGGATATGCCGGAACCGGAGCAGGGAACAGCAGAGGCTCCGAAGTGCGCGGTGGATATTCGTTTTGCAGGGGTACATTTTTCTTATGAAGAAGACAGGGAGATTCTGAAAGGAATCGCTCTCACACTGAAAGCGGGAAGCTTTGTGTCGCTGGTGGGAACCTCCGGCTGTGGTAAAAGCACCATCGC
>ENA-OROU01002935-OROU01002935.1-human-gut-metagenome-genome-assembly--contig:-NODE-2935-length-11617-cov-2.409704_pt1 | contig 11617 bp, 8 predicted proteins | sample MGYA00242131_ERZ509054 | MGnify/ENA primary metagenome ERZ509054 (study PRJEB26280, sample SAMEA2338749) | human gut metagenome | biome: human gut; feature: human-associated habitat; material: faeces... | reverse complement strand
CCCTTCACCTTCACGCTTTATAGTCTTAATACGGATAACCGATTTCACTTCCGCCCCATAACGTGATCCCGGATTAGTAATCACCTCTATTTGACGAATCTCAGAAGAGCTAAGACGATCCAGTTCGGAGAGATCCCTTACTTCACGTCCATTGATATATATAACAGGAATACCTTTACCGAACACCTGAAACTCCCCCTCTTTGCCTTGTATGCCGGGAATATACTTCAATACGTCGTTCGCTGTCCCGGATTTGCTTAGCAGGCTGTTTTCTATGCGGGTTGTCAAGGTACCGTCTTTGATCTGGAAATCCGGTCGTTTCCCTATGACAACGGCCTCATCCAACAAGATCGCCTCATCCGACAAAACGATATTTTCCATATTACCGGCTCGTGTATCTCGGTAGATGGTTTGATAACCGATCGAAGATATTTTGATCACATAAGTTCGTATAGATATAGAATCTCCTGTTTGAATGCGAAAACTACCACTCTCATCACTAACCGTACCTTGAAGGAAAGAAGAATCCGGAACAGATAACAATACTATATTAGCAAATTCCACAGGTAAACCCTGACGATCCGTAATTGAGCCGGTGATAAATTGCGCCGATCCATTGACAGCCACAAATAATAACAACATAACATTAATAAGAATCTTTTTTACTACTGACTTTTCCATATCGCTGATTATTTTTGCAATTGATTTTTCAGCAAATATAAAGTGGGTAAAAAAGCCAGTCAAACAATAGGGATAGATGTCAAGATTTGGTGATAAAACATGGAAATCTGTGCCTTATCACAAGTTTTAGGGATAAAATACAACCTAGTTTTCCTTATTAAGAAAACTCTTAAAGTCTTTTAGATAGGTACGTGAGACAGGAATCTCTTGTTGTGTATCCTCCAAATTCAAACGGTAGCCTTGCGCATTACCGTTTATGTTCATGATTTTATTCACGTTTACGATATAAGCCCGGTGACAACGGACAAAACAACCATATTTCTCCATCATCTCATCCATTTGCTTGATCGTGGAACGGAGAAGTTTATGCTTCATATTCCCTTCCTCTCTATAACAGACATCTACATAATTACCAGAAGATTCCATATACATAATATTATCCGGAAGTACGCAAATCGATTCTTTTGTATCGCCGGACAGGATTATGGCATCACCCCCTTTCTCTTCTTGTATATTTCGTTCGGATAATAGTTTATTCATCCTTTTCGCTTCTTGCAAATTACGTTTCAAAGCATTATTCTCTATAATGAAAAATCCGAAAATAAGGGGAATAATAACAATCGTGATCGCCGCTGACACATCTATAAGCAACATTTTATAAAAAATAGTCGTATCTAAATCACTCCAAAAGTCCATTCGCATCAAGAAGTAATAGTCATAAATGAAACAAGCGAGTCCCAAAAATAACAAAAAGCAGGAACAATGTAGTAAGTTTTTACCAATAGTCCATCGTTCAGGATCATAAAAACGTTTGAATAATTTAGGAAACAAGACAAAAGCGACAACAGAAAATATAAATGTCAAGCCTACGAAACACCATAATACCCAAAACTGTATCACGCTATTTAGCCGATAGTGAAAAGGCTCGAAAATAGCGAGTATTAACGCCACTACCATCGAGTTTAACAGAACGATCACCCATGGTCTATCTATAGCGTACGTAGGTTTATTAAGATATTCCTTCAAATTCATATTCAATTCTCACATGTAGTTAAAGATAAAATTTTCACAAAGGTATGCATTTGGATATAAAAAATCCCCTAGATCAAAATCTTTTGACCTAGAGGATTAATCTATCTATTACTCTACATTATAACCGGAGATAACCACCTTCGGAGTCTCGCCTCTCGTATCTACATCTTTCCAATGGATGTTGATCTCTTTCTTCTCGCCCGGGAGCAATGAGAAATAGTTATCGCTATAGAAGACGGGGAGGAATTGCTCGCCATCCTTCTCGCCCACTACATTCACACGAATCATTAGAGCCGGGGTGGATGAAGTATTCTCTAAGGTAGCGATAACGGTCCAAGTACCGTCATTACCCTTATTGGTTGTCACGTTGGATTGTAAAGTAACCTTTGGCATCTCACGCAGAGCTTGGTAGTTGCCTTCCTCTACGCCACGCAGATAGAAGTTATCCGATACGATCTTACCGTTCTCGGTCAACGTCAACTTGACGAAATGAGCGCTGGATACGCTAGCTGGGAAATCCAGTTTCATACATTTGTTGGTCGTATCTTCCTTACTATCCACGGAAACCTCGTTTTCCCATGAAATAGAACCGTCCATATTGATGATTTGAGCCTTTGCCGTCAAACCATTACGTACGCCGGCGCTATAGTTCACTACCTCGATCTCGTCCGTAACCGGATTCCATTGGATATGCAAAGGCTCGGAAGCTTTCTTACAGCCAAAATAAGCGGCGGTAGGCTCGAAATAATAGTCATAGGTCTGCCATACCATAGAAGGCCATGCCGGATGCGTCATCCACAGCAATAATCCCTTACGGTTCAAGCTTCTCGATTCGAACATACCCCGGTAACCATCATAGTTTACCCACTGAGCCAGATCGGCGAATTCCTTGGCGTTGTTCGGCTTGCCAAAGCCCTTTTCGATGATAGCGTTGAAAGAAGCGCAAGACTGGGCGCCTTCCATCGTATAATCGTGTTGTCCCCATTGAGCGTTTTGCGGCCAAAGCGCTTCCGGAGAGAAAGTACGAACCAAGCTCTCGTAATTCATCACGTTAGGCATACCCCGCTCACTATGGAACTTATCACTACCATTCTTCAAGCTAAAGTATTCTTTAACAGGAAGCGCACGGTACGGGCCATGGCCACTTACCACCTCATCCGCCGAGCTGGAGATATAATGTAAGCCCGGATGATCCTCTTTCACGATACGGCGTAAAGCCTTGTCGATCTGCTCCGGCGGGAAGCCCTCGTTGCGCCCGCAATAAATACCGATAGAGGCATGGTTACGGAAACGTTTCACATAATCCTCAGCATTAGCGATAAACATCTCCGGATCATAAGGATCGGGTCCGTCGGAAGGATTCGCCAACCAGAAATCTTGCCAGATCATGATACCATGACGGTCGCAAGCCTCATATAATTCTTTATCGCCAATCTGTCCTACCCAGTTACGCATCATCGTAAAGTTCATATCGGCATGGTAAGCCACGGCGATATCGTACTCACGACCCCGGTAATTCAGATTAGACTCACCAAATCCCCAGTTACCGCCACGGCCTATAAAACGACGACCATTGATAAAGAGACTCAAGATACTATTATTCTCATTGAAGGTCATTTGTCGGATACCTACCTTGAAATCCTCAGAGTCGGATACCTTATCACCTACCTTAAAGGTGAAATTAGCGTCGTATAAATAAGGAGATCCGTACCCTTTAGGCCACCACAAACGTGGATTCTGAACCTTCAATTGGCTAAAGGTATTCGGGTCGAAAGCAACGCTCTTCTCCTCGTTGGCGGCCAATTCCACCGGTTGCTCGAAAGTGATATCACCGATCTTTCCTGTCAATATACCCTTCACGGGAGCGGCATCATGGTTCTTCACGATCACTTCCGGAGTCAAGGTAGCGGAAGTCGTATCCGGCAACGGTAATACAACCTGTACGAACGGGTCTTGAATCGTTACCTTGCCTGTAGAAGTCAAGTACACATCATCCCAAATACCGATATTACGACCACGGATCGTCGAGATCCAATCCCAACCGATCGAAGCGTGGAAGGTCGGGTTATCAGCGCCTAAGATACCACCGTTGAAATCCGTATTCTTCTCACATTTCTCCTTGATAGCTCCGATATGCTCATTCTTGATGATCTCCACCGCGACAACGTTCTTACCCGGTACGACCCTGTCTGTAACGTCAAATACACCCCGGATAAACGCTCCCTCGATACGGCCGATCTTGTTACCGTTTAAATATACATTCGCTTTCCAGTTGATACCATCGAAATTCAAGAACAAACGATCTTGCTTGAATCCTTCGGGTACCTCAAACTCATCCCTATACCAGAAATTAGAGTTGAAGAATGACTCGGATATCTGCATCAAGTTATCCGCGTAATTCGGATTCGGGATAGCTCCGATATTCTTATAACTGCTCAATACCGTTCCCGGTACGGTCGCCACGATCCAATTTTCCGGAGAGAAAGAAGGTTTCGATATTTCCTCACCAGAAGCGGTTACCTCGGAAGCTCGTTGTACTTTCCAGTTTCCGCCCGACAAACGGATCTCGTCTTTTGTAGAAGCCGGAGCAGCAGCCGGTTGGGCAAGCAAGCCACCTTTACCCATCACCTCTATCTCGCTTAAGATATAGCGTCCGTCATTAGCCGGTTGCTCCATCCATACCCGTACGTAGCGGCCCTTTCCTTTTAGCTTGATCTCATCCAGATTAGCATCTCCACCCGGAAGATTCGCTATGTCAACCCATTGTTTCGCATCGTCAGAAACTTGAATCTTACCCTTGATCGCTTTATTGATCCAATGTAATTTTACTTTGTCGAATTCGGATTGGCTACCCAAGTCCACATAGACCCACTCCTCTCCTGTCGTGGCACTCATCCAAGCGCTATTAAAGAATTTGGAAGGAAGCAAATCTATCAACTTATCTTGGTTATAGAAATTCATCTCGAAGAATGCCCAATAAGCGGCACCTTCCATTTTCAATCGTATCCGATAATAAGCATATTCACCCGGTTGATCGAATGTCAAAGTCTCATTCAACATACGGGTGGGCAACGTACCCGGATCCCAGCTATTCTTATTCGGGTCCGAATGGGCCTTATACTTGCTGGCCTTACCCGGCATACCTTTACCCTTTAAGGCAGCCAATTCCGTCCAAGTATTTCCATCATTCGATCCCTCGCAAACAATCTCATATCCATCCTTAATCTTATTCTCGTCATAAGCCACGCTGCCACGAAATTGTACCTTGTCGGCTTTCTCTTTCCAGTTATTCAGCGTGAACAGGAAATAGGCATCCTCGCCTGTAACCGCATTACGAGAATAAGGACCTTGATCGATCATCCACTCACGCTCACGACGAGCAATCTCCCCATTTTGTGTGGAAAGATCCAGATACTGAGGCTGTTTATCGCTAATAACACCATCCGTCACCAGTTGAGCCGTTAGATTGTAATCATAACTGGAGGAGTTGTAAGCGCTACGCAAAAGAGCTATGTTACGATACGTGGAATAATCCGGACGTAATGAAGGAGAAAAATCCTCCCCCGGATCTCCCGGATACGAACCGATACCTCTGGTATAATAATCCGACCGATCGAAAGATTCCGCCGGAACACCGCTCTGCCCACATCCCCCTAGCAATGCTGAGACCGCTACCGCTCCACAAAGCGTCAAGAGTCGAGGCAATTTTTTCTTTTTACTGAATGTTCTCATACTACTTATTGTGTTTCTCTAAATTAGTTAGTTTAATAAGATACCGTCACGTCAAAACCCTCCTTCCGGGCCCGTTCCGCAATCGCATCTAATTCTTCTTTAGTAGCTTTTTTCAAAGCTTTAACCGGGGTCTCCCTATCTATCGTATAAATCATGACTTGTTTCGGACGGATTTGTTTTAAGGCGGAGATCCAGCCCGCTATCTCCTCTTCTGTCATATTATTAACCGATTTCCCATTTACTTCCCCCTTCAAGAACATGGTCTGTATAATCAAGTTTCCGTTAAAACGACATAATTGCTTTAATAAAGACTCGAAATTAAACGCCGGAGAATTAGGTACGTCTATCTGCCGAATCCGACTGTCTAATACAGAATCCAGTTTCAATATGTTATCCTCTATTTTATTCAAGGCTTGAAAGACCTCCTCTTTCTGGAGCATCGTAGAATTAGAAAGTACGGCGATTTTAGCATCAGGGAAAAATCGATCCCGGGTAGCGATCGTATCATCAATGATTCCACCGAATTCCGGGTGTATCGTAGGCTCTCCGTTTCCGGCGAATGTAATTACATCCGGAGCGATCCCTTCCGCTTTCATGGAACTTAGTTTTTGCTCTAAGGCTTCCCTCACTTCCGTACGAGTAGGCAGTTTACTATGGGTCCTATGATTCTCATTCAATCCACATTCGCAATAAATGCAATTAAAAGAGCATAATTTCCCGTCTGTAGGAAGTAAATTCATCCCTAAAGAGACACCTAGACGCCGACTATGTATCGGGCCAAATACTATTTTATCAAAAAGAATTGTAGACATAGCGCTGTTTGTTTTTACCCACGCAAATCTACTCTAAAATTTCCAGCGAAGCAAAGCATAAAGATCTGTTTTATCAGAACCGCTTATCTCCTCCGTATCAGTACCTATCAAATCCCTGTCCCAATAATGGGTGTAAGCCAGTTTCGCAGATAAGGATAAACGTTTCCAAATATCCAGACGAAAGGTAAGGGCAAACCGCATCCCATCCCCATAAAAAGAGGGCATATTAAAGGCATACAATATATTCTTCTCATACGAACTGACCCGGCTATTGTAATCATCCGTATGAAACCACGCTAGATAACCATCCATTTGAAGAGGTAGGGTAGTGGGCTTCCAGCCTATACTTTGGGAGATCATAATTCCTTTATTAAGTTTCTTTATAGGATCATCGAATAGAATACCATCTAAGGAAGTCTTAAAAATAAAAGGAGAAGAAAAGTTATAAACCTGTTGAAAACGAATACGATGTTGTTTATAAGAATTGATTCTCAATAAATTATCATTTTCAAAAGTTCTATTCTTTTCTTTTTGCCGGTATTTATAACGAAGATAAGCTGAATAGTTTCTACTAGGGGTATAATCTATCTGAGCCATATATTCCTGTCCTCCGGAAGGAGCGTCTATCCCGTATTTCAACCAAGGAAAACGGAATAAGTCCGCATAAATGGATAATTTCCAGCGGGCGATCGGGGTTAATTGCAATCCCATATAAACCCCTTGCTCATTCTGAACCGTAGAGCCTTGCGAGAAAGCGTTCCCAAACAAAGCTTGATAACGGCGATCGTAATAGCGGTATAATACCAAGAAAGATATATAAGAAGCGGGTGTTAACTGCAAGGCATTCAAGGTAGAAATAGCTCCGTTTTTCGAAAGAGCGGTCTCGCCATAAAACTTGATACGGTTACTTTTCAACATATAGTCAACACCGATGTTGAAATTGTTGGAACCTCTGAAATAGAACAAATTATAAGGTTTTGGATCGGGGTCCATCTTAAACTTACCGAATGAATAGGAGAGAGCCGTTAAACCTACATGAAAATGAGATGTAGCATAGCGGATATTTCCTCCATATACCTGCATCGTTATCATTTTCCTCTTTTCCCAATCCCGTTGTAAACGATGAAGTCCATCCGTTTTTAATGAGGTGAATGTCAAGCGATCTACGGCCGCATCCATTTTTCGGTACGAATAGAAAACACTTATATCCAAGTTTTTAATCGTGATCGTACTAGCCACCCCTCGGAAGAAATCCTGTTCATTGGTTGAGAAGTGCCTACGGAAGCCATTTGTCCTTCGCTCCGCTTGAGCGACTACTGCCGTACGACTAGGAGAAAAGTCATTGCTAATCACCAGACCTTGTCCGAAAGACATCTTGTAATCCCCTATAGCCAAGCTTTTTAACCAGTTGATATCTTTTAGGAATAGATGTGCGGAATAAAAGTCATATCCTTTATGATATGCGTTCCAAAAAGGTTCGCCCGCATCTTTCTCGGCTACGAAGCCTGCTTGTAAACGATCCTCGAAAGTATAGGAATAACGTAAGGAGTGATAGAAAGGTTCTCCTCTATATTTACGATTTGGATATAACGAAAGTATGCTGTCCGTTTGTTCACCATATCCCTTTTTCTGTTGAAAACATTGATCATACCTGATTTGTAATTCATTACGACCATATTTCAACAGGTTCTTAACCGTAAGCAACCGTTTTTCAACAAGATTATCACCTATATAAACAAATGGAAGGAGAAGAGATATCGTCTGAAAATCGATATCCTCTATATTCTTCAACTCATAGATGCTAACCATATTTCCGTATCGTTTCCGGTAGGAAAGTAGCTGCTCGATTTGGCGATCGGATAGAAAAGGTAATCGCTTCAGTTGTTCTTCCGTCACGGCATTCAAATCAAAAGGATGCTCAGTTAAATAAGATAAATCGGCATACAAACTTTCGATACGCTCCGTATCCTCGGTTTCCAAGGCTAGTTCCTCTACATACTCCATCCACTTATCAACAGAATATTCTATTTGAGAATTAGCGTAATAACTATTTATCAACAGGATTATCGACAAGATTATAAACAATCGTTTCATAGCTAAGTATCATTTAAAAAGAGAATGATAAACCAAGACCGGTACTCATCCCTAAAATCGGATGGTAAATAGAGGCTACATCTATCGTAAAGCAAGAAAAGTTATAACCAATTCCTAAAGAGGGCAGGAGAGGCCTGTATTCCGGCACGAATAAAAAAAGAATCGAAAGCGGTGTATTCAAGACCAAAGTTTCCAACAACTAGGTTTTCATTTTCCGTTCCTACACTTCCTGTAATTAACAGACTGTTTATAATCTCCCATTGAAAACTTATTTGAATTAAATAATAATTAAAATCTTCTATTTCAATATCTTTATCTCCTATAGAAACAGAAGGAAAATTCATTATTAACATTCCTATTAACAACTTATCAATAGAAGAGAAAGTGATTCCAATATCTGTTGACAGTCTGGATCTTGTATTTTCCAATAGATCAGTTTGCAAGAAACTATAGTGAACTCCAAGCCCTAACGCCCATTGATCCCCCAAGCGTTTTCCTCCCAGCACACGAACCATCATCTCCCTGTACTTATCAAACCCGAAAACAGAGATATCAACACCTGCGGATAATAGTTGATTCGGATAATAAAAACTACCGGACATCGTACCCAGTTCTTTCAACATGTACCGATTAAAGTATTCTAAGTGAATAGATTTTTTCTCTTTATCGACAATAAGGGCCGGATTGAATAAAATAGATTGCGTCGCCACATTCCCTCCCATTCCCACGCTACGAACATCCGGTAAACGTAAGTTATCAACACCATGTACATACAATGAAAATACCCCCGCAAACAGGGATAGCAATAGATATTTCATAGTTAAGATTTTGTATGGTTTCTACTTATTCTTCAAGTTTTTCTTATTATCCTTATTTATCCTACGCTGTACCTTTTTAATATCCTCATTAGGAGAAAGTTGTTCAGGCTTAATCCCCCTTTGCAATAACATATCACGTACAGCAGTATTGTTATCAATATGTTCTTTTTCAATAGGAGATTGTCCATATAGATCCTTCGCTTGCACATTTACGTTTGTCATTTCAGTCGCTAGGTCTTTAGCTTTTATACTTATAGTCGGTAAAAAATCAGCGATAGGTCTATTCGTGGGGACGTTCATTCTCTTTTTCAACATCTGTGTACTTAAATTGAATAAAGCTTGATCTCCCTTAGAACGAATAATCGCGAATCCTTTATTATCAATACCTCTTTCGTATAAGATTCCGGATAATTGTTTTTCAGTCTGACTTAATTTTTCTCTGGCCTTTAAGCGTTCACAATCCAATAGGCGTTGTTCAATCACCTCGGCCTTACGGGTTTGTACCGCAAAATAAGTCTGAGCGAAAGCTACTTGTGGTTTACGACTATCACCATTTTGTGCGATTAAGTAGCATGCGTAGCGTGTTAATAAGATGTCATTTATTTGTTGCTCAGCACCATGCCCCACAATAATCACTTTCCCGACATCGGGAAAGTGATCCTCTATATTTTCTCCCGCATTCCGGCACGCTTCTTTGGCTTTCACCACTACATTATTGATAAAGTTATCCCATTTGGCATATCCTAATAGAGGTTGTAACTCTCTGGCACTCCAGCATTCTATGCCTTCTACCTCACATGAAATGGATTCGAATTTTCCGAATAGGGCGGTAATTTCTTCTTTCTTCATAGTTAATATATTCTTAAGTTGTTGTCAATTGCGCAAATGTAATGTTTTATATTCATTTAGCAAGTTATTAACAGATAAATGATGCTGAGAGTCACGCAGTATTTATATTTTCGCGGTATATGATACGAAAAGGGATATATTGTATTTTGGCTCTACTCGCTCTCTGTAGCTTTAAAGGGATGGCGCAGGCGGTAAAGACAAATATTGTTCCGGAAGGTTATCAGAAAGCTCAACTGTATGAAGGTGATACAATGGCTGTCGTCAACCTTCGGGAAGTTTTCATATATCCTCAAGTTAAGTTTAAGAATAAGCGTGAACAAGCGAAGTACAATAAGTTAGTACGAGACGTAAAGCGTACTTTGCCCTATGCCAAGATGGTGTATGATACGTTGATAGAGACCTACGAATACATGGAAACCTTACCGAATGACAAGGCCCGCCAAGCCCACTTGAAACGGATGGAGAAAGAGTTGTTCGCCCAATATAAACCGGAACTAAAAAAATTATCCTTCTCGCAAGGTAAGCTACTTATCAAACTGATCGATAGGGAATGTAATCAATCCAGTTACAATTTATTGAAAGCCTATCTAGGAAGTTTCCGTGCGGGCTTTTGGAATTTCTTCGCCGGAATGTTCGGAGCCAGTCTGAAATCGGAATACGACCCGAAAGGTAAAGATGCCATGACCGAACGGGTCGTCGTATTGGTTGAGAATGGTTTAATCTGATAGTTGCTTGAAGAAATCCCAGATCACGATACCGGTAGTAACCGATACGTTCAAGGAATGCTTTGTACCGTATTGAGGTATTTCAATACATATATGACAGTTATCAACCACATTTTGTTGAACGCCTTTTACCTCGTTACCCATGACGATAGCGTATTTCTTTGTTTTGTCTAACTGCAAGTTATCTAACATGACACTACCTTCCGCTTGCTCTACGGCACATACCGTATACCCCTCTTGGCGCAGTTTATCAACAGCCTCCGGGGTATCCTTGAAATATTCCCAATCTACGGTTTCTTCCGCTCCTAAAGCGGTCTTATGGATCTCCGCATTCGGAGGGCAAGCCGTAATACCACAAAGATAAATAGCCTCTACCCGGAAAGCATCGGAGGTACGAAACACGGAACCCACGTTGTTTAGACTTCTAACATGGTCTAAAACAACGATTAAAGGTATCTTCTTACTTTCCTTAAAAGCCTCGGGAGTCAGGCGGTTCAATTCGGTTACTTTTAATTTTCGCATAACAAATATCTTTGACCGCAAAAGTAGCGAATATCCGTGGATATGCCGTTGAAAAGCTATTAATAAGTAGTGGACATAAAATGAAAAATATTTCTTGCTTTATTCAAATACTTGTCCATACACCCCCCTTTCTCAAATTAGCAAATGAATAAGCCACTTATTTACTATGCGCTATCAACAGCCCTTATACACCTATTGACAGCCTTGCTGGAGGATCTATTTTTTCACAATCAAGGTTATCAATAATAAACAGCTAAATATTCATAAAGTCTATAACTATAAGAATTACAATCTATAGATAGACATCCATGCTGTTGGTATCCTTTTGATAAACCGTTCACAGACTTTAATA
>ENA-OROU01002931-OROU01002931.1-human-gut-metagenome-genome-assembly--contig:-NODE-2931-length-11624-cov-2.817530_pt1 | contig 11624 bp, 8 predicted proteins | sample MGYA00242131_ERZ509054 | MGnify/ENA primary metagenome ERZ509054 (study PRJEB26280, sample SAMEA2338749) | human gut metagenome | biome: human gut; feature: human-associated habitat; material: faeces... | reverse complement strand
GCCGCAGTTCGTGGACAAGCCCCATCCGGGTGCCGGTGTTGTAGAGCATCATCAGCATCTGTTCCTAAGATTTTAACACCCATATCTGTTAAAGCTTTTGTAAGTTTAATGGCTGTTTGTCCCCCAAATTGCACGATGGCTCCATCTGGTTTTTCAATATCAACAATGCTTTCTACATCTTCAGCAGTTAATGGTTCAAAATATAAACGATCTGCAATATCAAAGTCAGTTGATACTGTTTCAGGGTTGTTATTAACAATAATTGTATCGTATCCTGCTGCTTTTAAGGCCCATACACAATGTACCGAACAGTAATCGAATTCGATACCTTGTCCTATACGAATTGGTCCTGATCCTAAAACCATGATTTTTTTCTTTTCTCTTTGAGGTTCTACTTCGTTCACTCCACCTTGAATTGAATAGTAATAAGGTGTTTGTGCATCAAATTCTGCCGCACATGTATCAACAACTTTATAAGCTGAAACAATATTATTTTCTTTACGCATTTGATGAATTTCTTGTTCTGTTTTTCCAGTTAATTCAGCAATGACTCTATCTGGGAATTGTAATCTTTTTGCTTGTTTTAATAAATCAACTGTTAATTCTTCTGTTTTAATTCTTTCTTCCATTTCTACTAAATGTTTGATTTTATCAATGAACCAAACATCAATTTTAGTAATTTCATGGATTTCTTGTTCAGTAATTCCTTTTCTTAAGGATTCAGCTACTGCAAAGATACGTTGATCATCAACATCTTTTAATTTTTGTTTTAATTCATCATGTGTTAATTTTGTAAAGGCATCTAAATGTAAGTAGAAAACATTTTGTTCAAGAGAACGTAAAGCTTTCATTAAAGCTCCTTCAAAGTTATTACAGATTGACATAACTTCTCCAGTTGCTTTCATTTGTGTTCCTAATTTTCTTGAAGCATCAACGAATTTATCAAATGGCCATTTAGGAATTTTACATACAACATAGTCTAATGTTGGTTCATAAGAAGCGTATGTTTTACCTGTAACGGCATTTTTGATTTCATCTAAGGTATATCCTAAAGCAATTTTAGCCGCTAATTTAGCAATTGGATAACCTGTTGCTTTAGAAGCTAAAGCTGATGAACGAGAAACACGTGGGTTTACTTCGATAACACAATATTCAAAGCTATTTGGATTTAATGCATATTGAACGTTACATCCACCTTCAATATTTAATGCTGTAATGATATTTAAAGCTGATGAACGTAACATTTGATATTCTTTATCTGATAAAGTTTGGCTTGGTGCCACAACAATACTATCTCCTGTATGAACACCAACAGGATCTAAGTTTTCCATGTTACATACAGTAATGCAGTTTCCTACACTATCTCTCATTACTTCATACTCAATTTCTTTCCATCCAGCAATACATCTTTCAATTAAACATTGACTTACTCTTGATAGACGTAAACCATTTGAACAAATATCATGAAGTTCTTTTTCATTATTTGCAATACCTCCACCAGTACCACCTAAAGTATAAGCAGGTCTTACAACAACTGGATAACCAATTTTTTCTGCAAATTCTAAAGCGTCATTCACATGGTTAACAACGATGGATGCAGCACATGGTTCGTTAATTCTTTCCATTAAGTTTTTAAATTCTAAACGATCTTCTGCAAGTTTGATGGTATCTGTATTTGTCCCAATTGTACGAACATTGTGTTCTTCTAAGAATCCTTCATCCGCTAAAGCCATAGCGATGTTTAATGCATTTTGTCCACCTAATGTTGGTAAAATGCTATCTGGTTTTTCTTCCATGATTAATTTTTTAACAACAGGTACAGTTAATGGTTCGATATAAACTTTATCTGCGATATCAGCATCTGTCATGATAGTTGCTGGGTTTGAGTTAATTAAAACAACTTCTACCCCTTCTTCTCTTAAAGCACGACATGCTTGTGTTCCAGCATAATCGAATTCTGCTGCTTGACCAATGATGATAGGCCCTGAACCGATAACTAATACTTTTTTTATACTTAAATCTCTTGCCATCTTATTTACCCTCCATCATTTTTTCAAATTCATCAAATAAAGCATCTGTATCTAATGGACCAGCACATGCTTCTGGATGAAATTGTACTGTTTTAATATTTTTACCAATATATTCAACACCTTCAATTGTTTGGTCATTTACATTAATAAACCAAGGTTTTGCGATATTTCGATCAATAGAATCATCACAAATTACATAGTTATGATTTTGTGTAGAAATATAAACACGACCTGTATTTAAATCTTTAACAGGATGATTTGCACCATGGTGTCCATATTTTAATTTTTCTGTTTTAAAACCATGAGCTAAAGCCATCAATTGATGTCCTAAACAGATTGCAAAGATTGGTAAACCACTTTCAGATAGTTTTTTAACTTCTTTAATGATTTCAACATTTTCGCTTGGATCTCCAGGACCATTTGATAACATCACTCCATCATAGTTTCCTTCAATGATTGTACTTGCAGGAGTAGATGCTGGATAAACTGTGACTTTTATCTTTGCAAGTGATTTAGCAATATTCTTCTTAGCACCAAAATCTAATAAAGCAACTTTTCGATCTCCACTACCTACTGTATAAGGTTTGTCACATGTTGTTCTTTCAACGACACCAGTTACTTTAAAGTTATGTATTTTTTCCATGACTTCACTTAAATCATCATATTTTGTTGTTGTAATCATTCCATTCATACAACCTTTATTTCTAATAATTTTAGTTAAATGTCTTGTATCAATTCCTTGAATACAAGGAATATCATGTTCAATTAAATAATCTTTTAAATCAACATTTTTTCTAAAGTTACTTCCAAGTCTTGCAAGTTCATTTACAACAAATCCTTCAACATAAGGTTTTGTAGATTCTTGATCTTCTAAACATACTCCATAGTTTCCAATCAATGGATATGTCATAACAACTGATTGTCCAGCATAGGAAGGATCTGTCAGTACTTCTACATATCCTGTCATCGAAGTATTAAATACAAATTCACTGACAACTTCTTTGTCAGCTCCTACGCTTTCACCTTCAAATACGTTTCCATCTTCTAAGATTAAATAGGCTTTCATATATTTTCCTCCTTTTTTTGTTATAAAAAAACATATCAATTAAAAATGATATGTTAGAAACAATGAGAATATAAAAATGAGGTACTCGTATTCAATTGTAAGCAATCATATTTGACACTTTGTTGTAACATAGCCCTCATCTCCTTTTGTTCTTGAATAGTATAGTAGATTTGACAACATTTTTCAACACTAATTTATAATTTTTTATTATTATGTAATTTTATTTTATTAACATTTTTTTAGTATAAGAAAAAAGAGATTTTACTCTCTTTCTATGATTGAAAATACTTTTCTATTTCTTTTACTTCCTTTTCAGGTATTTCTAATAAGTTAATTGCTTCTTTAAATGACATTTGTAATCCTATCATCAGTTTTTTTACATGCGCTATATTCTTTTCTTTACGTTCTATTTGTTTGCCTTCATTTCTTGCTTCTAAGACAATGCTTTCACCTAAATCACACATATCTTTAACCTCTCTTTCTATTTTCTTTGTATTCAATCCATATTCTTCTATAATTCTTTGCTTTCCCTTATAATCTAATACATTATTTAGAAGGACCATCAATGGTGTCAACAATTCATCATGTTCTTTGTTTAAGTATATCGCAAGAATTACTCCCTTGTCATAAATTTCTTTTTCTTCTACTGTCGTTCCACAAATAATCCTTTCGTTTGTTTCATAGACATTCATATGCCCATCTTTTCTTTTTGGTGCCTTTGGCATGATTCATAATGAATAGACCTTCTTCATCCCATCATAGTTTTTATCATCATATTCGCTTCCCCATTGCTCTGATACTATTCTTGAAACATAAGCATATCCTCTGGTAATAATAGAATACCCTGGATAAGGATTATTTTGTATTTCTACATATAAATAAACCCGTATATTCTTTCCATCTTCTTGTGGTACATCAATATAACATAAAATATCATAATAAACCATACCTTCATCTTTGATGAAGCCCTTTTTATCTACAAGATGAAAATGTGGATTAACTATTAGATCACCTATATGTACTCCTTTTATTAGTCTTCTAATTTCTTCAACATTTAAATGATTTGCTTCATCTACAGCTGCCTTTATGATTCTTGATAATACTTCTTCATTTCCTATGATCATCTTACATAAATGATCATACATTGTTGTTTGTTTACTCGTTGTTATTTTATTGATTGTTTCCATAAGTAGTCCTCCTACTTATTTATTCGCTCTTTTTTTATTTTTTCTTCTTTTTTGTAAAAATAAAAAAATTGTTAGGAAATCTTATGACTTCCTAACAATCATTCATATTAATCTTTAATTGCTTTATGATATTCTTGAAGTGATTTAACTTCATGTATTCCATGAATTTCAGCTTCTAAGATACCTTCTACAGCTGCATTTGCAGCAGCAATGTTTGTCATGTATGGAATTTTCATTTTAATAGCTGTTTTTCTAATATAACTATCATCATGTGCAGATTCTTTACCATGTGGCGTATTGATCACCATATCAAGTTCACCATTTGTAAGAGCATCTGCAATATTTGGACGACCTTCTTTGATCTTTTTAATTTTGATAGCTGGAATGTTATTGCTATTGATTAATTCAAATGTTTTACCTGTAGCCACAATTTCAAATCCTGCATCATAATATTTTCTAGCAAGAGCAACAACATCTTTTTTATCTCTATCAGAGACAGAAATTAAAACACGACCAGATGTTGGTAATTTTGTTTGAGTAGCTTCTTCAGCTTTAAAGATAGCAGCTCCATAAGAATTAGCTAAACCTAATACTTCTCCTGTTGATCTCATTTCAGGCCCTAAAATTGGATCAACTTCAGGGAACATATTGAATGGGAAAACAGCTTGTTTTACACCAATATGAGGAATCTTTCTATCTTTTAAATCTTTAACAGGTGATGGTCTACCTGTAAGTTCACGCGTAACGATATCTGTTGCAAGTTTTACCATGTTGATGTTACATACTTTAGATACTAAAGGTACTGTTCTTGAAGCACGTGGATTTGCTTCTAAAACATAAACTTTATCATCAGCAATCGCATATTGCATATTCATTAAACCACGTACATTCATTTCTCTAGCAATTTTCTTAGTATATTCTTTTATTGTTTGTACATGTCTTACTGGAATATGTTTAGATGGTAAAATACATGCTGAGTCCCCTGAGTGAATACCAGCAAGTTCGATATGTTCCATAACAGCAGGCACAAAAACATTTTCTCCATCAGAAATAGCATCTGCTTCACATTCCATGGCATCATTTAAGAAACGGTCAATTAAGATAGGACGATCAGGTGTTACCCCAACAGCAGCAGCCATGTATTGTTTTAATGATTCATCATCATAAACAACTTCCATTCCTCTACCACCTAATACATAAGATGGTCTTACCATTAATGGATAACCAATTCTTTGAGCAATTTCTAAAGCATCATCGATTGTTACAGCCATTCCTGATTCTGGCATTGGAATTTCTAATTTTTCCATCATTTCATTAAATAAGTCACGATCTTCTGCCATATCAATTGTTTCAGGTGTTGTTCCTAAGATATTTACACCATTTTCTTTTAATTGACTTGCAAGATTTAATGGTGTTTGTCCACCAAATTGAGCAATAACTCCTAATGGTTTTTCTTTTTCATGAATACTTAAAACATCTTCTAATGTTAATGGTTCAAAATAAAGTTTATCAGATGTATCATAATCTGTTGAAACTGTTTCTGGGTTACAGTTAACAATGATTGTTTCAAATCCTAATTTCTTTAAGGCAAGAGAAGCATGAACACAACAATAATCAAATTCAATACCTTGACCAATTCTGTTTGGTCCTCCGCCTAAGATCATGATTTTCTTATTATTTGAAACTACATCTTGATCTTTTCCATTATATGTAGAGTAATAATACGAACTATCTTTTGTACTTGATACATGAACTGGTTCCCAGACTTGATGCATACCCATAGCAAGTCTTTGATTTCTAATTTCTTTTTCTTCAATATCTAATATCTTAGAAATATATTTATCAGCAAATCCATCTTTCTTTGCTTGTTTTAAAACGTCATCTGGTAATTGATTTCCTTTATAAGAAGCGATTTTTTCTTCTTCTTCAACGAGTTCTTTAATTTGTTCAATGAAATAATGTTTAATTTTTGTAAGTTCAAATAATTCATCAACAGTAGCTCCTTTTCTTAAAGCTTCATACATAATGAATTGTCTTTCACTTGTTGGATTAATTAATAATTTCAATAATTCATCTTTAGATAAATCATTAAAGTTCTTTGCATATCCTAAACCATAACGTCCTGTCTCTAAAGAACGAATTGCTTTTTGGAAAGCTTCTTTATAAGTTTTACCAATACTCATAACTTCCCCAACAGCTTTCATTTGTGTACCAAGTTTATCTTCTGCAGCTTTGAATTTTTCAAAAGCCCAACGAGCAAACTTAATAACAACATAATCCCCATCAGGATAATATTTATCTAACGTTCCATATTTACCACAAGGAATTTCATCTAATGTAAGTCCAGCCGCTAACATTGCTGAAATTAAAGCAATAGGGAAACCTGTTGCTTTAGAAGCTAAAGCAGATGAACGAGATGTTCTTGGATTGATTTCAATAACAACAATACGATCTGTTACTGGATCATGAGCAAATTGAACATTTGTACCTCCAATAACTCCAATTGATTCAACAATACGATAAGCTTGTTCTTGTAAACGATTTTGCACTTCTTTTGAAATTGTAAGCATTGGTGCACTACAGAAAGAATCTCCAGTATGTACTCCTAATGGATCAATATTTTCAATAAAACAAATTGTAATCATGTTATTTTTAGCATCTCTTACAACTTCTAATTCTAATTCTTCCCATCCTAAAATAGATTCTTCAATTAAGCATTGGTGTACTAAACTTGCTTGCAACCCTCTATTTACAACTGTTTTTAATTCATCAACATTGTAAACAAGTCCTCCACCTGCTCCACCCATTGTATAGGCAGGTCTTACAACTACTGGATATCCTAATTTATCAGCAATAGCTAAAGCTTCATCAACCGTATTTGCAATTTCACTTCTTGCCATTTCAATACCAAGTTCATTCATAGCTTTTTTGAATTCCAAACGGTCTTCTCCACGTTCAATAGCATCTACTTTTACCCCTAATACTTGAACGTTATATTTGTCTAAAACTCCGGCATTACTTAATTCAGAACATAGATTTAAAGCTGATTGTCCACCTAAGTTAGGAAGTAAAGCATCTGGTCTTTCTTTTTCAATGATTTGTGTTAATCTTTCTACATTCAATGGTTCAATATATGTCACATCTGCAGTTTCTGGATCTGTCATAATTGTAGCTGGGTTAGAATTGACTAAAACAATTTTATACCCTAATCCTCTTAATGCTTTACAAGCTTGTGTTCCTGAATAATCAAATTCACATGCTTGACCAATAATAATTGGTCCTGAACCAATGACTAATACTGTGTTAATATCTTCTCTTTTTGGCATCTTTAATCCTCCTTTTGATTGTAAAAAAAACATATCTTAGAAAAGATATGTTTCAAATTAAAAAATAAAAAGCGAAAAAGGGCCCATGTCTTTATATTGAATTGTCATAAGTAGATCTTTTTTCATAATGGCCTCCTATAAGCAATTTCGCTCTATCTATAGAAAAATTATATAAGATAATGATTGGGAATTAAATAAATTAAAATATAATTATCATACTAATTTTTTATTTCCATGCCAAATAATATCCTTGCCAATTCTTTTTAAGTTGAGCTGTTACTTCTTGTTTCTTTTTTATTCCCATTTCATTTGTATACGTATATTCAACCATCACAGTATCTTCTTTTTTTATATTTTTACATGTATACGCTTTTTCAAATTCAATATATTCTTTATCCCACAAATAGATTTCATCTTTCTTTATCTTATTTCCACTAAATGAAAGAGTAAAATCACCTTTGTTCTTTTTTTCATTATAACTTTCTAACATGATTCCACCACTAGCATCTTCATCTAAATAGTTTTCAAAGTTCACATCTATATCTAACATTCCAGAATTTATTTCACCATTTGTTTGGAAAATAACTTGTGCTATTGTATTATCTTGATAATTTTTTAAAATCGAATCAATATTTATATTATAACTATCCTTTTTAATATCACTGATATAACCACTAAAATAAGAACAAATAGAATTTGTATCTAGTGAAATTGGTTGATCACCATAAAAGTCATTGATTTGTTGTTGCAACGAAGAATTTGCTTCTTCCAATGCATCCATTCTCTCACTCATCTTAACTGCTACATAACTTTCCATAATAAATGCTAGAAAAATAACAATTCCAAAGATAATAATCATATTTCGATGATTAGTACTTTGATCCGTTTTTATTTTTTTGCTTTCATCTAAAAGTTCTTCTAAAGAGATGCCAAAAACATCAGCCATAGCCTTTCAACTTTGTATATCAGGTGATGACTGATTACTTTCCCATTTTGATATTGTTTGTCTTGATATATGCGGTAATTTGCCTAATTCTTCTTGCGATAATCCCTTCATTTTCCGATATTTTTGAATACGTTCTCCAAGTGTCATATAATCTTTCCTCCTTTTATTCGTCATAACATGAAATAAGAAGAAGATATGCTCTAAGGATTAACATTTTGTCTATAAATCTTTACTTTAATAAAAATCAAATATTTAGTACAATTATCTAAAGGAGGAATTCTATGAAATCTAAAATACTCTTTATTTGTTGTTTTATTTTATTATTATGTGGTTGTTCAAAAAAGGAAGACACTAAAACCGAAGAACTTCTTACAAATAATGATATTGGTTTTACAATTATCGTTGAAGATGGTCGTGGAATTACAAAGGATTCTAAGATAAATCATATAAATGATTATATTGGTGATCAGTATATAGAATCAAAAAAGAATAATGATACAGTTTATTATAATGATTCTATTCAAATTACTTTAAATAAAAAGAATAAAGTTAAAAAAGTAGAACTATTGACAGATCATTACAAAGTTGAAGGTAATTTCTACGTTGGTTTAGAAAAAAATAATTTAGATTACGAAAATCACAAAGAAGCGAACAATCAATATATTGCCTATAGTGAAAATAAAACAGTTAAAATGACCTACACGCTTTCAAACAATACAATTACAAAAATCACATTATCTTAAAAAATAGCTATCATTTGATAACTATTTTTCTTTTAATTTCTTCATTTTTTCTTCTTTTGCAATCGTTTTAAAAATAATACTTTTACTTGTAGGACTATATGATTCAAAATCTATCTCATGTGCATGCTCATCATATATTGGTGCATCATCCACAATAATCGTTACATTCATACGTAAAATATCATAAATTCTTTTTACTAATTTATTATTGGGATTTAAATTAGGATTTGTTTCAATTCTATAAATAGTACTCTCACTTACTCCTAAGCCCTCTGCAAGCTCTTTTCTAGAAACGCCTCTTTCTATTCTTTTATTCATAATTATCTCATTAACATTCATTATCCGTCACCCTTTTAATTCATGTTAACAATTAAATCGTGCATTTTACGCATTATAAAAGATACCTTCAGGAACGATAACTATTCTTTCATGCACGTTCTATTGACTTTATATTCGTGTCAAATATAAAGTACACTTAAGGAGGTAATTATGATAAACTATTTAATTGAAAAATACTTTACATTGTTAAGCGGGATTGCCTACTTTAGTGCTTCATCTGAATCAATATTTGATTTTTATGAATTCGAAAAACCTGAACAATTAAAGAATTTAAACAAATAAGGAAGGTGGCATCATTATGAATATTTTGATATTAGAGGATACAAGTACTTTTGTAGAGGAGTTTGTTGATATACTCAAAAATAACAATCTATTCACTGATGCCCATTTCTTTTGTCTAGGGGATCACTTTGAAGAGATTGATAACACAAAAGACTACCAAATTATTTTTATAGATGTTCATTTAAGTAAATCAATAAATGGTATCGATTTTTCTATAGAACTTAAAAAGAGGTTTCCCAAAGCACTTATTGTTTTTGTGACCATGAACAACAACTTTGTTCATAAATCTATGGAACTTCAACCATTTTATTTCATTAGAAAAGATCATTTAAATGAAGACATGTCTATCTTCTTTAAAATGTTTAAAGAACATTTAGAAAACACAAGTTTTATAGTCATTAACGCTAGAGAAAAACATGTACGTATTAATACCAGTGATATTATCTACATAGAAGCTGATGGTCATTACTTAAAAATTGTCACATTAGATGGTGAATACAAATTCAAAGAAAAGATAAAAGAATTTAAAACTCAACTCAATAATAACAATATCATTCAAGTACATAGATCCTATCTTATTAATTTAGATTTTGTCTATGATGTAAATTCCAAGTTCATCATCTTAAGAAATAAGAAAGAAATCAATATAGGTAAAACGTATAAAAAGAAATTTAAACTAACTTATCAGGATTATTTACTCAATGGTAGCTTATAATATATTTCTTAATTTTGTAGAAATTTTAACTCTTACAACATTTGTTTACCTTTATTATTCACTTTCAAGTAGAAAACAATTTTGTCTTCTACTTACTTCTTTATTCTTAATATGTGAATTATGTGATATTTTAAGAGAAAATGGAATTGTATTAATGTTAGGATATTTTATAATAAGCTATCTGTTTATTATATACGAAAAGAAAAAATTATATCTTGGCGATGCATTTATTTTAGGAGGTTATATCTTTTTTATTTCTATATATACATTTATTATGTATTACCTATTTAGACCTTTATTAAATAGTGAATTTGCAATTTTATTCTATATTTTAGTCGGTACTTTTTCTAAAACACTCTTAATATTATTTACCTATTGGTTACTTTCACATTTAAAATATGATTTCAATGTACCTAATAAACAATATTTAATTGTAATTATTACAGAAATATTAGTTTTGAGTATTTTCGGTATGATTGGGTATGCTGCTGTTAACATTACTGTAAGTTTTAGCTCATTTATAGTATGTTCACTTTTATTGATTGTCTTCTTTCTCATAATAATAAATGGTATATACTTTAATATGGTTTACACCGAAAAGATGCAATATGAAAAACAATTACAAAAAGAAAAATATATAAAACAAAGCTTACGTCTCATACAAAACATTAGTTATGATATTGATGATAAGAAACATCGTATTCATTGGATATTAGAACACATTAAACACTTAAACAATGATACCAATCCAGAAATATCCAAAGTTATTGAACAATATCAATCTAAAAACACTTACCAAAAATTAGTTGCATCTAAAAATCCAGTATTTGATATTTTGATTTCTGTAAAAATCAATAGGTTACAAGATGATAATATAAGTATTAAACCTTTCTTTGAGATTAGTCAAAATGAAAAATATGATGATTTAGATTTTATTGATGTTATTTCTGAAATATTAGATTATGTTAAAAGACATAATGAAATAACTTT
>ENA-OROU01002922-OROU01002922.1-human-gut-metagenome-genome-assembly--contig:-NODE-2922-length-11645-cov-2.829422_pt1 | contig 11645 bp, 10 predicted proteins | sample MGYA00242131_ERZ509054 | MGnify/ENA primary metagenome ERZ509054 (study PRJEB26280, sample SAMEA2338749) | human gut metagenome | biome: human gut; feature: human-associated habitat; material: faeces... | reverse complement strand
GCTTCCGGGAGCGGCCATTAGATCCGGCTGCCCTTGAAAACATCCGTAAAATCCTCGCTTTTTTTGAGGAAAATCAGCGGGATGTAATCTTCCGTCCGGTCTACGACCGGGAGGGAAAGGGAAGAGGACGGGAGCCTGGTTCTTTTGAGCTGGTGCTGGAGCACCTGGGCCAGCTGGGAGACCTTTTAAAGGAAAATCCCTGTTCCGTTTTTATTTTTCAGGGGTTTCTCGTGGGCAGCTGGGGGGAAATGCATGATTCTGCTTATCTCAGCGAAGACTGTCTTAAAAAAATGTGGGAGCAGCTGAAACCGGCTTTAAGTAAGAACATTTACGGAGCCGTCCGGACGCCGTCCCAGTGGCGGACGCTGGTTTCTGAGGAGGAGTTTCGGAAGGGAAGCTTTCCACGGCTGGGACTTTTTGATGATGGAATTTTCGGGTCAAAGACCCATCTTGGAACTTTTGGAACCATGACCAGGGAAGCGGCGGGCTGGAAGAAGGCCTGGCTCCGGGAAGAGGAGCTGACCTTTCTGAAGGTTTTGGGAAAAAAGCTTCCGATCGGTGGTGAGGCGGTCCGGCCAGAGAGCGCCGGAGTTTCCGGATGCGGCAGAGAAAGAGTTGTGGCGGAGCTTGAAAAACTGAATCTTACCTACCTCAATCGTGCTTATGACCGAAGGCTTCTGGAACTCTGGGAAATGGAAAGCTTCAGTGATTCCGGGATCTGGAGGGAAAAAAGTCTTCTGGATTATGTGGGAGCGCATCTGGGGTACCGTTTTGTCCTTCAGAATGTGGAGTGGGAGAAGGGCTTCGGAAGCCGAAGACTGCGCTTCCTGCTTGAAATCCAAAACTGTGGGTTTGGAGGTTTTTTTCAGGAAGCAGAGCTTTTTCTGATTTTGAAATCCGGGGAGAAGAGAGAGACGATCCCCATACCGGGAGATTTTTCAACCTGGGCCGGAGGGGAGAAGAAAAGTCTGGAAATTCGGATTGAGCCGAAGATAGCAGAACTTTTTCTGGAGCTTCGGCGGAAAAAAGACGGAAAAATCATCCGGTTTGCAAATGAAGAAAGCGCAGACTGCCTGTTTCTCGGCAGCCTGCGCCTCTGTGAAAAATAACGTTCAGGAAAGTGTGAAGGTTCCCACAGGAATGGTGTCGCTGGTCTCATAACCGGTATTGGCAAAATGAATCACGGTCTTCGTCGCAGGATCTGTCATCTTGAGTTCCAGGGTATAGGTTCCTTTTTTAAGAGAGCGGACATCCAGCTCCAGACGGAAAATGGATTCATCGTTTCCTGCGATGGAGGTGTTATCGATGTTTGTTTCCAGGTCTTCCGATTCGCCGGTATTTTCGTTTTTCAGAACCAGCGTGGTTTCGAAGGTCCGGTAGGCGGAAGAAAAACCGGTATTTTCGATGGTCAGATAGAGTCTGGCCGTGTCATCCAGGAGGGAGCGAAAGGCCAGGGAGGAAGTTTTGAGCCGGTATCGGTAGCCTAAGTGGGCGCTCATGTAGTCAAAACCGTTGACACCGGAAAAAATATCGCTTCCGGTATAGACGGAATTTTTCCATTTGCTGAGAACCTCGGGATCATGCTCCGCATTCAGGTAAGAGACATGCATGGTTGCAAGATCGGCGATGGCGTTTTCCAGATCATTGTATTCGTTGTCTACGGTCACTTCTCCTCCGTTTGGAACATACTGGCAGAGTTTGTATTGATAAATCAGTTCATCGCTCCGGGAGCCCTTTTCGCCGGGAGTGCTGGAAGAAGTCAGGGGGGTGTCATCATAGGTTCCAAGGTCGTATACCGAGCCAAGCATGCCATCGTTGAAAAGGCCGAGTCTGGAGGCGAGACTGCCGTCCCCGGTCTGGCTGCTGGCAAGGGGGGTTTTGGTCCGAAGGATTCCCCGAAGCTGGGCGGGAGTTCGGACGGCAAGATAAATCTCCGGTGAAACGGCAGCTGCCATGGCCTCGGCCAGCTGGCGGATCTGATCGATATTCTCATAGTTGGAATCGTGCATTTCCCCATTGTTTCCGATGAGAAGACCCTGAATGATATAAACGGAATCCGTGTACTTATTGACCACAGGACCCAGCTGGCTGATATGATTTTTAATGCGGAAGAAGTCAGTGGGCTCTGTTTCCCGGACTTTGCCGTCCCAGTCATAGAGAAAACGCAGGATCAGCTGTTTTCCGGCTTTACTGCATTCCGTGAGAATTCTGTTCAGCTGCTGGAGAGCGGTGGAGCTGAGATCCATATTGGAATAGTTTTTCAGATTGATTTCCAGAAGTATCAGCGGATAGGGATCGTCTTTACAGGCTTTTTTGCTCCATTGGGAGGCATCGGCTTCGGAATGGTCATCCGAGAGCGTATAGCCGCTTATTTTGTAAAAACCACAGTAGGGATTGGAAAGCAGGGTGGAAGATTCCGCTGTTTCAGAAGGGGTATAGGCAAGATTCAGCCGCCGGAGCGTAAAAGCATAAAAGAAAGCTCCACATGCCAAGGCAGCGCAGATGAGAAAACGGAGGATGTAAAATCTGGCAGAATGTTCTTTTTTCATGAAATACTTGCTCCTTTTTGTGATAAATGATTCTTGTAATGATGAATAATCCGTGATTATAATGTATGGTGCCTGTGTCGTGCAGGCGTTAATGCTATTATACTCAAGAAGAAAGGATAATGGAAGGTGAAACAGAAATCCAGAACAGAATATTCTGTTATGAATACAACGGTGGCTTTCGCCGCCCAGGCTACGGCGATCCTGATGGGCTTTTTTACAAGGGTGATCTTTACCCGGATGCTCAGCGAAGGCTATGTGGGAATTAACGGCCTGTTTAATGATATTCTGAATATTTTATCTCTTTCGGAGCTGGGCGTGGGAACGGCCATTACCTATGCCCTGTACGGGCCAATTGCAAAGAAAGACATCCGGAGGCAGCAGATCCTGATGCGGATGTTCCGGACCTTTTACCGGGCAACGGCGGGCTTTGTGCTGGTTGTAGGCCTGGCACTTTTGCCCTTTCTGAATGTGCTGATGAAGGACAGGCCGGATGTGGATCATCTGACTCTGATTTATCTTCTTTATCTTTTCAAATCGGTGGCCTCCTATCTTCTGATTTATAAAAAGACTCTGGTGGATGCCCATCAGCTGAATTATATCACGGTGCTGTATCACAATGGTTTTCTGGTTCTGCAGGATGTGTGCCAGATTGTGATTCTCCTGCTGACGGGAAACTTTATCCTGTTTCTGGTCATTGGCGTTGTCTGTACGATTGCCGGAAATATCTGTATGTCGAAAAAGGTGGATCAGCTGTTTCCTTATTTGAAGGAAGAATGCAAAGAAAAACTGCCGGATACGGAGCGAAAAGATATTCTGAAAAATGTAAAGGCCATGTTTATGCACAAATTAGGAAATGTAGTGGTCAATAATACGGATAATCTTCTGATTTCAAGTTTCGTAGGCGTGGTCAGTGCCGGTATCTATTCCAACTATTATCTGCTCATCGGTTCTGTACGCCAGGTTCTGGATCAGGCGCTCCAGGGAGTGGCGGCCAGCGTGGGAAACTTAGGAGTCACAGAGGACAAAGAGAAGATCAGCGACGTTTTTGAACAGCTGTTTTTTGTGGGCTATTGGATGTACGGGCTTGCCGGAATCTGCCTTTTTGAGCTTCTAAATCCTTTTGTGGAGCTGGCTTTTGGTGAGAAATATCTCTTTCAGAGAAAGATTGTCCTGATTCTCTGCATCAATTTCTTTATCAATGGAATGAGAAAATCGGTTCTGATCTTTAAGGAATCCATGGGCCTTTTCTGGTACGACCGGTATAAGGCTCTTGCGGAGGCAGTGCTGAATCTGGGCATTTCCATTGTTTTGGTAAAAAATTTTGGTGTCTGGGGCGTTTTTGCCGGAACCTTCTGCAGTACAGTGCTCACTTCCGTGTGGGTGGAGCCTTATATTCTCTATAAATATCGTTTTCACAGACCTGTGAAGGAGTATTTTAAGACTTATGCGGGGTATCTGCTGATGATGGTAGCTGCCTGGAGCCTCACAGAAGGAAGCTGCCAGTTTATCAGAGGAGGGATTCTGGCACAGCTTTTTCTTCGGGGGCTTGTCTGCCTGGGAGTACCGAACCTGTTGCTCTGGCTGATTTTCCGGCGGACAGAAAAATGGAAAAGGCTTTCCGGGCTTTTGAAAAGAATCGGTAAAAAGGTGAAAAAAAGCCTCCGGAGGTGAAAAGAATGACAGAGCAGGGGAAAAAAATATCGGTGATCATACCTGCCTATAACGCAGGAAAATATCTGGGAGAAGCGCTGGACAGTGTGCTTGCGCAGACATATGAAAACTGGGAAGTCATTCTTGTGGTGACCATGTCCGAGGACAAAACGGAAAAAGTTGCCGGGGAGTATCAGCGGAAGGATTCCAGGATCCGCTGTCTGGACAATGAGGGTAAGGGAATCAGCAGCGCCAGAAACAAAGGGCTTTCTGCGGCGGAAGGGGAATATCTGCTTTTCATGGACGCAGATGATTATTTACCGGATCCTTGTGTGCTTCAGAGATATCTGAATATTGCTGAAAAGATATCTTCGGATATCATTGTGAGCAATTATGCCAGACTGTGGAAAGAACGTTTTCTTCCAGCGGAAACCCATCAGAACTTCTCTGTCTGTCACAGGAATTCGGAGGAGTTTCGCTTCCGTGGCTTCTTTTCCGTAGGGACCCTCTCCTATGTATGGGGGAAACTGTACCGCCGGTCGTTTCTGGTGGAAAAAGGTCTTCAGTTCGAGGATTTTCCCTATGCGGAGGACAAGCTTTTCAATATGCAGTGCTATGTCTGTGGCGCAAAGTACGCGTTTGTTGAGGAGATCGGGTATGTTTACCGGAGAAATGAGTCTTCTGTTTCCTATCAGTATAATCCCCATTCCAGCGACTGCTGGCTGGGAATCGCCAGGCAGCTGAAATGGTGGCTGGAAGAAAAGGGAGCGGACGATACCGTTTACGGCGGCCTCGTGGAGTACACGGTATTTTTTGCCTCGTTTTTCGATGCGAAGAAAGAGTATGAACAGCATCGGCATTCTCTCCGGGCCATCCGGAAAATTCTGAGAATTTACGGCCGGGATGCCATAGGAGGGGACTGTTTTCGCAGACTTTTGAAGGAAAAAAGAGTTTCTGAGCTGGAACAGAAGTTCTGGAAGGTACTGATCCGGGTGTATTCTCTGGGAATGCGCCTGCAGCTGTATTTTCTCCTAGCATTAGGAATCCGGGAGCTCATTAATCATAAGGTGGATGAGCGGATGTCGGACACCGGCCTTCGGGAAGAATAAAAACAGCGTCCCGGTTAAGAGTCGCTGTTTTCAAAAATCTGAATAAGGGTTGTTTTCTGGTTGCTTTTCCGGAAATCCTTAAGGGTCTGCCGGAGAGTGGTGTTTCGGATTGTGTAGGTATTTTTGAGAAAACAGAAGAAGGTGGCAGGCCAGAGGAGGGGCCAGAGAATCGGCCAGCGGCTGGCTTTGGGAAAGCGTACCTTCATCTGTACATGGCCTTCCCGGAAATAGGTCAGAAGATTGATCTTCCGGTAAGAGCTGCTGCCCACCAGGGCCTGAGAGACGTCGGCACCCATGTCACCGTCTTCCAGGATCCGGATGAGAAAAGCTTCCGAAGTTTCCGGGTCAGCCTTTATTTCCGGGTCAATGGAAGCGGAAAGCCCCAGATAAAGGCGGCAGGTTTCCAGAATAATCTCATAGAGATGACTGATCCGGGAAGCTTCACACCACTGATGAATCCGGGAAAAATCAATCTCCCTTTCATAGCGCTGAAGGTAAAGAGTAAAATCGCAGAGGAGACGGATTCCGAAACCGCTGTAGAGATAATGCTTCAGCATATGATGGATCATGTAGAAAACATATTCCGTGGGAGGAAGAACCTCGTAGGAGAAGCCGTTGAAGGTCTTTTGTACGGGTTTCAGATGCAGGGAAGAATAGATCTCCTCCACGGTCTGATTGGCGGGGGCGTACTGATACATCCCGACTACCCGGTAATGAAGTTCCAGAAGGAAGCTTCGGCCGGTTTTTGGAAAGGTATAACGATAGGTGAGATGGTGGTCACTGAGTTCTTTTTCCTCCCGATAACCATGCGCCTCCAGGAGGGCTTTTGCTTTTCCCAGGTTTTCAGGTTTATTGATGTAGAGATCCAGATCACCGAGTTTCCGGTATTCAGGAACCGGGTAGCAGGCAGCCAGACTGATGCCTTTGAGAAGAATACAGGGGACGCCGTTTTCCTTAAGAAGAGAGACGGTATGCCTGGTGAAGGCATCAATCTGGTAGTAGTTCAGCATCATATTTTTGGTTTTTTGCAGCATGGCGGAATAGAAAGGGGTATTCCGAAAGCCAGGCAGCACAAAAGGGATTGTACGGTGTTCCTCTGCCAGGGCTGCCAGAGCCGCCTGTTCTTCCACAGAAACGACCTGAGAAAAAGAAGTGTCATTTTTAAGACCACTTCGGATAAACAGTAAATAAATATTGTATAGGGGCTTCATAATGTCTCCTGATTGTAAAGATGATAGAAAAAGTATACCACGGATAAGCGGGTAAAAAAAGAGGAAGAAAATATGAAAAAGGCAGAAGGTTATGTGATACGAAAACTGGAGGAGGAGTATGTGATCCTTCCCACGGGAAAACGGGCAGAGGAAGTCAACGAGGTGATTTCTTTAAGTGAGACGGCCGGTTTTATCTATCTTCATGCAGAAGAGGCCGCTTCCATTTCGGAACTGGCAGAGCTGGTAGGCAGAGAGTATGGGATGGAAGCGGCGGAAGTTCTGGAGGACGTGAAAGACGTGGTGGAGACATTGCAAAAAAAAGGTGTTCTCTTATAATTTTCGGAGAAAGGCTGTGAAACGGAAGCAGAGGGGACGAAGCGGAAGCATGCGAAGCCAGAAAGATGAGAGCAACCGGTAAAAAGGATTTGTGACGGAAGTTTCTTTTCCCTTCCGGACAAAAGCGACAAGCTTCCCACGGATCTGGTCTTCACGGAGAGGGCCTTCCAGTTCGGATTGATTGTCACCTACCAGAAAAAAGCCTTCAGGGGTGATTTTCGCAATCCGGTGGAGGACCAGGATGCTCTGGTCCCGGCGGTAGAGAATGACATCATTCCGTCGGAGGGAAGAGACGGGAACCTGCTGAATCAGGGCTTCGTCCCTGCCGGGAATAAAAAGGGGGTACATGCTGTAGCCCCGGGGCTTGATCCGAATGATATTTCCATCCCGGAGAAGCTGTTCAAGATCTGTTTTGTACATAAAGATTCCTCTTTGTATTTTTTATGTCTCCATTATAGCATCCGTTGAAAAAAAGACAAGAAAAGACAAAAATTCAATTGTTTATACAATATGAATACTTGACTTTTGTGAGAGTTGCGCTTAAGATAAACAGTAGAAACAGGCACAAATGAAATACAGCAGTTAGAGAAAAGAGGTACTTAAAATGAGTAAATATATAAAACCGGTTGTATCGGTAGATGCCGGAATGGCAGAGGGCGTTTATGCTGCCAGCGGCGCAAGCAAAGGAACTTTAAATGTGACTTACTATGGTGTCTGGGACAGATGGGGAACCAATGGCGGTAAAGGCCTGGCAATGGCAAACTGGTCTGATATCGACGGAACCATTACCCTGAATGTTACGTTCAATGACACTGTGGATCAGGCTGAGACGTCAGATAGCTCTGTACAGGCATCCGCATCAGGAAATACAGCTACCTTTGTCTTTGCCAGCACAGCTAACAATCCGCTGACTCTTGGTATTCACCTGAATCATGGAACCAGCATTGATAATCTTAAGATGACTGGCTTTACTTATTCTGTAAAATAAGCAGAAATCAAAAAATGCACCAGGTATGTCACATACCTGGTGCATTTTTTTGAAACTTACATACTCCAGTCGGTAACGGCATCATCCGGGCCATAACCTTTTTTCTCCCAGGTGGGCTTCCGGTTGCCATTGTCTACATCGTAGCTTCCGGCATGATCGGAATCTTCATAGTGTGTCAGCAGACCGCAGCCATTTGAGGTATTTGCAGGACAGCCAAGACAGCCAAACTGCTGTTTTTATCCGCGAGTTCCACAATTCCAGCCGGAATAGTCAGGAGCCTGCCAGACGCCTTTCATGTATTTACTGTCACATTTCAAGCCCTTGTCTGTGCTTCCGCTGGCCAGATAGATTCCTTCAGATAAGCCGGAATCTACAGTGATTACTGGTCTTCTATAGGCTTTCATATTTACACTCCCATCTTAAAAAATCTATTCATAGATCACCTCTTTTGATAAAAAACGTCAATATTTCAACAGAAAACTTTTTATATAACAGGAAAACTTTTTTAAAAATCTTCCATCATACGGGTGATGGCTTCCTCATCCAGCACCTCGCACCGCTTATCGCGGATGGCATAAACCCGGCTGCAGATATTCAGCACGGTGGGGCGGTGGGTCGTAACGATGCAGGTTCTGGGGTAGGTGTCCTGCATGATATTTTTCAGGACTTTTCTCTCGGTGACGACATCCAGAGCTGAGGTGGCCTCGTCCAGAAGAAGAATCGGGGATTTCCGAAGGAGCGCCCGGGCGATGGAGAGGCGCTGGGCCTGGCCTTCAGAGAAGCCGCCGCCCCGCTCTTTGACCTCGCTCTCGATGCCGTCAGGAAGCTTTTCCACAAACTCCCAGGCACAGGCGAGTTTCAGGGCTTCGACGATTTCCTCATCTGTGGCATCGGGTTTGACGTTGCGGAGATTTTCTGCGATTGTGCCGGAGAACATGGTATTTCCTTGGGGCACATAGGAGAAAAGCTTTCTCGTGGAAGGAGACATAGCAAGCTGTTCCTTTTCATTGCGGCCGGCACAGATGTGGAAGGAGCCTTTCTGAGGTTTCAGAAGAGAGAGGATCAGCCGCAGCATCGTGGTTTTGCCCTCGCCGGAGGGCCCCACGAGGGCAACGATCTCATGAGGATAGGCTTCCAGCGAAGCGCCGGAAAAGACTTTTGTGCCGGTGCGGTAGGTGTAGTCGAGATCCTTCATGATGAGGCCGATGCCCTCTTGCCGGTGCTGTTTTCCAAACTTTTCCACGGCGCTGTCCTGACTGTAGTCCTCCTGGGGCATTTCCACGATATCCATGAGACGACCCGCGGAGATCGTCAGGGAGATGGCCGTGGGAATCAGGCTGGCCAGGGAGTTCACGGAGCTGGTCAGCGTGCCGGAGAGGGAGAGAAACATGGTCATGGTTCCGTAGCTGATGGCATTGCTCCAGACGCGGTAAATGCCCCAGCCGTAGCAGCTGTAGGAGACGATGAAGCCGATGATGGACATCAGGACGGAGGTGAGGATGGACATTTTCTGGAAATCCAGCCGCATCCGGATGTATTCCGTCTGGAGACTTTTCAGGCAATCGGTGTAAAAACGGATCAGGTCAAAGGCCTTGATGGTCTGAATGTTGGAGAAAGCCTCCTGGTTGAAACCGTACATTTTCGCATTCATGGCCGCGCTCTTCTGGTTGTTGTTCCGCATCCGGCGAAGCAGCGGCCGGGAGAGCAGGGCGCTGAAGGGAATGCCTAAGAGGGCAAAAAGCGCGAAGGTCGGGTCGTAATACAGAACCACGGCCAGGGCACTTACAAAGCGGAAGGTATAAATGATGAGATTGGGAAGCCAGTTGAGAATTCCATTGGAAATATTGGAGGCGTCGGAACTCCAGCGAGTCACCAGATCGCCGGTGTGGTAGGCTGTGAGGGATTCCCAGTCCGTCACGAGCATTTTCGCGAAAATGTCATTTTTGATCTCGGAATCCACCTTCAGATTGATGAAGGTGGAGGCGTAGCCGGAGGCCTGAGACACGAGAATGTTCGCCAGGGAAAAGCCGATCATGGCGGCAAAAGTAGCCAGAAGCTTTCCGGTCTGATGGCCGGTGATAATATCCACCAGATCCTTGGAGATCAGGCTGGAAATCAGGGAGACACCGGACCCCGCGATTCCGAGAAGCGTATAGAGAACCATGGATTTCCAGTAGCGTCGGCCGTACTGGAGAATCCATTTGGACTGTGCCCACATTTTCCTGAGAGTTCCCTGCTTTAAGTGCTTTTGGATCAGGAGCAGTTTGTCTTTCATGGGAGAAGTCCTCCGATGCGGTCGATCTCTTCCTTCATGGTGCAGGCTGCGGAAGGATTCTTCGTGCAGAGGAAGGAAAGGACCGGCAGGTTTTCAGCCAGAGCCTCGGAAAAGGCCAGATTTTCGGAGAGCTGCTCCTCGCTCCAGCAGGGGGAGATCAGCCGCTGCATGACGCGGACTGTTTTTTCCCCGGCGGAGAGCTCCTGTATGAAGTCTTTTTCCGGGTCGCGTCCCAGAAGAACGATGCCGCCAAGTTTCTGGGTTTCTGTGGTGAAAATTTCGGAGGTGCCGCACCAGGGGAGGCCGTAGACGAGAAAGCGGCCGTCCTTCTGCCCGAGGAGATTCAGATCGCCGTTGAGAAGGGGCGTCTGGAAAAGCTCGTGCCAGAGGTTGGTGTGGGTGGATTTTCCCATGCCGGAGTGGCCGGAGAAAAGCCAGGCCTTTCCCTGATAAAGAAGCGAAGCCGAGTGAAGGGCAAAGCGGCCTCTTTTCTGAGCCAGAAAAAGGAAAAACAGCCGGATTGCGTGAAAAAGATTGGCCAGATTTTCTTCCGTGGATATGGGAGCGCAGGAAATCCGGACGTAGGAGCCGTCTTTCGTCATGGAGGCCTCCCGGATGTTCTTCATAGTCGGGAAAAGAAAGACGTACCGGTCCGCTGCCTCCATCACCGTGAGCTCCGGATTGCGAAGAAGAACAGTTCCGTTTGCTTTCGAGGAGGGAGGCAGCGTGACAAGGTCAATTTCCTGATCCGGAAGTTCGCTTTTTTCAGAAGCAAAGGCAGAAAATTCTTTTGGAAAAAGGGAAGCCGGACCGTTCAGACGCAGGAGCAGGCCCGCGATCTCCAGGTTAAGCGTATCGTCCCGGCGCTTCGGAGCCAGGTTTTCCTCGAGAATCCCAAAGGAGAGAAGCTGCCGGAAAAAGGTCTGCACATCCTCCCGAAGCTCCGGACAGGTGCTCTCCGGCACTTCATAATACCTGGCCAGATGGTGGGTCAGTTCTTCGAGATCGGAGGTGTGCTCCAGCGTATTCCAGAGGAAGGCGCCGGTCTCATTCAGAACCACTGCTTTGTGCTGGTCGGCCACCTGCTGACCAAAGGGGAGAAGATACCAGGAATTTCCCACTTTTTTCAATGTATATCCAGATGAATGTTTCAGCATGGTAAAGGATTCCTTTCTATATTGCTAATAAGAAGGATGTTGGGGTCAAAAGGTCTTTTGCCCCAACTGATGCTTACGAATTGCTCCGCTTCGGTCGGTGCAGAACATCCACTGGATGTTCTGCACCTCATGTTGGCGGGTCCCAAGTTCAAAAGCCTTATCGTGCAAGCACGAACGGCTTCTTGACCTATAGCAATTCTGCAAAATACTGCACCCGATCCGATTCATCAGAGCGTGAAATACTGCGTCAGAAATCTTTGCCGTGCGTCAGCACGCCTGCAGATTTCATCCTTGTCTTTCGCACTCTGCCAAATCGTCTTGCCTGCATTATTTTATTGAATTGCTATAGTATATCCGAAAAGCACTGCGT
>ENA-OROU01002918-OROU01002918.1-human-gut-metagenome-genome-assembly--contig:-NODE-2918-length-11665-cov-2.573127_pt1 | contig 11665 bp, 7 predicted proteins | sample MGYA00242131_ERZ509054 | MGnify/ENA primary metagenome ERZ509054 (study PRJEB26280, sample SAMEA2338749) | human gut metagenome | biome: human gut; feature: human-associated habitat; material: faeces... | reverse complement strand
CGTAACCATGCACTGGTACTGGTTCCAGATATTGACCATGCGGTTGAGTTTCTCGTCCGGGCTATGTACGGTGAAACGGGCGAGAAGCTCGGTCCAGTATTTTTTCAGCTCCTCAAAAGCGGCGTTCACTTTTGCTGTGGTGTCGTAGCGGTCGATCATGGCAAGGGCCGGAGCTTTTCTTACAACGCCCAGAGACTCCCATTTGTCATCCTTGGGATTCTCCACATAGCCGAGAAGGAAGATGTAAGTCTTGCTCTCGCCGGGTTTCAGGGTGACTTTCAGGTGATGGGAACCGATGGGATACCAGCCGCTGGCTACGGAATTTTTAGATTCGCCGGCCAGGACAACATCCGGTTTGTCAGCGCCGTTGTAGATGCCTAAGAAGGAATCGCGGTCCGTATCAAAACCGTCCACCGGAGCATTGACGTGATAGATTGCATAGTGATTACGGCGCTCTCTGTACTCGGTCTTATGGTAAATGGTGGAGCCGTGGATTTCCACCTCGCCGATGCTTAAGTTTCTTTGGTAGTTGGTCATATCGTCCATGGCGTTCCAGAGACAGAATTCCACATAGGAGAAAAGAGAAATCTGTTTTTCCTGGTCGGAATCATTGGTCAGCGTCACACGGCTGATCTCACAGCTGTCCTTTACGGGAACAAAGACCAAATCCTCTGCTTTCAGACCATTTTTCTCAGAGGAAAAACGGGTATAGCCCAGGCCGTGGCGGCACTCATAGGAGTCCAGCTCGGTTTTCGTGGGCTGCCAACCGGGGTTCCAGACGGTATCGCCGTCCTTGATATAGAAATAGTGGCCGTTGCTGTCCAGCGGCACGGAATTGTAGCGGTAACGGGTCAAGCGGAGCAGCTTGGCGTCTTTATAAAAGCTGTATCCTCCGGAAGTATTGGAAACCAAAGAAAAGAAGCCATCCATTCCCAGATAATTGATCCAGGGAAGGGGCGTTTTCGGGGTCTGGATGACATATTCTTTATTTGTATCGTCAAAATGTCCAAATTGCATGTTTTTAATCTCCTTTCTGTTTCCGAAAACGATTAAGGTATCTTATTTTCAAGTATAGTGGATTTGGGGAAAATATGCAAGCAGACAAAGAAAAAAACGGAAAAATTCACAAAAATAGACAATGGATTTTGTGTATAAATCAGAACTTGCACAAAAATGGAAAACGCGATAAGATATATACGAAAACGTTTAAGAAAGGAGGCAGGTGATGAAATGGCATCTTTAAAGGATATAGCCAGAGAACTTGGGGTATCGACCGCAACGGTAAGCAAAGCTTTGAATGATCTTCCGGACATCAGTGAGGAGACGAAACAGCTGGTGAAGGAGAAGGCAAAGGAGATGGGATATTTTCCGAATCTGGCAGCCAGAGCGCTGAAGACACACCGGAGCTATAACATCGGCGTCCTCTGTGTGGATGATAAAAACAGTGCCCTGACCCATCCTTTTTTTTCGAGAGTACTGGAGAGCCTGAAATCCGAAGCGGAGGCTCTGGGATATGATATCACTTTCATCGGCCAGAGACTGGGAAAGGAAAACATGTCTTATGTGGAGCATTGCCGTTACCGTGGTGTGGACGGTGTGGTGGTGGCCTGCGTGGATTTCAGCAAGCCGGAGGTGATTGAGCTTATCAGCAGCGGTCTGCCGGTGGTGACGATCGACCACATTTTCAGCAATGCGGCTTCTGTGGTATCGGATAATGCAGAAGGGATCACGGAGCTGATGGAGTATATTATTTCCATGGGACATCGGAAAATTGCCTATATTCACGGAAGAGATTCCGCCGTTACGAAAGAGCGTATGGTCAATTTTTACCGGAGTATGGAGCGGCACGGCATTCCGGTGGAGGAGGATTGCGTTGTGCAGGGCGAGTATACAGATCCTGTAGCGGCTGCCAAGGCCACAAAGAAGCTTCTCCGGCTGAAAAATCCGCCGACCTGTATCATTTACACCGATGATTACGCCTGCATCGGCGGTATGGGAGCCATCGAGGAGGCGGGACTTTCGATTCCGGATGATATTTCAGTGGCAGGTTATGACGGGATTCCCATGAGCGAGGTCGTGAAGCCCAGGCTCACCACGGTCCGTCAGGATACGGAGCAGATCGGAAAAAGGACTGTGAGGAAACTGGTGGCTCTCATCGAGAAGCCGAAGACCACCGGTGTGGAGAGCCAGTGTGTTCCCGTTGTGCTGGAAAAAGGAAAGTCGATAAAAAATCTCATTGAAAATCCGTGAGAAACCGTGTATACTGCCTCAAAGAGGTGAAAACATATGAATATGATTGTTGCAGCAGATAAAAACTGGGCGATCGGAAAAGACAATTCTCTTCTGGTAGTGATTCCGGCGGATCAGAAAACTTTCCGCAATATGACCCTCGGCCATCCCGTGGTCATGGGAAGGAAGACGTTCGAGAGTCTTCCGGGAGGCCTGCCCCTGGATCTTCGGAAAAACATCGTTCTGACGACGAACCCGGAGTTTCATCCGAAAGGGGTGACTGTGGTACACAGCCTGAAGGAGCTTTTTGAGGAGCTGGGAGAGGAAAAAGACGAGGCTTTCGTCATGGGAGGCCAGAGCATTTACGAGCAGCTTCTTCCCTATTGCGATGTGGTTCATGTGACCAGAATCGACCAGGCCTATGAGGCAGATACTTATTTCCCGGATCTGGATCAGAAACCGGAGTGGAAGATCACGGCAGAGAGTGACGAACAGACCTATTTTGATCTGGAATATACCTTCGTCCGCTATGAGAGAAAAAAGTCATAAAAAGGTATAAAAAATGGCAGCCACGTTGATGTGACTGCCGTTTTTCTATGCGGTTTTTTACTCTACAACTTTGATCCAGCCTTCCGGAGCCTGAATGCGGCCCATCTGGATGCCAGTGAGTGTTTCGTAAAGTTTCTGGGTAACAGGTCCCATTTTCTCCATTCCGCTGGGGAAGCAGATCTCTTTGCCGTGGTCGTTGATCTTTCCAACCGGAGAGATAACGGCTGCGGTACCACAGAGACCGCACTCTGCGAAATCTTTGACTTCGTCGAAGCATACTTCTCTTTCCTCAACCTCAAGTCCGAGATAATCTTTCGCTACAGCGACAAGAGAACGACGGGTAATGGAAGGAAGAATGCTGTCAGACTTCGGAGTAACGACTTTGCCGTCTTTGGTGACGAAGATGAAGTTTGCTCCGCCGGTCTCCTCGACCTTGGTTCTGGTAGCAGCATCCAGGTACATGTTCTCATCGAAGCCCTGGCGATGTGCCTCCATGATGGGATAAAGGCTCATAGCATAGTTCAGGCCTGCCTTGATGTGACCGGTTCCGTGAGGTGCTGCACGGTCATAATCGGAAACGCGGATGGTGATGGGTTTTGCACCGCCTTTGAAGTACGGGCCAACCGGGGTGGTGAATACGCGGAACTGATATTCCTCAGCGGGTTTTACACCGATGACAGCGCTGCTTCCGAACATATACGGACGGATGTATAAGGTTGCTCCGGAGCCGAAGGGCGGAACATAAGCGGCATTTGCCTTGACGGTCTGTACGACTGCGTCAACAAAACGCTCTTTCGGGAATACGGGCATCTCCAGACGGCGGCAGGAATCCTCCATACGCGCACCGTTCAGATCCGGGCGGAAGATTACGATGTGGCCATCCTCTGTGGTGTATGCTTTCATACCCTCGAAGCAGGTCTGTGCATACTGAAGAACGCCGGCACACTCGCTGATGACTACTTTGTCATCGGAGGTAAGAGTACCCTCATCCCAGTTTCCGTTTTTATAGATTGCGACAAACCGTTTATCGGTCTCATGATAACCGAAACCTAAGTTTGCCCAGTCAATGTTTTTCTTTTCCATTGCAGATTCCTCCTCGTATGTATATAAGAATGATTATAACTATTCAGTATCCACTATTCCGCGAGGCGTTTTGGCATGAATATGCCAAAATCCCGAGAGCTTCATGCAAAAATCCCATCGCCGAAGGCGATTTTTATTGGATTTTTGCTCGTAACTGTGAAGGTACTGAACAGTTACGAACGATTGTTTTAAGTTTACGCCTGCTTTGATACAGTGTCAAGTTAAAGTTTCGCCGGATCGGCGGCAGGCGGGGCAAGTTTCAGCATGATGCTGGCGGAAAATTCCTGCTCGTGATATTCAAAGCGGGCCAGACCGTGATATTTTTCTGCGGTAGCCCGGATTGAGGAAAGGCCGATACCGTGACCCTTTTCCCGGGAGGAGAGAATCCGGCCGTCCCTCTCCTGGATGAAACCGTCGAACCGGTTTGTGAGAAGAATGTAGAGCTCTCCGGGATCTTCTGTATCCATGGAAAGGTGGATGTAGCGTTCGGCGGCGGGGATCGTAAGAGAACCCTGGATGGCATTTTCCATGAGATTCCCCAGGATTACGCAGAGATCCACGTCGGAGACTGTCAGGGAAGCGGGCAGATCCGCTTCACAATGGAAAGGGATCTGCTGCCTGGCTGCGATATCGCCGTAATAGGCCAGAACCGCGTTGGCCGCAAGGTGAGAACAGTAGCAGAAGCGGGCGGCTTCCGAGTCGCTCATCTGCTGATTGTAGTCGGCCAGATATTGGAGGAGACGCTCATATTCCTTCTGCTCCGCCAGGGCCGTGATGGTCCGGACCGTGTGACGGAAGTCGTGACGCAGACGGCTGGTCTGGGTAACATAGGACTGAAGGCTGACATACTGGCTGGCCTGCATCTCCAGCATCTGGTTTTTCTGCTCCATCTCAGCCCGCTCCGTAACCGCGTGGGCAGTTTTCAGGAAAAGGGACTGGAACAGGAAGAAAAGGATCAGCAGGGTTCCTTCAATAAAAAGGGAAATCTGAAAAATCCGGCCCACATGCATGGTGGAGTATTCTTTCGGTACCATATAAATGTTGCAGGCAGCAATGATTGTGGGAAAAAGCCAGGCCGTCCGCCAGACGGATCGTTCATGGAAATGGTCAATGATCCAGGTGAGACGTTTGGAAAAGAGAAAGAGAAAAAGTGTCATTCCCAGAAGAATACAGAGCCACTGGACGGGGAGCCCGAGGCTGGAGGGAGCCAGATAATCATCATTGGGTTTCAGCATAGCCTCTGTTATGTAATTGGCCATTCCTGAAAAGGAGAAGAGAGCTATCGCACAGGTAAAAAGATAAAAAAGCTTCATATTATCTACCTGAACAAACCAGAAATAGAGAAGCAGGGCCACTGCAAAGACCGGGAGCATGGAAGTATAGTGGGACTCAAGCTGAGGATGAAAGCTTTGCCAGGTGCCAAGAAGAAGGCAGACAAGGACAATGCCACCGGAAACGGCCCCGAGAAAAAGAGTCGGGGAGAGGTGGGTGCGAAGATGTTCCTGTACCGGAATCAGGCAGAAGAGGGCAGCAGGAAGGATGACACTGTACTCGGCAGCGGAGAAAAGGATATAATGCCAGTTCATATTCGGGTCCTCCTTCGGAGTTCTTCTTTTCGGCGGCGGAAACGATGCTCGATGAGGGCCTGTTCCAGCTGCCCATGTTTGCGGGTATTGAGAGGAAAGGTACGTTTATCTTTCATAAGACAGGTCAGCCCGTCCATGGACTCCACATAGTCCAGATTTACCAGGACGCCGCGGTTGACGACCAGAAAACGGCTGTCATTTTCCAGGAGTTTCTGAAGCTGGGAAAAGGACGTACGGCAGCGGTATTCTTCCTTTGTATAGACCATGCAGTAGTTGGAGCTGGCCAGAACATAGCGGATATCGGAGTAAAAAATGGGGACGTTCTGTTTTCGTACAGAGAGATTCAGGTACTGTTCTTTTTCTGGAAGGAAAGCCAGGGCGTCCAGGATCGTCTTTTTCATCTGCTCCAGATCGAAAGGTTTGACCAGATAGTCGAAGGCGTGGCAGCGAAAGGCGTCGGACATATGTTCCGGACTGCTGGTAAGAAAAATAAGAAGCGCGTGGCTGTCTTTTTCCCGGAGCTTCATGGCTGTCTCGATGCCGCTGGGCGGTCCCATGTAAATATCCATGAAGACCAGGCTATAGCGGGCTGTCTCGAAAGCCTTTAAAAAATCCGAGCTTTTATGAAAAACAGTGACAGAAAAGTCCAGGTGATGTTCTTCGGACCATTCAGCCAGAAAGGCGGCCAGCCGGTTGGTATCCTGTGCGTCATCATCTACAATAGCAATTTTCAAATGGATCACCTCGTGTTAAGTCGTTTTTTCTTTTTTATTATACTAAAAACAGAAACAGTTTTCCAGAAAAAGTCCCTGCATTCATCCCACAAATTTTGCGTTCGTCCCTGACCTCTTGATTTTTTAGAAAATTCAGATAAAATGAAGAAAAAACGCAAAGGAGAAAATATTATGAAGAAAAAACTGTTAGCACTGATTCTGGCGGCAACCATGGCATTCCCTGTATGTGCATTCGCGGATGATGCAGAGGAAGAAACGGCAACGGAAACCGTAGCAGAAGAGGAAACCGAAGCTGCCAGCTCGATCCTGGTGATGCAGGGAACCGACGATAACGGTATCGTATGGACCATCGCTATCAACACGGAGAATGCAAAAGGCTGTGTTTCTCTGACACCGCAGGGAGAAGACACCACTTATGTAACCGGTCCGATCAGCTTTGACGAAGGTTCCTTCACTATCGCAGATGAGGAGGACGGACAGGATTATGTGTTCGGTTATGAGGATGTTTCCGAGACAGAGACCGTTCTCACTTACGAGCCCACCGGCAGCGAAGTCAAACTGACCTATGTAGACCAGACTGCTCTGGCTGATGAGAATGTTCAGAATTATATGATCTATGCCGGAACTGATACAGACGGCAATCAGCTGACCTTCGTTTTTGATACCGAGAACAATGCTCTGGCAATCAATCTGAAGAAACCGGACGGAACCAGCGAGACTCTGGCAGGTACTTATGAGGAGACCGAAGGCGAGAACAGCTCTGTGATGCATTTTACAACAGAAGCAGGAGCAGAATCTGATCTGGAACTGGTTCCCGTTGATGAGCTGGCAAAAGAGATGGATATTACCGTTGAGGGCGAGACCATCCGTGTTTCCATGGTAGATACCAAAGTTCTTCAGGCTGAGTAAAAAAACTGAAAAAAGAACCAATCGCAGCCGGGCCCAAAAAGCCCGGCTGTTTTTGTTGCAATCCGGGGGAAGAACGATTAAAATATAGATAAAAAGCCCGGACAGCGGCTGTGGAGCTGGGCAAGCTTGCTTGCACAGATTTACAGACATTGGACGGGCAAACCAGTATGAGCAAGTAGGCCGAAAGGCCGGATTGCGAATACTGGTGGGGATTGTGAGAGCGCAAATCGCGGAACAATCCACTTTTTATTAGAAAGGATGAATCAAATGTATCGTGACCATACAAAAGTGATCCATATCGGAGACCGTGTGATCGGCGGGGGCAATCCCATCCTGATCCAGTCCATGACCAATACAAAGACCGAGGATGTGGCGGCCACCGTCGCCCAGATCCAGAAACTGACAGCGGCAGGCTGTGACATCATTCGCTGTGCTGTTCCTACCAAAGAAGCGGCAGCAGCCATCCACGAGATCAAGAAAGAAATCACGATTCCCCTGGTAGCAGATATCCATTTTGACTACCGTCTGGCCATTGCAGCCATGGAAAACGGCGCGGATAAGATCCGTATCAACCCCGGAAACATCGGAAACAGAGAGCGGTTAAACGCTGTCGTTCAGACCGCGAAGGAGCGGAATATTCCGATCCGCGTGGGCGTCAACAGCGGTTCTCTGGAAAAAGACCTAGTGGAGAAATACCATGGCGTCACCGCAGAGGGTATTGTGGAGAGTGCTCTGGATAAAGTTCATATGATTGAGGAGGAAGGCTACGACAATCTGGTCATCAGCATCAAATCCTCCGACGTGCTCATGTGCGCGAAAGCCCATGAACTCATTGCGTCGAAGACCTCCTATCCCCTCCATGTGGGTATCACCGAGGCAGGCACCCTTCTTTCCGGTAATATCAAATCCGCCATTGGCCTTGGCATGATTCTATCTCAGGGTATCGGCGATACAATCCGTGTCTCTCTCACCGGAGATCCGCTGGAAGAGGTCAAATCCGCTAAGATCATTCTCCGTACCCTGGGCCTTCGAAAAGGCGGTATTGAGGTGGTTTCATGTCCCACCTGCGGCCGTACCCGCATCGATCTCATCGGTCTGGCCAACCAGGTGGAAAATATGGTGGAGGATATTCCGCTGGATATCAAGGTGGCTGTCATGGGCTGCGTGGTAAACGGCCCCGGTGAGGCAAAGGAAGCAGATATCGGAATTGCCGGCGGTGTGGGCGAAGGTCTTCTGATCAAAAAAGGAGAGGTTGTCCGCAAGGTGCCGGAGGCAGAACTTCTGTCCGTGCTCCGGGAGGAGCTTCTCCACTGGAATGATGAGAAGTGAGGGAAAGAATGGAAAAACCTTTTTTTGACGTGTTCCCGACACTGGAGCTGAATACGGAACTGAAAAATCTCTTCGCGGTTACAAAAGTCACGCGAGTGGCCCTGACGAAAGCCAGAGATTTTCTGAAAGTCTATCTTTTCAGTGAAAAACTGATCCAGAAGAAATACATTTATCAGGTGGAAAAGGCGATCCGGGACCAGCTTTTTGCCGGTGTGCAGATGACGGTGAAGATCATTGAAAAATTTTCCCTATCCCGCCAGTATACGCCGGAAAAGCTCATGGATGTCTATAAGGACAGCATTCTTCTGGAACTGAAGGAATACAGCATTTTCGAGTTTAACCTGTTCCGGAAAGCGGACTGTATCTTTGAGAATGAGGATACTCTGCACCTGACCCTGGAGGAGACTGTGATCTCTGAGGGAAAAGGCGACGAGCTGATCCGTGTCCTGGAGAAAATTTTTACCGAGCGCTGCGGCATGTCTCTGAAGATTCATGTGGATTATAAGGAAGCCGTGGAGAGCAAGGCCAGAAGAAACGGCGAGCTGAAGATCCAGCAGGAGGTGGAGGCGATCTTAAGCCGTCTGCCGAGAGCCGCAGGCGGAGAAGAGCAGAGCTTTTCCGAGCCGAAACCGGAGAAAACCGTGACAGCAGAACCCCGCGCTCCGAAAGAAGCTGCTCAGAAGGAGGCTCCCAAGGAAGGTGGCTTCAGCAAGGGCGGTTTCAAGGGCAAAGGCCGTTTTGGCGGCGGAGACTTCAATCGTCCGGTGCGTCGTTCTGACAATCCGGATGTGGTCTACGGAAGAGATATCGAGGAGGAAGCCATCCCCATCGACCAGATCCAGGGCGAGATGGGAGAGGTGGTCATCCATGGCCAGCTCATCAATCTGGAAACCAGGGATATCCGGAATGAGAAGACGATTCTGATCTTTGAGGTGACGGACTTTACAGACACGATCATGATGAAAATGTTTGCCCGGACCGCACAGGTGCCGGAGATTCTGGAAGGAATCCAGAAGGGCAAATTTTACAAGATCAAAGGTATCACGACGATCGACAAGTTTGACAGCCAGCTGACCATCGGTTCCATCGTGGGAATGAAGAAGATTTCTGATTTCCGGCCCGTCCGCATGGACAACAGCCCGGAGAAGCGGGTGGAGCTGCACTGCCATACGAAAATGAGCGATATGGACGGTGTCTCCGATGTGGAAGATATCGTGAAACAGGCTTATGCATGGGGCCAGCCGGCCATCGCCATTACGGATCATGGCGTGGTTCAGTCTTTCCCGTCGGCCAACCACACACTGGACAGTATCGACGACGCTTACCGGAAGCAGTACCAGAAAGATCATCCCGATGTGAGCAAGGACGAGCTGAAAAAGATTGTGAGCCCCTTTAAGATCATTTACGGCGTGGAGGCCTATCTTCTGGATGACCTTAGAAAACCCGTGGAAAATCCCCAGGGCCAGAGCCTGGACAGCACCTATGTGGTCTTTGACCTAGAGACGACGGGCTTCAGTCCGGTGGAAAACAAGATCATCGAGATTGGAGCCGTGAAGGTGGAAAACGGCGAGATTACCGAGAAATTCAGCACGTTTGTCAATCCGGAGGTGCCCATCCCATTCCGGATCGAGGAGCTGACGAGCATCAGCGACAATATGGTGCTGGATGCCCCCACCATCGAGAAAATTCTGCCGGAATTTTTGAAATTCTGCGAGGGAGCGGTGATGGTGGCTCACAATGCTTCCTTTGATATGAGCTTTATCGAGGAGAATTGCAGAAGACAGGGCCTTGCCCGGGAATTTACCAGTGTGGATACCGTGGAGCTGGCCCGTTTCCTTCTGCCGCACCTTCACAATGCCAAGTTGGATACCGTGGCGAAAGCCCTGAACGTGTCTCTGGAAAATCACCACCGGGCTGTGGATGACGCGGGCTGTACGGCGGAGATTTTTGTGAAATTCCTCGATATGCTGAAGGGGCAGGGGACAGAAGATCTGAACGGAGTGAACCGTCTTTGTAAGCCCTCTGTGGATCAGATCAAACGGCTTCGTTCCCACCATGCCATCATTCTGGCGCTGAACGATACGGGCCGGACGAATCTTTACCGGCTGGTATCGATGTCACATCTGAAATATTTCAGCGTTGGAAAATCCAGCCGTCCCTGCATCCCGAAGAGCGAGTATCTCAAACACCGGGAAGGCTTACTCATCGGTTCCGCCTGCGAGGCCGGAGAGCTTTATGAGGCAGTCCGGGAAAAACGACCGGAGAAAGAGATCATCCGACTGGTGAATTTTTACGATTATCTGGAAATTCAGCCTCTGGGGAACAACCGCTTCATGATTGGAAACGAGAAGCTGGGCGTGCGGGATGAAAAGGACCTCATTGAGATCAACAAGCGGATCGTCCGCCTGGGCGAGCAGTTCCAGAAGCCGGTGGTCGCTACCTGCGACGTTCATTTCCTGAATCCGGAGGATGAAGTTTACCGGCGGATCATCATGGCCAGCCGCGGCTTTTCCGATGCGGACAATCAGGCTCCGCTTTATCTTCGGACGACGGAGGAAATGCTGGCGGAGTTCTGGTACCTGGGCAGCGAGAAAGCGGAAGAGGTGGTTATCACCAACACGCAGAAGATCGCCGATATGGTGGAGCGGATCGCTCCGGTGCGGCCGGATAAATGTCCGCCTGTCATTCCCGATTCTGACAAGACGCTCCGTGAGATTTGCTATAACAGTGCCCATGCGATGTACGGGCCGGAGCTTCCGAAGATCGTTACCGAGCGTTTGGAGCGAGAGCTGAACTCCATCATTTCCAACGGTTTCGCCGTGATGTATATCATCGCCCAGAAATTGGTGTGGAAGTCCAACGACGACGGCTATCTGGTGGGCTCACGAGGTTCTGTCGGTTCCTCCTTTGTCGCCACGATGGCGGGAATCACCGAGGTAAATCCTTTAAGTCCTCATTATTACTGTGAGGAATGTCATTATTATGATTTTGATTCCGACGATGTGAAGGCCTATGCGGGTCGGTCCGGCTGTGACATGCCGGATAAGGTCTGCCCGGTCTGCGGAGCGGATCTACGAAAGGCCGGCTTTGATATCCCCTTTGAAACCTTCCTGGGATTTAAAGGAAATAAGGAGCCGGATATCGACCTGAACTTCTCGGGAGACTATCAGGGAAACGCCCACCGCTATACGGAGGTTATTTTCGGTAAAGGCCAGACTTTCCGGGCGGGGACGATTGCAACGGTGG
>ENA-OROU01002917-OROU01002917.1-human-gut-metagenome-genome-assembly--contig:-NODE-2917-length-11666-cov-2.324778_pt1 | contig 11666 bp, 6 predicted proteins | sample MGYA00242131_ERZ509054 | MGnify/ENA primary metagenome ERZ509054 (study PRJEB26280, sample SAMEA2338749) | human gut metagenome | biome: human gut; feature: human-associated habitat; material: faeces... | reverse complement strand
GCGTCTTTTCTGATACCTGCTCGCTCTTCTTCATATTTAGTTCCTCCTGTGTGCAGGAGGCTCATCCAGATCTCCTGCTTTTCATTTCTGTGGATAAAAAGCATAGATTTCTGAAATGTTTTTTTGAATTTTAGACGGATATATACATCCTGATAGTCATACAGACAGAATTGCCGGATTCGTAATTATAGCACCGGATAGATGTCTGCATCGTAGAAATATGCTTTGAGTTATTTTATCATACGTCATCCTTAGTATGCAACCAATTTGAAATTTCTTGTGCATGTTGTACAAAAACAAAGTTACTGTTCACAGGTTACCCTGCGGACTGTAACTTCGCAGCCCCATGTATAGTTTTGCTTCGCAAAAGGGGCTGCTCACCCCCACATCACGTTCATACGCACCTGAACAGTAACAAAACAAGCTGCTATTTTTAAAGAAAGACAGTGTCCGGCTGAATATCAATCCGGACACTGTCTTCCCTGTCATTTTCTGACAGTTACACACTTTAAATTTTTCTATTTACTGACCTTAACTTTTTTCATGGATGAATATTTTCCATACACTTTTTTGCCCGTGGAATCCATTTTATAAGCCCGGATGCGCACATAGTATATCTTTCCTTTTTTCAGTTTACTTATGGTATAGGATGTCTTCGCCGTGTTTTTCTTTGTGACCGCCTTTTTGAATTTTTTATCCGTACTGTAAGAAATCTCGTAACCTTTTGCGCCGGATACTTTCTTATATTTCAGTAAGATCTGTTTACTCTTGCTGTTTTTCGCAGACGTAAGAGAAGCCTTCGCCACTTTTACTTTTGTCCACTTTGCATACAAAACGTACTCGGATTTTGCGCTGCTGCTGATACTTGTGATCTTCTTTTTAAATTTTGCATCCGTATACCAGCCTGCAAATGCGTATCCTTTGCGTGACGGATTTTTCAGCGTTACTTTCTTTCCATAATAAGTTGACGGATTCGAGGCATTGTTTTTACCTTTATTCAGTTTGTAGGTAATTTTATATGGTACTGTAACCGTACAGGATGCCTGATAACTGCTGTTTTCAGACGAAGTCACCGTGATCTTCGTTCGGCCCGGTGCCTTTGCTGTCACACTACCGTTGGCATCCACGGTGGCAATCTTTGTATTTGCCGATTTCCAGACTACCTTTTTGTTGGACGCATAAGACGGTGATACAGTTACATTTAAGGTGAGCTTCTCTCCTCTTTTTACCTCTGCTGATGTCCTGTCTAAAGTTATTCCTGTTACTTTCGCCTTTCCGGTGACAGTCACATAGCAGACTGCATATTCATCACTGCCGTCCGTTGCCGCAGCCCGGATTTTTGCTTCACCCTCCGATTTTGCAGTGACAAGTCCGCTTGCAGAAACCTCTGCCACTTTCGTATCAGAAGAAGTATATTTGATTTTTTTATTTGTGGCATCCGAAGGTGAAATATATGGTTTCAACTGATAGGTTTGACCAGCTTTCAATTCGATCTCATCCTCATCAAATTCGATCCAGTCTATCAGCTGCGGTACGGTTATCTTACAGACTGCTTTTACATTTCCAGCCGTTACTGTAATAACTGCTGTTCCAACACCACAGATCTCCACATATCCGGTATCCGAAACAGTAGCAACCTCTTCATTGGAACTTGTCCATACCACTGCATCTGTGAAATTCAAAGGTGCGATCGTCGCTGTCAGCTGGAAATCGTCATAGCGCTCCGCCGTTTTTTCTGTACTATCCAGACTGACTGAGGTTGCATGAATATCCTGTGTGACGTACTTGATTCCTTTTCCGCTCGCATAAGTCTGGACATAGCAATCAGACGGACCGTACATCGTCATTTTCTTTGGATAGGAAAATGCATTTGATGCGATCGAAGTTGTGTTGCGCGGGACTGTGATCTGCGTCAGCTTCGTGCAATTGACAAATGCACTGTCACCGATCGTGGTCACATTGTAAGGGATCACGATGGATGGCAAAACTATACAGCCGTAGAATGTCTGGCTCTCAATTTTCTTTAATTTGCTGCCTAATGTAATATCGGTCAGGGCTTCACATCCATAAAATGCAGAACTTCCAATAGACGAAACGGTATCCGGTACCGCTGCCTTTTTCAAGGCTTTACAGTTTTTAAATGCGTTGCTTTCTATTTTTTCCACCCCGGATGGAAGTATTGCTTCCGGCAAAGATTCACAGCCGGAAAACGCGGAGTTCCCGATCGTGGTCAGGGTGGATGGGAAGTTGATGGTGGTTAACTTTTTGCAATTATAAAATGTATTTGCAGTAATATTCTGACGAATATTTGGCAAATGCACCTCTGTTAAATTAATGCAATTATAAAAAATATTTGTTCCCATTGAATTGACGGTATCTGGAAGAATCACCTTCTGTAAGTTTGAACATTCAGAAAATGCACTGTCCCCAATTTCTTTCATCCCATTTGAAATCTCTACTGCTTTCAATTTTATACACTCATTAAAAGCATGATTTTTTATCACAGTTACCGTTTTAGGAATTTTAACTTCCTCTAATCCATCACATCCCCGAAACAATGCATCTGCTATAACTGTACTTCCTTCTTCAAAGGCAATTGTCTTTAAATTGTCACATTCGTTAAACACACCATTTGGGGTATCTATTGAATCATATGTCGCATAAACATCCTTTAAACTCTTTGGTATTTCTATACTCTGCAAACTATCACAATTATAAAACGCATTTTCTCCTATCTTTTCTAGTCCTTTTGATAATGTAACGCTTTCCAAATTTTTACATTCAGAAAATGCACTTATTCCTATATTTATCACACTATCAGGAATACCTATGTTGGTTACACTGTCTGGAATAACTATACTTTTTAATCTGTCACATCCACTAAATACTCCCCTCCCCAATGCCGTTATACTGTCTGGCAGATTAATTTCTGTAATAGAAGTATCATTTTGAAATACATTCTCCCCTAATACTGTAACACTATCTGAAATATTTATATTTTTTAAATTTTTACAGTCTGCGAACGCATAGCCGTAAATTTGTGTAACTGTATTGGGAATTGTAACACTTTCCAGTCCATCACATCCCCGAAACAATGCATCTGCTATAACTGTACTTCCTTCTTCAAATATAATCGTCTTTAAATTGCTACACTCATTAAATACACCATTTGGTATATCTATTGAATCATATCTTGCGTAAACATCATTTAAACACTTAGGTATTTCTACACTTTGCAGACTGTCACAGTTGTAAAATGCATTTTCTCCTATTTTTTCAATTTTCTTTGACAACGTTATGTTTGCCAAATTAATACACCCTGAAAATGCACCTATATTTATCCTCGTCACGCTATCCGGTATCATCACCGTCCTCAAATCCGTCCGGTTCTCAAATGCCCTATCTCCGATTGCAACAACCTCATGCCCGTCAATCTCCCCCGGAATATAAAGTGCCGTCGCATTTCCACTATATCCTGTGATCGTAGCCCTGTTTGCATCGTCAAGTGTATAGGTATAAATCGGTACGATTGCACCGCCTGCACCTGCTCCTGCATCAAAATAGCTTCCTACGCCCGCCGGATTGAAATATCTCGAACCTGGAGATGTCCAATAACTTGTCCAGCCTCCCTGCGCGGCAAATTCTTTTCCACGCGTGCATGATGTCCGAAGTACGCCGTCCTCAATATGATAGTACACGCGCACCGGACTGTTATTCTTTCCCCAGATCTCTATACTTTTGCTAAAGGTCTTTGATGCAATACCAACTCCGATCTTTGCACTTGCCCCCACCGATGCATACAGATATGCAGCCTGTGACGCGCAGTATGTCGGTGTTCCGGAACTGTACCTTACGTATTTGATGTTCATACGTGCACCGGTTTTTGCATAAATATCTCCGCTGACAATTCCGAGCGTTGCTTTTGCAGAGAGTACAATACCTGTGGTCAAATCTGCTTCTGCTGAAAAGGAAAATCCTTTTTTATGACTGTTTCCAACTATACGGAATCCGTCCGAATACGCAAATCCGGCTTCAAATTCCTTTTCCACGGTAAGCGTTGCTTCCCCGGAAAGATTATATTCCATTGCCAGTGTCAACATACCAACACCGCCGAGCGGCAATGCCCCTAACGTCAGTGTGTGGTTAATATCTTTAAATGCATCCCCTTTTACATTGCAGGAGTATTCCATATCTCCGCTGACTGAAAAATAATAGTCATTATTATTCAGACTGTAATTTACTTTCATGTTTGAAATCACAACACTTACTGTCGCTGTGACATCATCTGAGACGGAAATCGTTTTATCTGCACGCAGGGTATTGTTTTTATAGGATATCCCCCTTGTCATACCTTCTGTGACTGTAACACCATTTACCACATATGTTTCTTCATCTGCCGGAATAAATTCCGTCATATCAACATCCAGTTCGCCCTGCTGGTCAACATTTAAAACCGCGCCATCATCCGCATCTGAGGTTGTAATATATGTTGTAGTTCCGTCTGTCCGTACACTTTCTGCCTTATATGCCATGACAATATCGTTAACATACACGGCAAATGTTGTTCCCTGTTTGATCGTAACCGGACAGTTTTCGATCATAACTATTCCATCCACATCAATAGATACGGCTGTTCCCTTTGGTACAACAACTACTCCGGACGCAAATGTACAGGTATTTTCTTTTCCGGTCTCTATCTGCGCATCTGCCAAAACCTTTTTTGCATCCGCGATCATTGCATCATGCTCTTCCGTGGTAAGTGACTGTTCCGGGAGAAATTTACCGGCAGCAACCGTAACCCATCCTCTGTCGATTGCGATCTGTGCTGCTTCCTTATATGTAACATCTGCTGTATCCTGATAAGTATAACTGTCTGTTTCCGGCACAAAGCCAAGCATCGTATTCATGGTCTGCGCTGCAAATTCACGCGTCACTGCATCTTCCGGTCGAAATTCTTCTCCTGCCTCAAGATCGATCATTCCGAACTCGCATGCCACCATCACATCACGATAAAACGAATCATCCGTTGATATGTCACTGTAATAATTATCCGGATAATTATCCTCATCTACCGTAAGATCAAATAATGTTACCAGTTCCTGTACCCAGTCGATACGGCTGATCTCATCACCTGATAATGCCCTTTTTAAAATCTCCTCTGTACTCTCCGTTTCTTCCGTAACGTTCTCTGTTTCAGCCTGTTCTGGCTCTTCTGTGACATTCTTTGTTTCAGTCTCCTCTGTTTCTTCTGTAACAACCTTCGTTTCTGGCTCTTCTGTCTCTTCCGTGACGATCGTCGTCTCTGGCTCTTCTGTCTCTTCCGTGACAATTTCCGTCCCGGCCGCCCCGGACTCTTCCTCTGCCAGACGTCCGGCATTATGATCTTCTTCATCTGCCTGGTCTGTTTCTTTTTTCTCTGTCACTGCTGACTTTTCATCATCCTGTTCTACAGTCTGTGTTTCCACAGTCCCTTTCTCTTTAAAACTGTTTTCTTCCTGTGTCTGCTGTGCATTCCCTGCCACATCCGCCAGCAGCATTTCCGGTGCTGCCGTAAACGTCATACAGGCACAAAGCAGCCATGCTATCATTCGTTTTTTCATAACTTTCTCCTTTCACAGATATCTCATTCCTTACAATACGACCAAACGGTCTTATTATGAATTAAATTATAGCATTTTGATTATAATTTGTCTATTAAGTTAGAGGAGACACTCACGTGAAGTTTCAAAGAATTCAGGACTTGAGAATAGACAACGATCTTACTATAAAAGAAATCTCTGCCATGCTTGGTCTGCCCCGGGATGTTTATTCCCGTTATGAAAAAGGGCTTCGTGATTTTCCAATTGACATTCTCATAAAGTTAGCAGATATTTATCACTGCTCAATTGATTATCTGGTTGGACGGGTTGATACGAAGTAATATAATACACAAAATGCCTACTCCGCAGACATTGATCACTATATATAAAGAAAAGACGATTCCACTCAGAATCGTCTTTTCTTTATAATATATGCTTATTTATTCCCACGCAGCAGCTTAATGATCTTCCCCTCATACACCACCGTCACCACAGCAATCAGCGCCACCGTCACCAGACTGTATCCCTTATTGATCTGCACCCCGGCAGCATCACAGATACTGGTAAATAAAAGACTGAGCACGAAGATCAGCTTGACTGCGCGCACCATATGAATCGTATATTTTCTTATTTTCCCACTACATATTTCTTTCGGCAGGTTATTTACCCTTTCCGGATAACGTGCAAGCAGCGTCAGTCCAACATATACAAGGATCAGGATTGCCGCATTTAAAATAATCCCGGTAAATGATACTCCATATACGATTCCATAGTAGATCTGCAGTCCAAGATAGACCAGTGCAGCCACGATTCCCACTGCTTCAAGCAGGAAATCAACCGTTGCAGGATGAGCAGCACGATTCCACTTACTGTCCGGATCATTTGTTTTCTCCTGTTCTGTTATTTCTAAATACATTCCAAATGCCGTTTTCCATTCCGCCGTCAGCCGTTCTAAATTCCACGCCGCATTTGCGGGGCTTGTGGACGGCAGTTTTCCAAGCGGCGGCATTCCCTCTTTATTACAGTATTTTACAAAAAGCTGATGTGCTTTTCCACCATTTGCAAAAATTCCCTGTATTTTTGCATTTGATAAGATCAGATTCATATCATTTGGCACCACATTTCTGATGGAGCTGTCGGAAGATCCAACGATATCACAGGAATCGATCACATCCCACACTGCTATGCGATGTCTTAGCAGAAGATCCTTCTTTTCATCGATCGTCTGTGGCAGAGGTTCCTTGAAAATCCCTGCAATCACCTTCCAGAACCGGTTTTGCGGATGTCCATAATAAAACTGGTTCTCCCGCGACTTTACAGACGGAAAGGAACCCAGGATCAATATCCTGGATTCCTCATTGTATACAGGTAAAAACGTATGTTTTACATGTGTATATTCCATTTTTATGTACGCTTTCTATTCATAATTTTTAACATTAGAACTGTCTACTTTTTCAAATGGTACCCATACATATAAGCCATCTGCGGTAGCTCCCTCTAAAGTCGTCACATCTTTTCCGGTTGCAAGTGCAATTGCAGCATAAACAGCACTCTCACCCTGTCCGACTGCGGACTGGTATACGGTAAAGTCCATCTTTCCATCTTCAATCGCTTTGCATCCGTCTGCAGTCGCATCGATTCCAAGTACCGTCACATCACTGATTCCTGCTGCATCACAGGCATCAATGATACCAAGTGCCATAGAGTCGTTGTTGCAGACAGCAACGTCACACTTCTGTCCTGTCTTTAAAAATATATTGAACATCTCTTTCGCACGATCCTGCTCCCAGTCGGCGTTATCTTCAAAGACATAATTGATCTTTTTCCCTGATGCATTTAAAGTATCCTTTAATGACTCAGATCTTCCTTTTGTCGCGGAATGTTTTTTCGCTCCTTTTAACAACACCACATTAATCTCATCCGCAGAAGCAAATTTATCTAGAATGTACTCTGCCTGATACTGTCCTGCCACATATTCATCCGATCCAACATAAATATATTTCCCAGCCTGAAGTCTCGACTCATCCGGGCAGCTGTTAAAAAATACGATTGGTATATCACCTGCAAGCGCTTCTAATTCGAATGCCGTATCAGCATCAACCGGTCCGCATAAAATCACATCATAATTCTCACTGACCGCCTTTTTGATATGCTCCACCTGATTTTCAATGGAATTGTCCGCATCTAGCACATCCAACTGTACCCCACACTCTTCCGCAGTCTGCTGCGCCTGCGCCACAAGTACATTTCGGAAGGTATCCGCCTGTGATAACGACAGCAGCATTTTTAAACCTTTTCCATCAGCTGCGCCTGTCTGTGTATTTCCACCACATCCGGCAAGGCATCCTACGAGCAATGCCAGACACATGATAGTACTTATTAATTTCTTCATCGCACGATCTCCTCTCTATATCCGGAACTGTTTTACCTGATCTGCAAGCTGATCTGCAGAAACAGCAAGGTTATCTGCTTCCTGTTCTACCTGGTCACTGTTCTTTGAAATATTCTTTGCCTGCTGTAACATGGATTCTGATGTTGCAAGGATCTCATCGGAACTTGCCGCCTGCTCTTCCGAAATAGCTGCAACATTCGTAGCAACCTGATCTACCTGATTGATCTTATCAACCACATTGCCGATCAGTGCGCTTGTCTCCTGGATATTCTTAAAGATCGTATCAAATGTATCAACTGCCGTATGGATCAGCTCTGCACTGCCGGAAATATCCTGTGCACTGTTTCCTGCCTGTCTGACGGCATCTTCTACCAGATTATTGATCTCAGTAATCAGCTCTGTGATATGTGCTACCGAATCCGCACTGTTCTTTGCAAGTGTACCAATCTCAGCTGCAACAACTGCAAATCCTCTTCCTGCTTCGCCTGCGCGTGCAGCCTCAATCGATGCATTTAAAGATAACAGGTTCGTCTCGTCAGCAATATCACCAATCAGTTTGATGATCTGCACGATCTCGCCGGAAGCGGTTCCTACCTTATTAACAGCCTCTTCCAGATTGTGAATGGAAACTTCGATATTTGAGAGTGCCTCACCAACGCGCTCCATATCCTTACGTCCTTTTTCAGAAACAGCAACTGTCTCCTGCATCTTGCTTTCAACCATATCACTGTCGCTCTTGGTATCTGCTGCCACACCTGCAAGCTGTGTTGCATTTTCCGCGATCTCATTTACAGATACAGACAACTGATCAACCGTCGCGTTCAACTCGCTCATCGACTGTGACTGGATTCCCGCTGCAGAACTCATCTCACCGGAAACACCCTTACTTGAGTCAGCCTGATTCTTCAACTTGCCGGAAACATTTCCCATCTCGGAGATCATCTGTTTCATGGAAGCAATAAACTTCTCCACACTTTGGCTCATGACTGCGATCTCATCATTGCCTTTTGTCTTAATAGAAACCGTAAAATCACCGGAAGTCATCGCTGTGATCACTCTTGTCATTTCCTTGACAGGTTTGATTACAACATGAGTTACACGTTCGATCAGTACACAGAGCAATGCAATACAGATCACACTGATTACGATCATAATATTACGAAGCTGTGTCAGATCCGAAAGTACAATGCTGGTCGGAATATACGATATCAAAAGCCAGTTGGTTCCGTCTACTTCCTGAAATACCGTCATATTTCCATCAAGTGTAGCAAAATTATAGTCTTTCTCTGCAGCTTTCTCTGCCGTAAGCTGGTAAAAATGACTCTGTCCTTCTGCCCCGAGTGTCTGGGAAATAAGAGATGAATCACGGTTTGCCAGGATCACACCGCTGGTTTTATCAACCAGAAATGCTTCCGCATCATTCATTTCAATAAAAGAGTTTACGATAATTGCAATACGGTCTAATGTCATGTCTGCTGAAATAACACGCACTTTATCAGATCCGTCATTTAAAATACCGGAGGCACTGATCACATTCACGCCATCTGCATTCTGATAAGCTGAACCGACTGCCATATTCACCCTGGTAAGTCCTTCTTTATACCAGGTACTGTTTGTTACATCTGATTCCTTTTTTGTTGATTCTGATGCCGTTATGAGCTGTCCTGTGGAATCTGCCACATAAAGTCCCTCCGGATAATTACTGTTATAGCCATAATAACCATCCAGTATTGTCTTTAACTCTTCATCACTCGGCTTCAAATCCTCAATGATCGTCTTCGCCATCTGAAATGAAGCAAGGTTTTCATTCAGCCATGCTTCTATCTGGGATGCCTGGTTCTCTACCGAAGACTGCAGTAAATTCTGGGAATATTTTTTGATCGTCCCTGCAGATATCTGATAAGCAGCCACAACAAGTACCACAACGATCGCAATTACGACTGGTATGATCACACCAAGTAACTTTGCCTTAATCGACACCGTTTTTTGTTTTTTCATAAGCTGTCCTCTCTTTTTTACATAAAATTTACAACATAAATTATAAAATCTTCGTCGTTTTTCGTCAATATGTATCACAAACCGTTTTCGCTAAAATTTATATTGTATACATGTATTTTTCAAGAAATCGTATGATCTTTTCTTGAAAATGAGACCTGCTGTGCTATAATAAATTAGTGTGCCATTTTCTTTTTCATACATATATCAGGCACACGGGATTGGTATCATGCCGCTGCATGCGGTTTATACCAGAGAGGAGAACCTTAGATGGAACATTTAATCATTCCAAAAGATTATCATTCAGAATTAAATCTGCACGATACACAGATTGCAATCAAAACAGTAAAAGATTTTTTCCAGAACCTGCTTGCACTTCGTCTGAATCTGTCCCGCGTTTCGGCTCCACTTTTTGTTGATCCGTTATCCGGTCTCAATGACAACTTAAACGGTATTGAACGTCCGGTTACTTTCGATATCAAAGAGCAGAACGGGAAAGAGGCAGAGGTTGTACAGTCTCTCGCAAAATGGAAACGCTACGCATTAAAGAAATACGGTTTCGACTACGGTGAAGGCCTGTATACCGATATGAATGCGATCCGCAGAGATGAAGACACGGATAACATCCACTCTATTTTCGTAGACCAGTGGGACTGGGAAAAAATCATCCATAAAGAGGATCGTAATATCGAGACATTAAAAGAAACAGTTAACACTGTTTATAACTGCCTGCGCAAGACAGAAAAATATATGGCGATCCAGTACGATTATATAGAAGAGATTCTTCCACATGATATCTTCTTTATCACGACTCAGGAATTGGAAGAAATGTTCCCTGACAATACACCAAAGGAACGTGAATATTATATTACAAAAACCAAGGGGGCCGTATGTATCATGAAGATCGGCGATACTTTGGAAAACGGAGAGCCTCACGACGGACGTGCTCCGGATTACGATGACTGGTCTTTAAACGCAGATATCGTTGTTTACTATCCGGTACTCGACATCGCACTTGAGATTTCCTCCATGGGTATCCGGGTTGACAAGAAAGCGCTTCTCTCCCAGCTCAAAAAAGCAGGCTGTGAAGAACGTGCAAAACTTCCTTTCCAGAAAGCAATCATCAACGAAGAACTTCCTTATACAATCGGTGGTGGAATCGGACAGTCCCGTATCTGTATGTTCTTCCTTCGTAAAGCACACATCGGCGAAGTTCATGTATCCTTGTGGCCGGAAGAAGTCACAAAGACTGCTGCGGAAGCAGGAGTAAATCTGCTGTAATCAGGGCATAAGTCGACAATTTGCCATAAGACCGACTTTAAAACAGTCCTTCTATAGTAAGATTTCACTAAATTTTAATAGTTGAATTATTGACAGACTGGTACCTTCATACTATCATATCAGTAGCAACTGACCTGAACATTTATCAGTGAACATACAAGAAAGACAGAGGTACCAACTGTGAATATTTAATTTTTTCTGACACCCAAAAGCGACGTAGCCTATATATTTGAAGACGAGACCCTGCGACAGACTGTTGAAAAGATGGAGCACCGCAAGTTCTCCTGTATCCCGATTCTGAATAAAGAAGGAAAGTACACCGGAACGATCTCCGAGGGAGACCTCTTATGGGGAATCAAGCTCCTCAATATCAACAGCACTGATCTCAAAGAAATGGAAAATGTTTCGATCATGGCGAT
>ENA-OROU01002909-OROU01002909.1-human-gut-metagenome-genome-assembly--contig:-NODE-2909-length-11697-cov-2.923381_pt1 | contig 11697 bp, 7 predicted proteins | sample MGYA00242131_ERZ509054 | MGnify/ENA primary metagenome ERZ509054 (study PRJEB26280, sample SAMEA2338749) | human gut metagenome | biome: human gut; feature: human-associated habitat; material: faeces... | reverse complement strand
AAGGAGTTTTTTTCCAGTGTCAGGTCTCCGCAGCTGAGGGTGTCGGTGGGGCGCAGCTCCGGCTGGCGCCGGGTCAGCGCCCGGATGCACGCCAGCAGCTCCTTGGGCTCAAAGGGCTTGGTGAGATAGTCCGCCGCCCCGCCCAGCAGCAGGCGCACTTTGTCGTCCACGCCCACCTTGGCGCTGACCACAATCACTGGGATTCCTTCCAGGTGGGGCAGCACCTCCTCCCCAGAGAGGCCGGGCAGCATCAAATCCAGCAAGGCCAAGTCGGGCCGCTGCTGAGACAGCAGGTACACCGCCTCTGTCCCGGAGTAGGCCCGCTCCACCTGGTAGCCCTCCTTTTGCAGTACTTCCTCCAGCAAATCCCCAATAGTCTGGTCGTCCTCAATGATGGCAATGGTTTTCACAGCGGCACCCCTTTCGCAGGTTTCTTTTTCCAGAGTAGCCGATCTGCGAGCACTTGTCAAGGTGGGCGACCACAGCGTGCCGAACAGCTTTGGGATAAGTCATATTCGTAAAAGAGATTTGCGTCTCTCGAAGCGGCCCTAGTGTCCGTAGCCGGTATCTTGTTCGCCGCTGCAGCAGGGGACAGTTGCAACAGGTTGCCTGATGGCCTACCATACCAGCCTTGCAGGGCACGGCACGCACCCTGCTGGCTTTACCCATGCCGCGCAGGAAAAAACCAGGTGCCGCCAACACGGTACCTGGTTTTGGGCATGGGACCGCTGTCCCATGCAAACTTCTCCTGCCGGAAAGGAGCACGGTTATGGAACAATCCCCAAGAGAAAAAAAGAAGCCCAGTGCTTCGGGTGGCACTGGACTCCTCAAAAGGATTGGAATCAAGGTTTAGGCGATTTTATTCCGCAACACCCTGGTTGGCGCTGGCGATGGCGCTGTTGGTGCTCTCCACGGCCTGGGCCACGGCGCTTTCCACATCAGAGCCGTTGAACACGGCCTCCAAAGCGGTCTGCAAATCGGTGCGCAGCTGGGGCAGCTGGGAGAGCAGGGGACCAGCGGTGATGGAGTTAACATTGGAGTTCAGAAGCTGGTCGGCGGCCACCTGCAGCTGCGGCATTTCCTCGTAGCTGGTCTTTAAGGTGTCGGTGTCATAGGCGCCGTTACAGATGGGGAAGTAGCCGGTGCTCACCGCCCAAGTGGCCTGCACTTCGGGAGAGGTCGCATAGGTGAAGAATTCCATTACCCCGGCTTCCACTTCCTCGCTCAGGCCGGTGGCCACGCACAGGGCGCCGCCGCCGCCATACACGCCTTCGGGCTCGGTCCCTTCGGGGACGGGCAGGTTGGCTACGCCTACCTCAAAGTCGATAACATTCCGGCAGCTGGCAGAGCTGGCGATGAACATGCCCACCTGCTGCTGGGTGAAACCGCTGATGGTGTTGGTGCCATCGGAACCGTAGTTTAAAAGCAGGCCCTGGTCCTGCAAGTCCTTGATCCAGTTGTAAATTTGGATAATCTGGTCTTGATAGGCGACCTCGGTGGCCCGGTCAGCGCGGCCGTTCTCGTTGTTGATTACGTACCCGCCCATGTTGATGACCATCTGGTCCAAGGCGTAGCCGTAGGCGTACATGCCCACAGGGGTGATGCTGGAGTTGCTCTCGGCCACCTGCTGCGCCGCTTCGGTAATGCCCTCAAAGGTGGTGGGGAACTCCGTAACGCCAGCGGCGTCGAACACGGTCTTGTTGTAATAGACAACCGGGGTGGAGCAGTTAAAGGGCATGGCCCACATATCCTCGTCCACGGTGTAGAAGTTCACTTCCTGCTCCAGCAAATCACTGTCGTCAAAGCTGTGCTTCTCAATAAGGTCGCTGACAGAGGCGATCATGCCGGAGTCAATCATGGATTGCAGGTTTTGCTCGCCAATCTGGATGATATGGGCGCTGCCGTCCCCGTTGGCCATGTTGAAAAACTTGCCGGTGGATTCATCGTAGGAGCCCTGGTTGGTGGCTACCACTTCATACTGGTCCTGGCTCTCGTTGAACCCGGCCACCAGGGCGTCCAAGGCCTCCTGGGTGTTGCCGCTCATCGAGTGCCAGAATTGAATTTGCACCTTGCCGCTGTCGGCAGAGGAACTCCCAGATTGCGTGGTGCCGCTGGCAGTGCAGCCTGCAAAAGACGCGACCAATGTCATGGCGCTTACAGCAAGGGCAGCAATTCGTTTTCCAAAGTGTTTCATACGCTTCATTCTCCTATAGTTTCTTTTTTTATAGCCACGCGCCAAAAAGGCACATAACCTTGTGGGAATAGCAGGCGCCAACAGGCATCTATTATTTTATAGCGCCTTTCGTCATGCCCTCCTGCAGCCGTTTCTGCCCGAAGAAGATGAGCAGTAGGGTGGGCAGAGAGGTGACCATGGCCCCGGCTGCCATCATGCCGTAATCGCTTACTGCCTCGGTGTTCTTCAGCTGCCGTAGGCCGATCTGCACGGTGCGCACCGTGTCCTCGGTGGTAGACAGAAGGGGCCACATGTAGGAATTCCAGCTAACCAGGAAGAAGTAAATGGCCAACGTCACCACGGTATTCACTACCATGGGGGCAACGATCTTCCAGAAGAACCCAAACTCCGATACACCTGCCACCGTAGAGGCCTCTTTCAGCTCCAGAGGGATTTGCAGCATGTTCTGCCGGAACAGGAAGATGCCAAAGGTAGAGGCCAGGCCCGGCAGAATCAAGCCCTGATAGGTGTTCAGCATATTCCAAGACCGGATGGTCTGGAAGTTGGTGATAACCAGCACCTCCCCGGGGATCATCATGGTGGCCATCATAAGGAGAAACACCACTTTCTTTGCCCGGAAGGGGATAAACACAATGGCATAGGCTGCCAGCAGCGCGAACACGATCTCCAGCGCCGTGGAGAGTACGCCTACAATCGCGGAGTTGAGCATGTAGTGGAGCAAGGGCTGGGTTTGAAAGGCGTTGATGTAGTTTGTGAAGTTGAGTGAATCGGGGATGTAATCCCCGGCCAGAATGTCGTTTAAATCCGAGAAGCTCAGTGCCAGGGAAAATAACACGGGAAAACACATCACGGCGGCAGCCAGGATGAGCACCCCGTATGTAACAGTGGTAGAGACCTTTTTCACTGGTAGGTCACCAGCCTTTCGGTAAGTTTCGTCTGAAGCTGAGAGATGAGCAGGATGAGCACAAACAGCACAATGCCCTGTGCAGAGGCCGACCCAAACCGGTAGTTTACAAAGGCGTCCTGGTACAGCTTATATACCATCAGGTTCGTGGTGTTGTTGGGGCCGCCGGAAGTGAGCATATCGATGAGGCCGAAGGATTGGAAGGCGTTGATCAGCGAGGTGGTGAACACGAAGAACAGGGAAGGGGAAACCAGGGGGATGGTCACCTTGCGAAGCCGGTAGAAAAAGCCGCCGCCCACAATTTCCACGCTTTCGTAGTGGGAGTCATCAATGTTCTTAATGCCACCCATCAGCACCAGGTAGGAAAAACCAATGTTCATCCAGATAGACACGGCAGAAATGGCGAAGATGGCGTAGTGGGTGTCGGTCAGCCAGCCAATGGGCTTGCCCCCAAAGGCGGTAACGATCTGGTTCAGCAGCCCGGCGGTGGGGTGGAACAGCAGGTTCCAAAACACAGAGCCCGCTGCTACGGAGATACCCATGGTGGAAGAAAAAATGGTGCGGAAAACACCCATCCCAGGCAGGTTGCTGGCGGAGAGCACAGCCAGCAGCAGGGAGATGATTACCGTCAGGGGCACCGTGAGCAAGGTGTAGAGGAAGGTGGTGCCCAGAGACTGCAGGTAATTGGCGTTGGTAAACAGGTCTATGTAGTTCTGTACCCCAACAAACTTGGTCATTGCCCCTGTGGTGGAGGTGGCGAAAAAGCTGGTGATAAAGGTCTTTACAAAGGGGTAAATCGTGAACAGCAAAAAGATGAGCAGGGAGGGAAGAAGGTAAATCACCCACACTGGCAGCTTTCGCTTGGCTTTTAGTTCGGTCTGTTCCACTGCCACGCTGGCAGCCGCTTTGCTATAGGTCATGGTGCTGCCTCCTTATGCCGTTTGGGCGGTAAAGCCCTTGATGTGGAGGGCAGGACGGATGAGCGTGCCCTTCTCCCCATCGAAGAAATGGAAGTCGTCGGCAGAGAGCGTGACGTTCAGGTGCTGCCCAGCGTCGATGATGTACTGGCCGGTCCAGCGGGCGGTAAACAGGGTCTCGCCCACGTTGAAGAGCACCTGTGTCTCGTTGCCCATCATTTCGGTGCTCTGTGTATAGACCAGGCAGGTGCCCTCTTCCCCGGGAGAGGCTGGCTCAATCTGCTCGGCCCGTACGCCAATCTGCCACTGGCTGCCCTGGGGAAGGTGGGCGCGTTCCTCCTGGGTCAGGGGCACCACCAGGTCGTTGTTCAGTACCAGGCCCTTCTCCGTCAGCTGGGCCTTGGCAAGGTTCATCTGGGGAGAACCGATAAACCCAGCCACAAACGTGTTGGCAGGCTGGTTGTACAGCTCCAAGGGGGTGCCCATCTGCTGGATTTTGCCCCCATGGAGCACCAGGATGTGGTCGCCCATGGTCATGGCTTCCGCCTGGTCGTGGGTGACGTAGATAACGGTCAGGCCCAGTTTTTTCTGCAGGCGGCGTATTTCGTTGCGCATCTGCCCGCGGAGTTTGGCGTCCAAGTTGGAAAGGGGCTCGTCCATCAGGCAGATGGGGGACTGGCTACATACGCTGCGGGCCAAAGCCACCCGCTGCCGCTGGCCGCCGGAGAGCTCCCGGGGCTTGCGCTTCAGGTATTGGGTGAGGCCCAGCATTTCGGCTGCTTCGTCCAGGCGGCGCTTCTGCTCGCTTTTGGGCACCTTTTTCACATCCAACCCAAAAAGGATGTTGTCTTTCACCGTCATGTGGGGGTAAAGCGCATAGTTCTGGAACACCATAGAAAGGTTCCTGTCTTTTGGGGGCATGTTGTTGGCAACCTTGCCATCGATTTTCAGCGTGCCGTCGGTAATCTTTTCCAGCCCCGCAATGATACGCAGCAGGGTAGACTTGCCGCATCCTGAGGGGCCTACCAGCACATAGAACTCCCCTTCTTCCACATCCAGGCTAATCTTTTCCAGGATGTTGGTTTTCCCGTCGTAGGATTTCGTCAAATCCCGAATCTCAATTTTGCTCATACCTTACAGTCCTTTCCACGCGCCGAAAAAGTGCATCACGTTTAGGTCTTCCTCTAAATCCGAGCCGTGGGCCCCGTGGCCGTTTTCGTTGGTGTGGATGCCGTGGTCCGTGGCCCACACCACCAGAGAGTCCTCTGTATCCCAGCTCTCCTCTGCGGCGGTGCACAGCCGGTCGAAGGCGGCGATGTGGTTCTTCAGCGCCTGGAGAGATTCCTCCGATTCGGGGAAAGTGCGGTGCATCACATCATCGTACTCCTGATTGTAGACCACCACAACTTCGTAGCTGCCCTCTTGGATAAGCGCAACAGCCTTGTCGGTTACTTCACCATCATAGGGCAGAATGTAATAGTCAATCCCCTCCCGCTCTTGGAACAGCACCGCCATGCTGGAGTCGGCTACAGCCACCAGGGCGGTTTTTTTCCCGGCGGCGGCAAGGCAATCGAACAGCGATTCCTGTTTTAGCAGGTGTTTTTCATATTTCTGAATGCCGTGCACGGCGGGTTCCACGCCGGTGTACATGGTTCCAAAGCACACCGGGGTCACAGAGGGCATTACAGTGCGGATTGGCACCCCCAGCTGGGTGTGCCGAAGTACAGGAGCAAACCAGGTGGTGTACTTTTGGAATAGCCACATGCCCACTGCGTCCGGGTTGTAGATGAGCACCCGCTTGGCAGTGGAAAGGCCCTGGTGCTTCATGGTTTCCCCCAGCATGGAAAAGGGAGCCCCCCCGGCTTTCGGAGCGGGGATGCCCATGCTGGCTGCCATGGTAGCCGCGAACTGTGTCATGGAGATAGCGTTGTTCAAAAGGTTCCCTACTTTCGTATCCAAATTTGGTCTTCACATGAACCTTTTTCACTTTAACCAAATTGTGTTAAAACGTTTACCTTGTCTGTGTTAAGCTATCGTAAGAATGTGATAAATTTAGGAAAGATTCGCGAATTTGCCTCCTGTGCGGCCCTTTTCCCTCTTTCTTTCCCGCCTTTTACTGGGGGATCCGACAGAATTCCCTGCAGTTTGTACGGTTTCGGCCAAGGAGCGCTCCCATCCGAAACAAGGGGCATAGCAGGTAAACACTCCCCTTCCAAAGCAGTTGCCTGGAAGGGCATGCAGGAATATGTTTGGAAAGGTGTCAGAGCAGCAATAGAAGCGACGTACACAGCCTTGCCGGATGTCTGCAGGTACCTTCCGGCCGGAGTGCGCTTTGTTAAAGGCAAAAAGAAAAGGCCCCCGAAAGAGGGCCTTTCCCGTATGACGTTTTAGTTGAGTTCTGTCCAGTTCTCACCGGAGGAGGGCTTGGTGTAGTCGTGGTCGTTGGTGGCCTCCACAATGTGGTAGTAGCCCCAATGGCTGACCGCCAAGTCGGAGAAGTGGTTCAGCTCGTCGTAGTGCTCGGTGACGAAGTCCACGTCCGCCTCACGGCCTAGCATGTTGTTCACAATGGCAGTGACCTCCACGCGGGTGATGGGGTTGTTGGGACGGAAGGTACCGTCGCCGTAGCCGTGAATCCAGCCGTACTGGGTGGAGTTCACCACAGCGCGGTAGAACCAGTCGGTGGACTTCACGTCGGAGAAGATGTTGGTGCCGCCGGTCTTGCCCTCGGCGAACTTCATGGCGATGGAGGTGAACTCTGCCCGGGTGATGGAGCGCTCGGGCTCAAAGTCGCCGTTGCCCACGCCGGACACAACGCCCAGGCTGGCCAAAGTGTTCACGGCCTTGGCGTACCAGGCGTTGGCGGGAACGTCGCCAAAGGTCTTGGTGATGGTGACGTCCTGGTCCAGCAGCAGGTTGTAGAACATCTGGGCCACCTCGGCGCGGGTCATGTTGTTCTCCGGGCCGAAAGTCCCTTCGGGATAGCCGAACAGGTACTGGATGTGGTCGTCGGTGTTCAGCAGGTCAGACACACCGCTGTCGTCCGGGTCCACAGGGGGGATGTAGGGCGGGATGTAGGGCGGGTTGTTGTCATCGCCGGGGTCGGGCGTAGGCGTAGGCGTGGGAGTGGGCTCTGTGGAGGTGTCCTCGCACGCTACCGTGTAGTATACGGTGCCGTCATCATCAATGGCCCATTCATCTTTTACGTATTTCAGGGTGATAGCCTGGCTCACTTGGTCTGCGGGGGGCAGCGGATGATTGGTTTTCGTGTTGTAGCTGTACTGGGCAGCGTACTTGTCAGGGGCGGTAATCGTCACATCGCAGTGCGGAATACCGTCATCCATGTAGACTTCGCCAATTTGGTATGTGCCCTCAATCAAGCTGAAAGCCTCATTTTCGTGATTGGCTTCATCGTTAGTGCAGTCAATAATGACAGCCTTGCCCAACAGATTATTTACTGTTTCGTCGTCAGGTGCGGGAATCGTGGTTTCGCCGCTTGCACAGGTTACATCAATTGTAATGATGGGGCATTCTCCAGGGAAATACCAGTCAACTTCGTCATTTGGCTCACACTTTAGAGTGATTGTACGAGTGATGGTGTCTGTTGACATAAGACTGTGCTTTTGCGGGGTTGTAAATTCGTTGTAAGCCGCCAAGTACGACGAGAGGTTGCCAATATCAAGGGTGACAGTTACATCGCACTTGTAGCCAGTATCTTCATTGCCCGTTACTTCACCCAAAGAAACGGTGGTTCCATCAAGAGCAAAATACTCGGTTTCGTGCTTGTTGTCAATGCACTTTACTGCAATGGCGTTGTCGCCCAATGCCGTGGTCACGTCTTCGACCGTAATTCCAGGTGCTTCCGGGTCTGTGGTGCCGCTATTGCACTCGACCTCGATGGTGACAGGAGAAGGAGTATTCCATTGTTCTTTGTCCATGTCATACGTTGCGGTAATGGAAAGCCCCGTGTCGGAGATTAAGCTGTGAGCAATACCGATTTCATCGCTGTATGTATCCGCATAAACGTCGGGATAAATCGTCACAGTGTAGGAATAGGTGTCGCCAGTTTTTACTACACCTTCATCGGGAAGTTTGAAGCCATCATCCAGCAAGCCGTATGTCTTGGGCTCATGGATGTTGTCTACACACAGGACACTGATTAAATTCTTAAAGACATCGATAGTAGGAGCTTCAGGCTCATCTTCATTCCCGCCGCCGGGCTCGGTGGTGCAGGCAACATTGTACGTGACAGGAATTTCATTTGTGGGAACGGTCCACGCTCCAGCCGTGTTGTCGTACATTACGGTAATTGTAGTATCATTACCTTGATTTTCTGCTGGAGTATGACCATCACCATATTCCATGACATAAGGTTTAAAATCGACGATGGTTACATCCGCATAGTAATAGCCATCGCTACTAGACCCAGACCATTTAACATCTGAAACGGAATATGTCCCTTCTTTTAGACCATATGTTTTAGTGGAATGGTTGTTGTTTGTAGTGCAGTCAATTGCAACAGTGCCATTCGCAAGAATTCCTGGGAGTTCCACTGTTCCGATTAAGTCATCGCTATCGGGTTTCTCAGGCTTAGCTAAAATATGAATTTCAATGATGTGGGTATTGCCTGCAAGCTGTGAAACAGCAAAGTCTCCCTTATCAGAACCTTTGTAAATAGTGTATGTATATGTCTGCCCATTTACATCTGCAGAAACTGTCATGGAAGTAATTTTATCAAATGCTATATGTTCATTATAATAGCTGGTATCTTCCAATCCTGGTAAATCAGCATCAAAGTTTTGAACCCAGTAGTAAGTTTCTCCTTGGTATTCTCTCCATTCATTGGGAAGGGCACCGGTGTTATAATTGGGGTTGGTTTCCTTACCATCAGTGTCTGCAACGGAGACTTTAATGGTATCCCAGTTGATATCGTCAACTGTGATGTCTGAATCATTGGCGGCATTGTATAGTTCCACAAAGCGTGTCTTTAACTCATTTTGTGTGTTGATAACATGTATTTCCGTGCCAATGGTTTCATCGCCAAGAGCCGATTTCTGGGAAAAGACTTCTTTGTCCCCATCTACAACACTTGTCTGAAGGAAGGGTGAGCCGCCAGCTTTATTCAAATCCCAGTTTACAAAATGATAGATTGAATAGGAAGGAGTTGTAGGCCATTTGCCTTGGGACTGCATAGTGGTATTTGTAGGGATTAAATATGCATCGTATACTGAGTATGTTGCTCCCTGTGCCAAATCCCCGTTATCATAGAAAATGACTATGGACTGCTCGGTGTTGCTGGAATAGATTTCATACTGTGTTCCCGCTGCTGTAGGTGTACTGCAAACAAGATGCAACTGATTTGGAGAGAACTCGTAAGAAGATGCAATTTCATTTGTAGTATATGCTATTCTTAAACCCCTGATGTTTGTGTAATCAAGCTTGTTTCCAGTGTTGTACATCATAAGATGAAATTCATCTTGTTCATCAGAAGCAAGGTCAATAGCAGTAAAATTGTGTTCGGCTCCTAAAACATGAGGTTCCTTTAAAAGCAAAGTGACATTATTTATCTTTGTCGATGAATTAGCATCATTATCAACTGACATTACTAGTTTATATAGCTGTTCAGTGTGAATACTAAAATCAACTTGTAAACCGGCAGTAGATAAAGGTGTATCTCCGGAAATCGTAACTGTTTCCTCCGCACTCGCCGACACCGGTATCATGCTGAACACCATGACCAAAGCCAGCAACGCTGCTAAAAACTTTCGTTTCATGAAAAAGTCCTCCTTTTTTGGTGGTTGCCCGGCTGGAGGCCGGGGGTGGTCTAAAAGCTAATAAATGATGGGCGCTCCCCTCCTCTCTTGGGTCTAGCCAACGGAGCCGCTGCGGCCGGGCCTGACCACCCCGTCCACAGCCAGCTGTATATCCTGAAAAGGCAGCCCGTCCAGCTTTTGCCGGGGGCCTGTTGCGTTCTCTTTTGTCCGCCGCGCTGGGAAAGTATATTCACAAGCTTTCCTTCCCATGCCAGGGGCCGGTCTGCCCCACGGACCATCCCACAACCGCCTGCTCTTGCTCCACCAGGCTGTTGTGAGCCTGCTCCACCAGTTGCGTCACCTGCCGCTGAAAGCCCTGGAGCGTGGCTAGATACAGCTTCCGCAAGCAGCGTGGGTTGCACTTTTCCGGCTCCACGCCGGCGCTTTTTGCCAGGTGCTGAATGGCCGTGGTGACGCTGGTGCGGCTCATGGGCTTCCCCGACCGGGTGATAAACACCGGCCCCGCGGGGATTCCCATGTCCTGGATGTACTCTTCCAATTCCCGTTGCAGGCAGCGGGGGAGTGACCTGGGCGGCCCGTCCGCCAGAGGTACCGAGCCGCTGGCCACCGCCTCCACCGTCAGCAAAGGCAGCTCGTGGACATTGAGTCCCAGGCAAGCGAACACCTTTACAGCTAAGTACACGCGCCGGTTTCCCCGGGCCTTGGCCGCTGCCAGCAGCCGCAGGTATTCCTCCCGACGCAGTTCCGGCTGGGCGTCCTCCTCCAAGCACAGCAGGGTGGGCGCTTGGTAGTCCCACAGCTTCAAGTGGGCCAGCAGCCCGTTGATGGGGGAGAGCTGCAGGTTCACCGTCCGGGGCATGCGTCCCAGAGCCAGCAAGTGGTCCCGCCATTGAGTGGCACTGCCCGGATCTAAGGGGGTTCCGTTCAGCCATTGAAGAAATTTCTCTATATTCGTCCGATACAGCGCAAGCGTTCCAGGAGCACAGCCTTTTTCAGCCAGCTTTTCCAGATACCCCTCCATCTTGGCTTCCGTAAGGGCAGCGCCGGCAGTCCGTTCCTGGTCCTCCTGTTGTGCCATATCTCCACCTCCCTTCAGAAAAGAGACAAAATAAATAAATTATCTATTTTTGAGGTGATACATAGCGAAAAAACATAGAATTACATGGTTATTCTAGCACGGTTACGGCAGGAAAACAAGGGTTACAGCTTATTTTTGAACATAAAAAAATAAACTGGTTGTATTATTTTTCAACCAGTTTGGGCGTTTTGCGTCTATTTTCTTCCCAGCAGGGCTCTGCTGGGATTTTTTATGCCTTGTGGCACACTTACGGAGTTCGTCTACACGATTTTTTACTCAATTTATTTATATTGTCCTATTTCACAAATCCCAGCCGTTCCAGCTGCCGCTCGTGTTCTTTGCCGGTGGAGATGAGGTAGAGCCGCGCGGTTTCCAAAGAGCTGTGCCCCAGCACGTCCGCCAGCTTGGCTACGTCCCGGCAAACGTTGTAAAAGGCCCGGGCGAACAGGTGGCGCAGGTTGTGGGGGAACACTTTCGAGGCCGCCACCCCAGCTTGGCTGCACAGGGCTTTCATCTCTGCCCAAATCTGCTTGCGGGAGAGGGGCTTTCCGTTTCTGGTGCGAAACACCGCGCCGGAAGCGTTTTTTTCTTTTTTGGCGTATTGCAGCAGCTTTTTCCGCGGCTTGCCAGGGATGAGGATGGTGCGTATCTTCCCCTTGAGGGAAATCTCCGCCCTGCCTTCCCGCAGGGCCTCCACGGTTAGGTACTGTACCTCGCTGACCCGTATCCCCGTGGCGCAGATGGCCTCCATCAGCAGGGCCAGGCGCTCCTTGCCCTGGGTCCGGGCGGTGGAAAGCAGCCTGTCGTACTCCTGCCGGGTGAGCTCCTTC
>ENA-OROU01002901-OROU01002901.1-human-gut-metagenome-genome-assembly--contig:-NODE-2901-length-11718-cov-1.731458_pt1 | contig 11718 bp, 8 predicted proteins | sample MGYA00242131_ERZ509054 | MGnify/ENA primary metagenome ERZ509054 (study PRJEB26280, sample SAMEA2338749) | human gut metagenome | biome: human gut; feature: human-associated habitat; material: faeces... | reverse complement strand
TTCCTTCTGGCGATAGTCTCCTGTAATGTTATCTGATAAGACTGATACAATGCATAAACTGTAAAAACAGCAGCTGCAGACAGACATACCGCTGCCGTTGTTAGTCTTTTTCTGCGTTTATACTTCCGATAGCGCTGCACAAGCCCATCATAGGGCACCGACAGAATCGGTGCAGCAATCCGCAAAAAGCCATCCTTCTTCAGCTTCTTCAGGATTTCTTTCTCAGAAGCGCCCCGAATATCCGCTGCCAGCGGAAAGTTGCGGTCCCTGCTGCCCACTTTAACAACGGTATGCTCCGCTACTTCTGCCGTCGATGCCGTTTCTGGCACCTTTAATGCTTTTGCTGCTTCTGATGCCCCCGATGAGCCCTCCCTCTCTGATGCTTTCACCGTTTCCGACGTTCCCGGTTTCTGGGCCGCCAGAATTGTGAGTATCTCTGAAGGTTTATGGGTTTTCAGAAAAAATTTCACTTCTTTTGACTGCCAGATATCATCACCTGACGCATCCTGGCCGATAATAATCAGATATCGACTGGCTTTCAAAGCATCCATCACCTGTTTGTCTGCCTGATAATCCGCAGACAACTCCGTTTCATCAAGAAAAACCCGCTGAATCCGCTTCAGTCCCGGCGTCCGAAAATGCTCCAACAATTTCTGCAAAATAACGGCCACATGTTTATGTAAAATATTATCCGACCGGTACAAAATATAAGCATCGTATTTCATGCCGGCAATCTGGGAATGATAGGGCCGAAGTGCATTCAACGCTGCCGATACATCCTTTAACATTTCCTCGGCTGTATGATAACGCTTCTCAGGATCTGTTTCCAGTGCCTTTGCCAGAATACGCTGTATGATTTCTTCTGCATGAGGCGGGCACTTCATATCCTGAATATTTTTTCTGGTAAGATAATGCCCATCATAAGACTTTCGCACATCCTCCAGCATGCGTGTCGAATAACGCCGACCCGTCAGCAGATATAAAAGCAGATAGCCTATGCTGTACAAATCCGCTTCCGGTCCCAGTCTGAAATCCGGCGTTTCACCTGTCATGATTTCCACAATCTCCGGTGCCCGATAGCCCTCTGATGAGAAAATCGGCTGATCACCCACAGGGGCACACAATCCATCCGCCAGTCTCTTTCTGGCTGAGCCGAAATCCAACAGGAAACAAGTCAGACTTTCATCCGTTGGCTGTCCGGTCACAAAAATATTGCCCTCCTGCAAATCCAAATGCAAATAGCCAGCCAGATGCACTTCTCTCACAGCAAATAACGTTTCCTGAATGACTCTAAAAATCATCTCCATCGTATATCTGCCGTTCTTTTGATACCAGGAAGCAATGGATTCTCCTTTATTTTCCATGGAAGCCATCACTGTAAAAGCATTATTCACATAATGAAAATGCTGTCCTTTGTCAAAGGAAATCTCCACACTGCTGGCAATTCGCTGAATCGGTATCAATCGAATGGCCTCTGAATCATAAATTTCCGATGTCATCTGTCCTTCATTCAGCTGCATGGATGCCACACAGCGCAGATAATTGGCGGCAGCCTCCGATTCATTCTCCGGCACAATTTCCCCCGACTGCATTCTCAAAAAATTAAACTGTCTGGATATGGGATAACATTCTTTTAGGGCAAAGCGCAGGCTGTTCTCCTTCACATAATTTTCACCCTGCCTGACAACTTTCCCCGCAGAATAAATCAATCCGGAACCACCTTCGCCAATCATGCCCAGAATTTCATAACATTCGCCGCCGGGAAAACGGATAAAGGTTTTTTCTTTCAAATAGTCTCGCATACCTCTATAAACCTCGTTATGCTTTTGTTACAGAGACTGAAAACTGACACATCGCAGCATATATCTCATAAGGAGACTCACCAAAATAAAAAATATCCTCGTTTTCACTTTCAAGCCCATTCATACACAAACTGATCAAAAATGAACGTTCCAGAATATGCGGAATGTAGAATGCCGGTAGAAAAGCCTTCTCCAGCACATCATTGGCCAGCTCCATAAAACTCCATACTCTGTCGCTGAGAGTCTCCGGCTCTCCGGTTTCACGCTGATATAAGGTGTAAGCCACCCATAACATAAATAGCATATCTGCCTTTGTCACATTTGCTTTTCCTGACAATAATAGCGGCAGTCGGCTTGTGATCACCGTAATGTTCACCTCACCGTTGGCATCCACAGACAGATATCTGGCCAGTCGTTCCGGATGATTCTTATAAAGCTTTCCGGACAATTCATTCAGACATTTCTGGATTTCCTTGACGAAGGTCTCACCCACCACCTGATTCAGCTGCCACAAACTTCCTTCACTGTATACGCCTTTTAAATCTGAAACAATATTCTGTTCAACATTATCCCAGGCATCCTCTTCCAGTGACTCCTCATCATCCCAGTCATCATCTGAAGCATTTTGGCCATTTTCACGCTGTATCTCAAGCTTTTGCTGTCTGTCTTTCGTGTCTGCATAGACAAACGCTGTCAGTCTCTTAAAAATCTCACATGCTGTTTTTCCCGGCAAATCCAGAAATGGTGCCTTTTCCTTCATCCAATCAATAAACTTCAAGTCCACATTATCCAGATGTTTTTCTGCATCAACGATTTCAATATTTTCGGATTTCCACTTTTCTACCAGTCCAAACAAAGAATTATCATCTTGATTCCGTCCGACACCTTCTTCATCTCCCGGCAGCATGCCTTCTGTAAAATGTTCCGGCTTTTCTTCTATTGTTCCCTGAGCAACATCCTTTGATGCCTCAGCGTAAAGAGTCTCTAACTCTAAAAAGTCCTGATAACATTTGCTTCTGAAACAGCAGTAGGCATGGATAACATCTGCTGACTTCGTAAAATCAAAACCATCATTTTCCAGTACACGGGTCAAAAAGAAATCCGTCAACGTATAGCTCATATCCAATCCATGCGCTATCTTGAAACCATCCTCTTTGGAAATCATTTTTTTCTTCTTTTTGTGCCACAAAAATGCTGTCCTGAATACACCTCTCCATTCCGCTTTCTTATCACCGGAATGGCTGGCCGCAATTTCCGATAAAATATCGATATACTGATCTCTCTCATCCTCTTCCAGGTTCTGGGCATGTTCCTTCGAAACCGGCTGAAACTCGAATTTCTTCCGGCCGCCTTCTCTCTGGTATGTAAAAGCAGGAAACTCTCTGGTGTAAGTTTCATCGTCCAGCAAATCCTTATCCAGACAATAGGATGCCAGCCAGCACATCAGAAAATATCTCGGTGCACATATAAATTCATCGGCGATTTCCTGAAGTTTCGCACCCCATTGTTCCATAGAAGCATCTTCCGGCATATTCTGAAGCTTGATCACACCGTCATCTTCATGGTGATTGGCATAATCCTCAAAATTATCCATAATCATATCTGTATACAAAGGCATTCTTTCTCTCTCCTTTACCGTTTATTCACTAACATCTATTATCTCATAAACATCGCCTATTGTACACAATTTCTCCATGCTTCTGCCTCTGTCAACAGGCTTTTATCGACAAAAGCAGCGGATTCTCCCCTTCTTCTATTTTATCCTCACTGACGGACATCGCCCATCGCTCCTGACGTCCTTCCAGTATATACAACTCATGATAAGCTGACCAAACACCTCTTTTCAGTCCGACGTCAGAAACAGCTCCATCCATCGTCAATTGCGGGGGCTTCCTGATTCTTTTTTCAGATAGCAGCAGACTGCCTATATGTCCTTGATCTGTTTTGCCCAAAACGGCACCATCGCCAAAATTAAAACAGATAAATTTATTTTTTTCCGGCCATATCACAACCCCTTCAAAACTGCACTCATATTCCTTTATTTCTTTTCCATCCTTTAAAGCTTGCTGATATAACCTTTTGCGAATCGACCTCAGCAAATCACACTTTATTTCGTCCAGATAAACATCCTCACTATGCACATTGGCTTCTTTTTTCAAATAATCCGATATAGCTTCCAGGGTCAGTCTGGCTCCTTTTCGTCCCCATCTTGTTCTTTTTCTCCCCCAGGCTGCACCGACAAAAATACTGTCTTCTTCATACTTAATTTTTATTACTTTACTTCCTTTTCTCATTGTTGACTCCTTTCAATCTGCCAGTGAATGGCTCTGCATTTTGACCATTCACTGACCTTCTAATAAGAGTATAACAATTTTTTGACTTCTATCAGTTCCCGCACTTCTGTTTTAATGCCTCTAACTTTTCTTTCATCCGACTTCCTGATTCTATGTCCTGTCCAATTTGCTTCCCTGCCTAATTGGCTGTCTCGCTGAAATAGTTACAGAAATGCCTTCAATTCATCCGCAAAATGTTCCTCGGCCTTCACTAGATCTCCGGCAATATTTTTGCTTTCTCTATCCGCCTCCGGGTTTTCATTCAAAACTTCCATGATGGACTGAATGCCCATGTTGCATCCGTTGGTCATAATCTTTGCAATCTGACTGCTGTCATCCCGGATCAACATCTTCATTTCTGTTGTCAGCCAGGCAAATGTTTCTGCCGCCGCTCCCGGCTTCTTTCCTTTTTCTCCATAACATGTCAGCGCCTTTGCTGTCCGTGCTGCAATTTCCTTGTGCTTGCGTTCTGCCGCCATAATCACCTGCTCCAGCTTTTCATTTTCCACATACTCCAAAACCTGCTGCATGCTGTGAATGGCCATCTTGCACCCTGAGCTGCATTCATTTAAAATGTGCAATGTCTGTTCTTCCATATTCCATACCTCGTTTCTCCTTAAAATAATGACTGCTTACAAGAGCAGCGTATACATTTTCCGGTACGCAATGTATCTCCATGCTGCGAAAAAGCTCACACGACCTCCTGCAGCATGAAAAATAGAGCATCCAAAAGTGTTATATTCAAATAACACCTTTCTGAATGCTCTATTAGTATGCACATATTTTATATAATTATCTGTTCTGACCAAAAATCAATCCTAAAGATAAGCCATTACAAAATGTATTGCTCAATGACCTTCGCTGCGCCATCAATATGATTGGAATAAGCGACTATGTCGGCTTTCTTCTTCAATTCCGGTACTGCATTGCCCATGGCGATCTTCAATCCTGCCGCTTCAAACATCGGCAGATCATTGGCACTGTCACCGATACAGGCAATTTCCTCTTTAGCAATGCCAAGCCTTGATGCCAATGCATTTAATGCGGTTCCCTTAGAAGTGTTCTTCGCAAATATCTCCACGTATTTGCTTCCGAAAGCTGATGAAAAATCTGGATAGCCTTCAAGTATCTCTGCAATCTTTCTTCGGGTTCTGCCGGAGAAAAAATAGACCTGTACTTCTTCTATATCATAATGAATCTTTTCGACAAAGGCTTCCATATCATTGACCCTGCGGATGCCATCCACGTCCCTGCCATAAACAATGCGTCCTGCCACTTCCATCAACGGTCCTTCCATCACATACCGATGCTGTATGTGTGTCATCCGGACCACATTCAATCCTTCACATTCCTTCAGAAACTGTATCACCCGTTCACGTTTCATCAGCATCCGAAAAATGGTCTTTTTCTCTTCAAGATCTACAACCTGTGCACCATTGGAAGTGATCGTATATCGATACAAACCTTTCTCCTGCGTTAGCCGATATGGCAGACACGTCAATGGACGTCCTGTTGTCGGCACGATGATGATGCCTGCATCTGCAGCCTTACGTATTGTACGAATTGTCTCCTCTGTCATCCGGCTGCGCCCGTTCAGGCAAGTACCATCCATATCTAATGCAAGTAAACGAATCATCTGTCAGTTCCTTTCTTTACTCAATCTTATCCACTTCATCATACTACCATTTTCATCTTTATTTCGCAAGCCTTTTAAATCTTATTCTCTATGCCGTAGAACATCAACGCAAAACTAAATTTTTTCCAATAATCCTTCAATCGCTGAAAGCTCCTTAACCTGATAATCCGACTGAATTTCTGAGGCATTCTCACTGCCATGCGGATTATACCAGACGGTACGGATACCGGCGTTTTTGCCGCCCAGTATGTCTGAGGTAAGGCTGTCACCAATGATAACGGTGTTCTCTCTATGAAAGTTCGATATTCTTGAAAAGCAATAGTCAAAATAGGCTTTGCCCGGTTTATCGTAACCGATTTCTTCTGATATAAATATATCTTTAAAGTAAGGACGCATCCCGGCACTTTTGATTCGTCCTTTTTGTACGCTGAGAGTGCCGTTTGTGACCATATAAAGGCGATATTTTTCAGATAGGTGCTTCAGAAGTTCCTCGGCACCTTCTACATAATAGTGACCGATGGCAAGATAGGCTTCATAAACTTTTGCAGCTTCTGCCGGATCACCTTCTATATGATACTCCCGGAACAGATTCACATAGCGCTGCACTTTCACCTGAGATCTTGTAATCTTTCCCTGCTCCAACAAATGCCACTGGGCCAGATTCAACTCGCTATAACGCTTTAACATTCTCTCATCCGGCGTCACGCCCATTTCCCGCAAGGTTCGTTCCACCGCTATTTTCTCTGCTTTATTGAAGTCCAACAATGTATTATCCAAGTCAAACAAAACTGTATCGACCACGCTTTTATCCTCCGCTTTACCGTTGAAAATAGCAGTTCAAAACTCGAACTGCTATTGATTGTCACATCCTACTTTTCTTTTAGTATATCATGATTCGCACCTTTGGTGCTTGACGCTGCGTATGCAGCTATCATGAGTTTTAGTCCGCAGTGCATGCCAGAAAAATCAGAGTTTTTTCTGGCTGACGGGCATTCGCCCTATCACTCTCGATATATGCAGACCTCACCATGCAAGCATGTTCGGTCTGTATATTCTCGATTGGCACTGCTCATTGCTTACGCACATTATATCATAAAACCGTTCTTATTAAAAGCAAACCACTGCATTATTAAAACATAAAAAGCCGCATGCTCTGCTTGATCCCATAAAAGCAGAGGATGCGACTTCTTATGTTAATAACGAATGGACTTATTAAATTATATGAAAGTAATTCAGCACTTACTGAAGCGCTGCTGCTGGGTCGATACCAGCCATGATCATACCGCCAAGAATTAAAATCGTCAGAACAGCATAGATCAGACAAGGAACAATGTTGGAACGAATCAGACGTCCTTCAGTTCCTACTGTACCACAGGTTGCACATGCTGAAACGATATTGTTGACACAAACCATGTTGCCCATGGCTCCGCCCATAACCTGCATCGCTACAATTAACATAGCCGGCAGTCCAAGACGAATCGCTGCTGCAAACTGCAGTGTTGAGAATAATGTATTTGATACAGTTGCTGAACCCGAGATAAAGGCACCGATAACACCGATGAGCGGTGATACAACAATGTAAGCCTTACCAAACAGATCGGCCATACCATTTGCCATAACGATCAGCATACTGTCCATACCACTGTGATTGAACTGTGCACCGGAGTTTCTGAAAAGCTGTACCATAGCGATACCAAACATCAGAGCGATAGCTGCGCCGCCGACCATCTGTCCGGTTTCTTTCCATGCTGCTTTCACCTGCTCTGCTTTCATCTTATGAAGAGGAATGATCAGCAGTGCAACAAGGATGAATGGCAGAACGCCAGGATTCCATGCCCATTTAAAGCTCCAGTTAACTTCTACACCAAAAATATGGCTGAGTGACAGCGCAAACGGTGCGGTAGAAACATTCAGAATACCTTTAATACCCAACTGTGGAATACGTGTCACAACAAGGATGATAGCGATCAGTCCGTATGGTACCCATGCCATCACCGGTGAAATCTTACTTTCCACAACTTTATTTTCAGTTTCTGTCTGTTCTGCTTCTTCTGCTGTTGCAGATTTCCATGCTGCATCCCATTCGGAACGCGCCGGGAATTCAAATTTTGACTTTGGAACGAGAATACCCTTTCGAGCTGTCACAATACAGATGACCAATGCGATCAGCGCACCGATCAGTGATGGGAATTCTGGTCCGAGGAACATCGCACAGATGATATATGGCACACAGAAAGCCACTGCTGACATCAGAATATATGGAATACATTCCAGTGCCGGTTTGATGGATTTCGTCTTGCCAAACATTTTACACATCATGCACATTGCTACAAAAATGATAATTGGACAAATGATTGCACTTGGAATAGCAACCCATTTTGTCAATCCAAGTTTCCAGGCCTCGACATTGGCGATACCTGAGTCTGCTACTTCTCCGCTGACCATATTAAAAGCAGTAGCGGCCGGCGTACCGACAGCACCAAAAGGGACAGGTGTGCTGTTCAGTACAAGTGCCACCATGGCGGCACATAAAGGAGGAAAACCGACACTGATCAGCAGAGGGGCAGCCAGTGCTGCAGGTGTACCAAATCCTGCGGCACCTTCTATGAATGCGCCAAACATAAAGCCGATAATAATCAACTGAATGCGTGGGTCATCGCTGATGTTGGTGAACATATGGTTGATAACATCCATACCCCCAGAATGTTTCAACGTGTTCATGATTAAAATTGCACCTAAAATAATGACGATTGTATCAATGGATGTAAGGAATCCGGATACGGTGTGTGCTGCAATTGTAATAAAATCCATCTGCCATCCGAAGAAGCATACAACGGCTGTAATGAGCCACGCCAGAGGCAGAGCGATTTTTGCAGGCCAGTTAAAACCGGCCATGACAATAATCGTTACAATAATCGGAATAAAGGCTATAATCGCAAACATACTGTAAACCCCTCTCTGTTCTTGATATTACAGAATTTCTGCGAAAGTCTGAATACGTGTTTTAACCTGTTCAAATGCTGTAGATTCCTGGTCTACCTCGATATACAGGTTCTTCACGCCTGCTGCCTCGAATTCCTGAAGAAGGATCGGATAATCAAATTCTTCCGGATCACAGAATTTCATCATGCATACAAAAACAGCGTCTGCGCCGTATTTCTTAACTGCATCAATGATCATCTGACCCTTTGGTTTGTTGGCATCTGTTGCCAGTGAACATCCATCAAATTCATTCCATGCTCTTGCCAGTGCCATCAGGGCATCGTCATCATCAGGAACATCCTGACGGAAGTTACGTGTTTCCTGAGCAAGGTCATCTGCTACAATAGCAAAACCATTTTCCTGGAAGATATCAAGCACATCATATGGCTCAACCTGAATACCTGTAACGATAATCTTCTTGCCCTTGAATTCAGGAGCCGGTTCAGCTTTCAGAGCTGCGATCAGTTCTTTAACAAGTGCTGTATGACGGGATTTCTCCATGAACCAACGTGCTTTGATAACTGCATGTCTGTCGGATGGTGTAACAACTGCTGCGTATTCTGCTGCTACATCAGAGAATTCACGGCAAGCTGCTCTGTTTTCATTGTAAACTGCAATACTGTTTTTGATTGCTTTATTGGAAATATGAACATCAAGGATGTCTTCCAGTTTCTCTTTAACGATATTGAACTCTTCACGAGCAAATACATTTGCTGCATCCTTTGCAATCTTACGGTTCTGAGGATGTGTAAATACGATAGCAGGTACCGGACGGTTCCATTTCTGGCTCATACATTTTAATGTATCACATGGTACGGAGAAGATGACTGCTTCCAGGTCATCATAAACACCTTCTAACTGTAATTCCATTACAGACTGCATAATGGAGCATGCAAATGGAGGCAGATAAGTACGTGCTTTTGAAATCTGTTTCTTCTGTGCACCCCACATACCGATTGGCAGATAGCCTGCTGCATGTACGATTTCTTCCGGACAGTATACAGGCATGATACCTACTGCACCTTTACCGGTTTCTTTTTTATAGTCATCCATTGCTTTTCTAGGATTGTCAGCAATTGCTTTAAACTCATTAATGATCTCTTTCGCTGTTCTCATCTTATATATTCCTCCTCTGATTACTGATTTTCGTCCATCATCTCTGTTAATGCCTGAACACGTGTCTCATACTGAGCTGGTGTGAAGACACGAGGATCTGTCTGGTCACCGTCGAAGCTGACATATGGTACACCCATTTTTGCATTGACATATTCTGCGCCTTCATTATTTAACAGACCCATCAGTTTACAGCTTCTGTTCAGATGGAGAACGATACCGTCACTCTTGGAGTTCTTAACAACTTTGTAGAATTCTTCGTATCTGTTAGGACCGCATGTATTGATATAAACATTTGTATAAGCTTCAGCCATAGATTCAAGATCACCTGGTGTGTAAACGAGGCTCCAGAGGCCTGGGTAAGCAGAACCTGTCATAACAGCACCCTGATTCTTTAAGCCCTTGAATGTTGCACCAAGGTAAGTCCATACAGCGATACCTTCCCATGTAACACGATGCTTTTCATTTTCCGGTGCACCGAATGCGTACTGACCAGCAGCATCCTTTGCTTCCAGTTCATCAGCAAATTTGTGGAATGTAATTTCAGCATAATCTCTTGCTCTTGCGCAAACGATCAGTGCCATGTAATTGAACAGGTCGAAACCATTCAGTGGTGATGGTTTACGCTGTGCGTATGTAGCCACTTTGTTCCACCAGTATACAGAACGCTGTACCTGTTCCTGAACTTTAAAGAATTTATCATAATCAAATGCTCTGCCTGTGATGTCTTCCAGCTGTTTAATGGCTGCTCTGTACTGATCTGCAATGTACTCTTTGTTATGACGGGATACAGGCATTGTATGGTTGAAAGGAACATCGATGATGATACATGGAATGTTCAGTTCCTTTGCAAGGTTTTCATACCATTTCAGCAGTGTATTACAGATGTTGTTACATGTGATAACCAGGTCTGGAAGTGGAACATAAGCTGCTTTGGAGTTTGCCAGTTTTTCAGGTTTCTGACCTGTCAATGCTTCCTGTTTCAGCAGTTCCATATAACCAAGGTTTGTACGTGCATATGAGCAGATATCAATGTTGTAGCCTTTTTCATCTGCTACTTCAAGAAGATCCATAGATGCTTTTCTTGCGCCTGCACCTGCTGCATGTGTTTCAGGATAAACCATAGCGATATCCATAGCTACACAGAATTCTGGAGGAGCTACAGAAGCTGACCAACAGACAAGCTTACCGTTCTTTTTAGCCTCCCATGCTTCTTCATCGAGTTTTGCCTGATAATATGCCAAACATTCTTTTGCGCTGGCTTCCATTGCATTAAATTCCATAAATTTTTACCTTCCTTCCGTAAAATTCATTTATTTATTCTGTTTCTTTAACTCTTCATATGCCATCAGTGCTGCGCCGAGCGCACCTGTGATCTGTGGGTGAGGTGCAACTGTAATACTCTGCTGCAATTCTTTTTCAATCGCGTCTACAACGCCTGCATTCTGTGCAACACCACCACACATAACAACGTCATTTTTAACCCCTATACGGTAGGCCAGTGAACATGCCTTGCTGGCCACTGACTGATGAACACCTGCGACAATACTTTCTCTCGGCAGTCCCTTGGACAGCTGGGAAATAACTTCAGATTCAGCAAATACCGTACATGTACTGCTGACCTGTGCCCATTCCTTCGCCTGGAAATGGACTTTTCCCATCTGATCTAACGGAACTTCCAAAACTCTTGACATAACATCCAGGAAACGGCCTGTACCGGCAGCACACTTATCATTCATGACAAACTTCAAAATATTGCCTTTGTTGTCCAGCTGAATGGCTTTTGCATCCTGACCACCGATATCAATGATGGTTCTTGCAGATGGCACAAGGTGAAAAATCCCTTTTGCAT
>ENA-OROU01002890-OROU01002890.1-human-gut-metagenome-genome-assembly--contig:-NODE-2890-length-11743-cov-34.739476_pt1 | contig 11743 bp, 9 predicted proteins | sample MGYA00242131_ERZ509054 | MGnify/ENA primary metagenome ERZ509054 (study PRJEB26280, sample SAMEA2338749) | human gut metagenome | biome: human gut; feature: human-associated habitat; material: faeces... | reverse complement strand
GGGGCCGGGCCGCTGCCGCCGTCCCCGGCAAACAGCGGGTGTTCTGGGATCGTTTCCGGCTCCACTTCGGGCAGGGTGCGGGCAGCGGGCAAAAATTGCAGCCGCGCCACCGTCTGATGCCCGGCAAACACCTGCACCCCCTCCAGTTCGATCGTCTGGAAGCCAGTCATCTCCGCCCGCAGCTGGTACACCGCATAGGGGCGCACCGTGGTGTTGGCTTCATCCAGGCTGTAGGCTTCGTCCGGGGCAGTCAGCACCAGTTCCGGGGCGGAACCGACATCGTTGGTGGTCAGGCGTGCAATCTGTGTTCCCGCTTCGTTCAGCACCAGCACCGTCACGCCGGGCAGCGGCGCAGCGTTTTCGGCCAGTGCTGTATACACTTGCAAGGTTCCACTTGGCATAAAAACACCTCCTGCACTACCCTATGCCGCAATGCGGCGGGGCGTGCAGGAGGTGTTTTGTTAGGGCAATACCGCATAATTCTAAGTGCCGATACGGCGAGCGAGGTGCGGCAGATGCCAAGCCAAAAGCGCAGATAATACTGGATGCTGCAAAGGTGAGCGCCGCCAGTGGCGGAAACAGCGAACCGAAGCAGGGGCAGCGGTCGCAGAGTGCGAGGGGCTTTTGCCCCCGAAGCACGATGCGGGTACCGCAACCCGACATTATCGAGCATTTTGGCAACGCAGATGCCGTGCCGCAGCTGCCGGAGCGGTGCTTAAGCCGCAAGGCGGGAATTGTGCGGTATTGCCTTAGAGTTTTACTATTTGGGGTTACTGCGGTTCTTTGGCAAAGAACTCTTTCACCAGCTTGGCCACCGTTCCGGAAAGCAGCAGCAGCGCGATCAGGTTGGGGATGGACATCAAGCCGTTGAAGGTATCCGCAATGCTCCACAGCAGGCCCAGGTCCATGGTAGCGCCCAGGATGGCAACAAAGGAGTAAACGACCAGGAAAGGCCGCACCACTTTGTCGGTGTGGAAGAGATACTCAATGCAGCGGGAGCCGTACAACCCCCAGCCGATGATGGTAGAAAATGCAAAGCAGCACAGCGCCACCGCCGTGAACAGCGATGCCCAGCCGCCATAGGTGAGGGTAAAGCCGGAGATGGTCAGCTCCGCACCGGCGGCCTGGCCGTAATTGACCGACGTGCCGCTGCACAGGATGACCAGCGCCGTCAGGGTACAGATCACAATGGTATCGGCAAATACTTCAAAGATGCCGAACACGCCCTGCTTGACCGGCTTTTTGGTGTCAGCGCAGGCATGGGCAATGGAGCCGGTGCCAAGGCCCGCTTCGTTGGAAAATATTCCGCGGGAAACACCTTTCTGCATACTCAGGAACAAGCTGCCCACTGCGCCACCGGTAAAGGCCGCCGGATTGAACGCCCCCGCCACAATGGAGGTGAACACCTCCGGAAGACGCGGCAGGTTGAGCAGCACCACACCCAGAGCCAGCACCACATAGGTCAGCGCCATAAAGGGCACCAGCTTTTCGCTGACACTGCCAATGCGCTTCACGCCGCCCAGCAACACCAGCGCCACCAGCATGGCCACTACAATGCCGATGACCAGGTTGACGGTTGCCATAGCTTTATCGCTCACAACGGCATACTGGTTCAGGGCGGCATCAATGGCGGTGATAATGGTGTTGACCTGCGTGGCGTTGCCGGTGCCGAACACCGTCAGCACGCCGAACAGAGCATAAATGGCAGCCAGCCAGCGCCAGTGTTTGGCAAGGCCATTTTTGATGTAATACATCGGGCCGCCCACCAGCTCGCCATTGGCATTGCGCTCCCGGAAGTGTACCGCCAGCGTGACCTCCGAAAATTTGGTGCACATGCCCAGCAGGGCGGAACACCACATCCAGAACACCGCGCCCGGCCCGCCGATGGCAATAGCCCCCGCCACACCGGCAATGTTGCCGGTACCCACGGTGGCCGCCAGCGCGGTACACACCGCCTGGAAGGGGGTCATTGCACCATCGGAAGCATCCCGCTTGCGGAACATGCGGCCAATCGTGGTTTTGATGGCATAGGGGAATTTGCGGATCTGGATAAAGCCGGTGCGCACACTGAGCAGCAGCCCCACGCCGATGATACACACCATGGCGGGAACGCCCCAGATAAAGTTGTTGACTGCCTGGTTGACAGCCGTGATCGTTTGCAGCATATGTTGTACCCTTACTTTCCCTTACAAATCTCGTAATCTTTACATTATACCGAAAAAGCTGTTCCCTGTCCAGTTTTTGCCGCCCGGTTTACGGGGTCTGCACGCAAAAAATGTTGCTCCTTGAGTTATACGATTTGTTTTGCGTTTGCATTGTATAACAAATAGTATAACTCAAGGCATAAATACAGCCCGTATTCCGGCTGCTTGGGGCGGAATGCGGGCTGTATCATTGAAGCAAGACTTTTTCTGTTTGATCTAAGGCAACACCGCACAATTCCCGCCTTACGGCTTAAGCACCGCTCCGGCAGCTGCGGCACCTCGCTCGCCGTATCGGCACTTAGAGTTATGCGGTGTTGCCCTAACTCAGCTTGGAGGAAACAAGCTTGATGAAAAGGCTTTGGGGAAAATTGAAGGATTACTCCTTGACTGCCTGGAATGCCTGCTCCAGATCGGCGATCAGGTCGTCGGCATTCTCGGTACCGATGGACAGGCGGATGGTGTTCTGGTAGATGCCCTGGTCCAGCAGTTCCTGCTCGCTGAGCTGGCTGTGGGTGGTGGTGGCCGGGTGGATGACCAGGCTCTTAACGTCAGCAACGTTCGCCAGCAGGCTGAAGATCTTCAGGTGGTCGATGAACGCATGAGCTTCCTTCACACCGCCCTTGATCTGGAAAGTGAAGATGGAAGCACCGCCGTTGGGGAAGTACTTCTGGTACAGCGCATGATCCGGGTGATCCGGCAGGCTGGGATGGTTGACCTTTTCCACCTGCGGGTGGTTGGCAAGATATTCCACGATCTTTTTGGTGTTCTCGGCATGGCGCTCCACGCGCAGGCTCAGAGTCTCAACCCCCTGCAGCAACAGGAATGCGTTGAACGGGCTGATGGTAGCGCCGGTATCACGCAGCAGGATGGCACGCACATAAGTTACGAAAGCAGCCGGGCCGGCAGCGTCCACAAAGCTGATGCCGTGGTAGCTGGGGTTGGGTGCTGCAATGGCGGGATAGTTGCCGGAAGCAGCCCAGTCGAACTTGCCGCCGTCCACGATGATGCCGCCCAGGGAGGTACCATGGCCGCCGATGAACTTGGTGGCGGAGTGAACAACGATGTCTGCGCCGTGCTCCAGCGGGCGGATCAGGTACGGGGTGCCGAAGGTGTTATCCACAACAACCGGCAGGCCGTGCTTGTGGGCGATCTCTGCGATAGCGTCCAGATCGGGGATATCAGAGTTGGGGTTGCCCAGGGTTTCCAGGTAGACCAGGCGGGTGTTCTCCTGGATGGCATCCTCGATCTCTTTCAGGTTGTGGGCATCCACAAAGGTAGCGGTGATGCCAAAGTTGGGCAGGGTATGCTCCAGCAGGTTGTAGCTGCCGCCGTAAATGGTCTTCTGGGCAACCACATGGCCGCCGTTCTGGGCCAGGGCCTGGATGGTGTAGCTGATAGCGGCAGCACCGGAAGCAACAGCCAGGCCAGCCACGCCGCCTTCCAGGGCAGCGATGCGCTTTTCCAGCACATCCTCGGTGGGGTTGGTCAGGCGGCCGTAAATGTTGCCGGCATCGGTCAGGCCAAAGCGGGCAGCTGCGTGGGCAGAGTTGTTAAATACGTAAGAAGTGGTCTGATAGATGGGAACGGCGCGGGCGCCGGTAGCCGGATCGGCCTCTTCCTGGCCAACATGGAGCTGAAGCGTTTCAAAATGCAGTTTGTTCTCAGACATTGTAATTCCCTCCAAAATTTTGCGGTCAAATTCTCATATCTCAAATTGTTCAGAATGATTCGATAGAAAAAACGCCCGGTATCCCCGCATTTTCTGCATGCGTCTGGTTACCGGGCGTACTTACCTGTTTTATAAGCCTGGGCGGTCACATTCGGCCCCAAAGCGGTGCCGATACACCCCCAGCCTGTTGTACAGCCCGGAAGTGTGACATTCGGCCACAGCGGAAGTTTGCGCGCAGCAAAGTGTTAAAAATAGCGTTCATTGTTGTGTGCTCCCTTCCGTTCAAAATCTCAACCAGCGCATTTCCTTTAACATACTAGGCTGGTTGGTATGTGTGTATTATAGCAGTCCCGCCCCCTACTGTCAACCCTTTCCAACAAAAAAGTGCAAAAAAATCCCGCCGCCGGAGTTCCGGCAGGCGGGGCAGAGCATATTGGCGTGTTACCGCATTTTATTTCACATAACCCATCAGACTGGGCAGAGCCAGGCTGATCTGCGGCACATAGGTGACCAGCATCAGCACAGCAAAAATCGCGGCAAAATAGGTGATCAGCTGTTTGAACACCGTTTCGATCTTGACGCCGCCGACCTTAACGCCAACAAACAGCGTGGTGCCGACCGGCGGGGTGATGGTGCCGATGCACAGGTTGAAAATCAGCATGATGCCAAAATGGATGGTGTTCATGCCCAAAGCCTGGCAGACCGGCAAAAAGATGGGGGTAAAGATCAGGCAGGCAGGGGTCATATCCATAAAGGTGCCAACCACCAGCAGGATGATGTTAATGAGGAACAGGATCACATACCTGTTGCTGCTGATGGAAAGCAGGGCGCTGGACACCAGGGACGGGATGTTGGTGAACGCCATGACCCAAGACATGATGCTGGACACGCCGATCAGGAAGATGATGATGCCGGTCATCTCGGCACTTTCGCGCAGGATCTTGGGGATTTCTTTCAGTTTGATGGATTTATAGCCAAACAGGGAGAGCAGCAGGCTGTATACAACGGCCACAACGGAACCTTCGGTTGCGGTGAACACACCGCCGATGATGCCGCCGATGACAATGATAATGAGCAGCAGCGCCGGGATAGCCTGCAAGATGGTGTGAATGGCCTCCTTAAAGGTAAAGGAAGTCTTGCTGCGGTAGCCGTGCTTTTTGGCAAAGAAGTAGATTACGATCATGCAGGCCAGACCCCACAGGATACCGGGCAGGTAGCCGGCCATGAACAATGCGGCAACTGAAGTGCCGCCGGACACCAGCGAGAAGGTGATCATAACGTTGCTGGGAGGGATCAGCAGACCGGTGGGGGCGGTGGCAATGTTGGCGGCAGCGGAGAAGTTGGGGTCATAGCCTTCTTCTTTTTCGATGGGGCCGATGATGGAACCCATGGCGGAAGCAGCAGCCGTGCCAGAGCCGGAGATTGCGCCAAACAGCATGTTGGCAATCACGTTGGTCTGTGCCAAGGCGCCAGGGGCGCGGCCGGTGATGAGCTTGGCCAGGTTGATCAGGCGGACCGCAATGCCGCCTTTATTCATAATATTGCCGGCCAGGATAAAGAACGGGATTGCCAGCAGGCTGAACATGGAAATACCGGAGAAAATGCGCTGCGCGCCGGTAACAACGGCGACTTCAAGGTCCATAATGGGCAGGATGGCAACCACGGACGAAATGCCGAGCGCCACCGCGATGGGCACGCCTGCGATCAGCATAATGACCAGCAGGATCAGGATGATCAGCCCGGAAACAAGAGCAATGTTCATTGTGTTTTCCTCCTCATTCTGCGCTGGTGGAGCTGTGTTCTTCCACGCTGTCGGTGGCAAGGTCAATGATGTTCAGTACCGAATACACCACGATCAAAGCACCGGACAGCGGCAGAACGGTGTACACCGTGCCCATGGGGATGCCCAGAGAGGCTGTGACCTGGGTCATGGTCAGCTTCATGATGCTGACACCACCGTACAGCATAACAACGGCAGCCAGCAGCAAGACCAGGCATTCGCTGATGATCTCCAGCACCTTGCGCGGGGTGCCAGTGACCTTATCGGCCAAAAAGCCCATCCGCATATGGTCGCGCTTGCCAAACACCAGCGCGCTGGAAAGCAGGGCCATCCAGGTAAAGCTGTAGGTCAGCAGTTCTTCCGAAACGGTGGAGGGGCGGCCAAAGAAATAGCGTGTCACGATCTGGTAGGTGCCAACCACGACCATGGCGGCAAACAGCAGGGCGCAGACCCAGCTCAGGACGGTATCCAGCCCATGGCGGAACTTATGTAAAGATTTCATTGTGCGCTGCCCTCCTCATATTCTGCATTGATGGCCTGGATATGGTCATACAGGTCCTGGATATCCGGGTTGGCATCCAGCATTTCCTGCTGCACATTGCTGACCTTATTGCTGAACTCGCTGATATCCACATCAATAAAGGTCACGCCCATATCATTCTCGGCGATCTGCTTGGCTTCCTCCACCTGGTCATCCCAGCAGGAAAGCTCTTCCTCGGTGGAAAGGCGGGCGGCCTCCTTGAAGACAGCCAGCTCTTCATCAGACAGGCTGTTCAGGAATTTCAGGTTGCCAACCAGCATATCCGGCACCATCTGGTGCTTGGTGTAGGAGAAATACTTGGCAACTTCGCCGTGCTTGTTGTTGGTCAGGGCCAGCTCGTTGTTCTCCGCACCGTCAATAACATGCTGCTGGATGGCTGTGTACACATCGCCGAAGCTCAGCGGAGTGGCGGCAGCGCCAAAGGCCTGCACCATCTTAACGCTGGCGGGGCTCTGCTGCACGCGGATCTTCAGACCTTTCAGGTCATCGGGGGTATAAATGGGAGTAGTTGCATAGAAATTGCGGGTACCGGCATTATACCAGGTCATCACGCGGAAACCGGCTTCATCGGTGGAATCATACACGTTTTCCATGTAATCGGTATCATTCATGACGGCATGGTAAGCTTCTTCTGAGGTGAACAGGTAGGGCATGCTGAAAATCTCGTACACATCGGCAAAGGTTTCCAGGTTGGCGGTACCGGCCACGACAAAGTCAATCGCGCCGGTCTGGGTCAGCTCGATGGCTTTCTGGGCAGAGCCAAGCAGCTCATTGGGGAAGATCTGAACCTCGTATTTATTGCCCAGGTTGGCTTCCACATATTCTTTGAACTTGAGCAGGCCAAGGTGTTCGGGGTGGGTTTCGGACTGTGCATGAGAAATGCGAATGATGCGCTTGCCGCCCGTCAGTGAGCCGGAACAGCCGGTTGCCGCTGCCAGCATAACGCCGCAGATGCCCACGCACAGCATTTGCTTGAGGTATTTCATGGGGGTTCCTCCTTCTTTATATTCCGCTGGGCCGGCCCGCAGCGCACAGCACGCCGCAGTGTTTGCTCATAACCCATTGATTTCAATTAGCATTATATGTTCTATTTTTAGCTTTGTAAATATCACATTATTGTAAAATGTAACGTAAACATATGTTTTATTTTTGTGTATTCTGATTTTGCAAGTTTTTTTCGCATGTATTTTGCTCATATAATTTTATTATCAAGCGATTTTTGCTTTTCTTTACTCTATCTTTGTCCGGCTGTACTTCCCGAGCACAAAAAAGCGTTCCCGGCTGCACAGCGGGAACGCTTTTGATTTGTTTTTTGCTTTATCTTTTTCTTTATGGCAATACCGCATAATTCCAAGTGCCGATACGGCGAGCGAGGTGTGGCAGATGCTAAGCCAAAAGCGCAGATAATACTTTGTGTATTATCGAGCATTTTGGCAACGCAGATGCCGTGCCGCAGCCGCCGGAGCGGTGCTTAAGCCGCAAGGCGGGAATTGTGCGGTATTGCCTTATATATAAGGGCCATATAGGAGTCCGGCGCAGCGGAGCGCTGCCGCTGCGCCCCGGCCCTATCGTTTGGCGGCATAAAATAACAGATGCCCCGCCTGCCAAACGGCGGAGCATCTGTTCAGATCACATATTCGTTGCCCGCATCGGGGTACTGCATCAGGTCGGCCAGTGTCACGCTGTCCAGGTATTCGCTGATCATACCGTCCAGCTTGTACCACAGCGGATAGGTGCGGCATTCCGCCATGCGCGGGCAGGCAGGGGCACCTTCTTCCAGGCAGGCAACAGTTGCCAGGCTGCCCTCCGTCAGGCGCAGAATGCTGCCCACGGTGTACGTTTCCGGCGCGCGGGTCAGCTTGTAGCCACCGCCCTTGCCGCGCAGACCTTCCAGAAAGCGCTGCTGGACCAGCACCTTTAAAATGCTTTCCAGATATTTTTCGCTGATCTCCTGGCGCGCTGCAATTTCTTTCAGCGGCACATAGCCTTCGCTCTGGTGCTCGGCCAGGTCAATCATAACGCGCAGGGCATAGCGCCCTTTTGTTGATACCATCATAAGTGGATCATCCTCCGTATTTTCTAATACCTAGTATATAACAAGGTTAATGGGAAAACAAGCCTTTGAAAAAATAAAAAAATCAAAATACCCTATTGACAAACGGGTTAATGGGGTTTATAATTCCTATAAACCCAGACGAAAGGTTGGTAATTAAACATGAAGCGATGTCGAGTCTTGGAGCTGTAACACGAAATCATCCATTCAATTCCAACATTTTATAAATAAAAATAAAACATTTTTTGATTTACATAGAGAGAGGGTTCACTATTATGAGTAAGATTTATACCTCCGCAGACCAGCTGATCGGCCATACCCCGCTGCTGGAGCTCACCCACATTGAAGCCGCCGAAGGCCTGGAAGCCAAGCTGCTGGCTAAGCTGGAATACTTCAATCCCGCCGGTTCCGTCAAGGACCGCATTGCAAAGGCAATGCTGGACGATGCCGAAGCTGCCGGCAAGCTGAACAAGGATACCACCATCATTGAGCCGACCTCCGGCAACACCGGCATCGGCCTGGCCAGCGTGGCAGCTGCCCGCGGCTATAAGATCATCATTGTCATGCCCGAAACCATGAGCGTGGAGCGCCGCCAGCTGATGAAGGCTTACGGTGCCGAGCTGGTTCTGACTGAAGGTGCCAAGGGCATGAAGGGCGCTATCGCCAAGGCTGACGAGCTGGCCAAGGAGATCCCCAACAGCTTTGTTGCCGGCCAGTTTGTGAACCCCGCCAACCCGAAGGCCCATTACCAGACCACCGGTCCCGAAATCTGGGAAGACACCGACGGCCAGGTTGACGTTTTTGTTGCCGGTGTTGGCACCGGCGGCACCGTGACCGGCGTTGGCACCTACCTGAAAGAGCAGAACCCCAACGTAAAGGTTGTTGCTGTTGAGCCTGCTTCCAGCCCGGTTCTGAGCCAGGGCAAGTCTGGTGCCCACAAGATCCAGGGCATTGGCGCTGGCTTTGTGCCCGATGTTCTGAACACCAAGATCTATGACGAAGTCATCCCCGTTGAGAACGACGACGCTTTTGCCACCGGCAAAAAGGTTGGTCATTCTGAGGGCGTACTGGTTGGCATTTCTTCCGGCGCTGCTGTGTGGGCTGGCATCCAGTTGGCAAAGCGTCCCGAAAACAAGGGCAAGACCATTGTTGTTCTGCTGCCCGATACCGGCGACCGTTACCTGAGCACCCCGCTGTTCGCCGACTAATTAGCCATTACACGATTCTCATATCTTATCTCCTTACCAAAACAGCTGCTCCCCGCCTTGCGTGGGGAGCAGTTTGTGGTATAATAACAACTAAGGCAATACCGCATAATTCTAAGTGCCGATACGGCGAGCGAGGTGCGGCAGATGCTAAGCCAAAAGCGCAGATAATACTGGATGTCTTATCGAGCATTTTGGCAACGCAGATGCCGTGCCGCAGCCGCCGGAGCGGTGCTTAAGCCGTCAGGCGGGAATTGTGCGGTGTTGCCCTAGATTGGAGTGTACTTCTATGATCCCGACCCCTGAACAGGCTTATGCGCTGGTGTGCGATTATAACGAAGGTGAGTTTCACCGCAAGCACGCCCGCATTGTGGGCGATGTGATGCGCTGGTATGCCAACGAGCTGGGCTATGGTGCCGAAGCGGATTTCTGGCAGACCGTGGGCATCCTGCATGATCTGGACTTTGAGCAGTGGCCGGAACAGCACTGCACCAAAGAGCAGGAGCTGATGCGGGAAAAAGGCATTGATGAGCGCATCATCCACGCAACAGCCAGCCACGGCTGGAACCTGACGGTGGATATTAAGCCGGAGCACGAAATGGAAAAGGTGCTGTATGCCGCCGACGAGCTGACTGGTCTGATCGGTGCCTGCGCCATCATGCTGCCCAGCAAGAGCGTGCAGGATCTGGAAGTAAAAAGCCTGAAAAAGAAGTTCAAGAACAAAAAGTTTGCCGCCGGGTGCTCCCGTGATGTGATCACTTCCGGTGCAGAACTGTTGGACTGGGACCTCGACACCCTGTTTGAAAGGACGCTGGCTGCCATGAAGGCCAGCGGAAATGTGGACTGAATGGCAGAAAAAGTTCTTGTCGCCATGAGCGGCGGCGTTGATTCCAGTGTTGCGGCGTATTTATTGCAGCAGCAGGGCTATGCGTGCATCGGCGTTACCATGCGCCTGTATGAAAACGAAACAGCAGGCATCCCCCGCGGGCACACCTGCTGCTCACTGGACGATGTGGAGGATGCCCGTGCCGTTGCCTATGACCTGGGCATGCCCTACTATGTGCTGAATTTTACGGAAGAGTTTGACGAAAAAGTCATCCGCAAATTTGTGCAGGTCTACCAGAACGGCGGCACCCCCAACCCCTGCATTGATTGCAACCGCTACCTGAAATTCGACCACCTGCTGAACCGTGCGCGGGAGCTGGGGTGCGATTATATCGCCACCGGCCACTATGTGCAGCGCTGGCAGGATGAAAACGGCCGCTGGGGGCTGCGCAAGAACGATGACCCCGGCAAGGACCAGAGCTATGTACTTTACTCTTTAACGCAGGACCAGCTGGCCCACACGCTGTTCCCCCTGGGCGGCATGCACAAGGACGCCGTGCGCGCCATTGCCGAGGAACAGGGGCTTTGCAATGCCCGCAAGCATGACAGCCAGGACATCTGCTTTGTGCCGGACGGCGATTACGCCGCCTTTTTGGAGCGCTATACCGGCCAGCCCATGCAGCCCGGCAATTTTGTAGACGAGCAGGGCCATGTGATCGGCCGGCACAAGGGGGCCGCGCGGTACACCATCGGCCAGCGCAAGGGGCTGGGCATCAGCGCCGAAACGCGGCTGTTTGTTTCCGGCAAGAACATGGCGGAAAACACCGTGACGGTGGGGCTGGAAAGTGCGCTGTTCCACTCATCCTTACTGGCGGACGAGTGGAACTGGATCGCCGCCCCGCCCGCCGTGGGCCAGCAGGGCGTTATAGTCGGAGAGCCGGATAGCCGCCGACACCTCCTCCACCCCGGTGACCGCTGGGTCATTGTAGTAAAACAGTACGTCCAGCTGCTCTCCCAGACGGTCCAGGTCAAAGCCGCCCTCCGCCAGCACGGCCGGGAAGTCCACAAGGCCCGCGCTGTCGGCGGACTGATTCTGTACCGTCAGATCAAAGGGAGCCTCTTCATCGGCCGCCGCCTCCAAGGTGGAGTTGAGTCCGATGGAGCTGGCGGTGATGCCGACGGCCAGCAGCAGCAGGATGCAGATGACCGTCATGGACAGGTAGGTGGAGTGGACCCTGCTCAGCCACTGGCGCAGGGTGAATAGGTTCAGCCCCCGGAAGTAGAGCCCGGGCCGGCTCTGGACCAGCTTCACCACAAAGCCGGACAGGGACTTAAAGATCAGCAGAGTGCCCAGGGTGCCCAGGAACAGCATGGCCGCACAGATGGGCAGGACCGCCACAGCGATGGCCATGCCAAAGGTCAGCAGGATGGCATAGGCGGCCGCCAGGCAGACCGCCCCCAGCACG
>ENA-OROU01002886-OROU01002886.1-human-gut-metagenome-genome-assembly--contig:-NODE-2886-length-11754-cov-2.518762_pt1 | contig 11754 bp, 10 predicted proteins | sample MGYA00242131_ERZ509054 | MGnify/ENA primary metagenome ERZ509054 (study PRJEB26280, sample SAMEA2338749) | human gut metagenome | biome: human gut; feature: human-associated habitat; material: faeces... | reverse complement strand
GCGTCCTTTAATTCCAAATTATTGTCAATATTCATATCCACAGGAAAAATCAATCTTCCGTAATTACCGAAATCAGTATCATTTATGACATCGTTTATTTTACTGTTCAATGTAAACATATTATTTTCTGATTTTTACTTCATTAAAAACCTTTGCAGTACAGGCGGAATAATAATTTATTATTTCGCTGTAACCTATATCCAGCTTTGAAATTGCTTTCATATCGTCATCATTTAATGAAAAATCCCAAATATCTATATTTTCTTTCAAATGTTCCTCATTAATTGTTCTTGGAATTACCACTACATTTCTTTGGATATTCCAGCGAAGAATTATCTGTGCAACACTTTTTTGGTACTTTGATGCGATTTTATCCAGTGCCCTGTTACAAAAAATATTTTTTTGTCCCTCGGAAAGCGGTCCCCATGCCTCAGGCTGGATATTGTATTTTTGCATATTTTTAATTGCTTTTTCCTGTTGAAAAAACGGCTGTATTTCAACCTGATTGACAGCGGGTTTAATTTCATTATTCATACACAAATCAACAAGACGTGCTTCATCAAAATTGCTTGTTCCGATAGCCCGTATTTTTCCCTCGCAATACATCTTTTCCATTGCCCGCCATGCACTGTAGTAATCGCCAAACGGCTGATGAATCAGATATAAATCAATATAATCAACTCCCAGTCTTTTCATTGAAGCTTCAGCCGCTTTTATTGCAAGGTCATAATCCGAATCCTGCACCCACAATTTTGTTGTAATAAATAATTCCTCGCGGGGTATATCCGATTTTTTTATTGCCTCGCCTACCGCCTCCTCATTCAGATACGCACTTGCCGTATCTATAAGACGATACCCTGCCGCCAGTGCTTTGCTTACACACGCTTCGCACTCATCATTTGGTATCTGAAAAACTCCGTATCCGAGTTTTGGCATTTTTACTTTATTATTTAAAACAACATATTCCATGTTCCGCTCCGATTCTTAATTCTCCTTTATTTATTTTCTGAGATTATAATAGTCCCGTACAATAAAAATGTACAATGCCGTTTTTGCATTTCACTATAACTTTAACGCATACTGTTTTACATAATCTTTAAACTTAAAGCGTAATATGTTATATTATAATTACATACTGTTCAAGGAGGCAAAACCTCTTCATCTGCAAAGGCAGTTTTATTTTTTTTGATATAATAAGGAGGATTTATATGCTTGAAACAAACCAGTTAAGCCAGCTTATAACCGTTGCCGATACAAAGACTTTGTCAAAGGCCGCAGAAATTCTTCACATTTCACAGCCCGCACTTACACGGTCAATTCAAAAATTAGAATCAGAATTAAATGTAACTTTGTTTGACCGCCAAAAAAACAAAATTACATTAAATAAGACAGGTGAACTTGCCGTTTCACACGCACGCCGCATACTTGCCGATGTCGAGCAGATGACTCAGTCCATACAGGCATTTGAACGCAGCCTGCATACAATTTCAATAGGTTCATGTGCACCCGCACCGATAGTTGAATTACTCTATTATCTTACGGAAAAATTCGCAACAATGACCTTTTCTTCTGAAACGGTAAATCCGGACAGCCTTGTTTTGGGACTAAAAAACAATACATATCAGATTATAATAACCAATTCTCCTGTCAAAGACTCCGAAATCTGCTGCCGCGAGTTCTGCCGTGAACAGCTTTTTCTCACAATCCCGCCTGCACATCCTCTTGCTGCAAAAAAAGATGGTATATTTGCTGACGAACTGGCAGGCGAAACTATGCTTTTATTTAAAGAAATCGGTATATGGGAATCCTTTATAAAAGCGAAAATGTCCCAGACGGATTTTATCATACAGGACCGTGACGACGCATTTAATGCACTTATCCGTGCTTCGGCACTCCCGGCTTTCGCCACAAATCTTACGTTAAAACGCAATGACCGCAGACAAAACCGAATTATAATTCCGTTTCTTGATGATGAAGCAAAAATGACATTTTATTGCAGTACATTAAACAAAAATAAAATCTATCTTCCTGATACATTTTCAGTCCATCAATAACAATAAAAACCGTCTCTGAGCTGCTTTTTGCCCATGAGACGGTCTTGTCCAGTCGTGCATTGTTCCGGCTTTTCCGAAACTCATGCAGCCGACGCATACCTTTGAAACCTCAATATCTGTATTTCCAAGCTTCGCATATTCCATAACGTGTAACCTCACTTTTTCTTAATTGCATTTTTAATATTGCATTTTTAGCATAAAAATATTTTTAATACTTTTTATAATCCATTTTTGCACGCCATTCGGCAATGTCAGATGAAAGTGTACTTCCTCCACCGTAATGAATTGACAGCGGCTCTCCCATCACTGCATCTGGAGCAAGTTTTGCTATTGCCTTTCGGCTCCCGCAGGATTAACATTATTCGTCAAATCATATTCACCGTAATAATCCCATACCCACTCGCTTACATTTCCGTGCATATTATATACTCCCCATGAATTCGGGCTGAAGCTGTCTTGCCGTCATTATTCCCTTAGAAAATGTAATAAACGGAAATACGAAGCTTGACATCACAATTCCGCTGTATCCCGTAAGTACAATGCTCACAAGCGTAATAATGTTCACACTTTCTTTTCCCTGCATATTCAAGCTTTAAAACATTGTTTTTCGCCATATATCCCTATCCTCCTTATTTATTACCGATATGTGTGGTATTCTTTTCTTCTTTAATTTATATGTTAAATATACCATTCGCCGCTCTGCCATATCTAATGCTTATTTTTACTATAATATAATGCTTTGCAGGCATAACTTTAAAATATATGTTTTACATCTGCACCAAGATACTGTATAGTAGATACATTATCTATTAATTTAAAAAACATCGGGAGGCTTTTTAACTTTATGAAAAAAAGAGAATCATTTAACAATCAGTGGGGCTTTATACTTGCATGTATAGGCTCTGCAGTCGGAATGGGAAATATATGGATGTTTCCTACCCGCGTTTCCATGTATGGCGGCGGTGCATATCTTCTGTTATACATAATCTTTGTAGCACTTATCGGTTTCACAGGCGTAATCGGTGAAATGAGTTTAGGACGTGCTGCAAAATCCGGTCCTATAGATGCTTTTGGTCTTGCCTGCGAATCAAAAGGAAAAAGAAAGCTCGGCGAAATACTCGGACTTATTCCTGTTCTCGGCTCGCTAGCAATGGCAATCGGATACACTGTGGTAATGGGCTGGATTTTAAAATACATGATTGGCTCATTTACAGGCTCAACATTATCACCTCAGGATACAGCCGATTTTGCCGGAAAATTCGGAAACATGGCATCTTCATTTGGCAATAATTTATGGCAGTTTTTTGCACTTGCAGCAGGCATTGGAATATTAATGTTCGGTGTCGGAAGAGGAATTGAAAAAGCCAACAAAATTATGATGCCTGTATTTTTTGTACTTTTCATTATTCTTGGCATCTATGTATTCTTCCAGCCCGGTTCAGCAGACGGATATAAATACATTTTTACAATAGACACACACTATTTATTTTCACCAAAGACATGGGTATATGCTCTCGGTCAGGCTTTTTTCTCATTATCGGTAGCAGGCAGCGGAACTTTAATTTACGGCTCATACCTTTCTGATAACGAAGACATTCCAAAAGCGGCAGGCAGAGTTGCATTATTTGACACAATCGCCGCAATGCTCGCGGCACTCGTTATTATTCCCGCAATGGCTACAACCGGTGCAAGATTAAACCAGGGCGGTCCGGGACTTTTATTTATATATCTTCCGGCACTATTTAAATCAATGCCCGGTGGTTATATAATTGCAGTTATTTTCTTTATTGCAGTGTTCTTGGCAGGACTTTCATCACTTATCAATCTGTATGAAGCACCTGTTGCAACAATTCAGGAAAAATTTAAGTTAAACCGTAAAATATCATGCTCAGTCATTGCAGTATTCGCATTAATAGTATCACTTTGTATACAGGGAATTGTATCCGAATGGATGGATGTGCTTTCAATCTATATCTGCCCTCTCGGAGCAGGACTCGCAGGAATAATGTTCTTCTGGGTTTTAGGTAAGAAATATGTAGAAAATCAGGTGAATCTTGGACGCACAAATAAATTTACAGACAAGTTTTACCCTGTCTGCAAATATATTTATTGTCCTGTCTGTATTCTTGTTTTAATACTCGGAATCGTGTTCGGGGGAATTGGTTAATAAATTTGCATCATGCACACATTTTATCATACCAATTCGACTTTTACGGCACCATAATTTCTTATTGATGCCACATACACATTTCCTTTTCCGAAAATGTGTTCCATATAATCTTTATATGAATAAACATCTTTCACTGGCAGTATGCACATAATTACTCCGGCAAAACCTCCACCATGTACGCGGCATACGCTGTCCGTTCCTTTGAGGAAACGCCCTGTAAGTGTCAATGCCAGTGAAATTTTTTGTTCTGAAGGGTTATTTGGACAGTAACAGTTCTGCAAAAGTTCCCACGAAGATTTTCCTGATTCATCAATCATTCTTTTTATCAAATCAAAATCATCATTGTCAATCGCTTCCGCCATTCTGTCCACACGCTCATTTTCTTCAAAAAAATGTATTGCACGAAGCACGGCTCTGTCACTGTGTAATATCGAACCGGCGTCATTGTAACTATCATGATTTAAAATCACTTTCATTAATTCATCTATATTAGTTTCACACAGACGCTTACATCCAAGCACTTCTGCCACCGAAAACATTTCCTTAGGAATTGCCGAATACTCTTCACTTAAGTCGGCATGTCCTTTTCCTGTATTTACAATAACAAGGCTGTATCCGAATTTTTCAAAGGAAAGATTTTTCTTCGTAAACTTCACTTCATTTTCATCAGAAAAATCCATATATACGGCACCACCGACAGCACATGTTATCTGGTCCATAAGGCCTGACGACTTATGCCAGAACTCATTTTCCGCGTACTGCCCTGCTTTTGCACAGTCATTTTCAGTCATTTTATTATCATTAAACATAAAATTAATAATTGCACATATAAGCATTTCATACGAAGCCGATGAACTTACTCCCGCCGATGGGATAACCTGCGTTGTCACATACGCATCAAAACCGCCCACATCAAATCCATTTTTCATAATATACGTACATATTCCCGCAACAAGCGATCTGCTGCCGTCGTATAAATAGCATACTTTTGCATCTGTATTATAGTTATTAACATAATCAGCGATAGATTTAAGGTCAACTTCAATATATTCATGTCCCTCGCTGTGAATTCTAATAATATCAGTTTCATTTGGAGCCGCTGCCGCAATTGTATCCATATCAATAGCTGCCGCTATCACCCTGCCGCCGTTGTGGTCGGTATGATTTCCTATTATTTCACTGCGTCCCGGTGCTGAAAAAAACTGAATTGTACAATTTCCACCATTTTCATATTCCGTGGCATGTCCGAATTTTTCAATAAATTCTTTTTCCAAATGCTTATATCTTTCATTTGTTTCAAGCGTTATCGTCTGCATTTACTTCCTCCATAAAATACAATCTTGCAGCAAAATCCTGATACAGCCTTACATCTTCACTGTATCCTGTAGCGGAAAAAGATTGTTTTAACTTAACTCCAGCATACATAAGTGTGTCTCCGTAAGCCGTATAATCTTCTGTCTCTCCATCCAGTTTTACAAATTTTGAGGCAAGTTCCTGAACAAGAGAGCCCTGTTTTATGTGAACAGGTGAAACCATATTTACAAGCTCCCCAAACTCTTTAATATTATGCTTTAACCTTCTGTTGTAAAAATGATATACAGCATCGTCCTTTAAGCCATTCGCAAAAAAACAGGCGAATTGTGTATTAGGCACGACAAGTTTCTGCATAGTAAACCCGACAGCTTTGCTCATATCCTTTGATGCAACGCACCATGAAGCATTGTTGCCAACTCCGTTATTAAGCACACCATGATTACATGAATTTCTGTTATCAAAACATTCTCTGCGGTAAAAAGTACCATACTGTATAACTTCACGCCATTTTTTATACAATTCAATCTGAGCTTTAACTGCCATAAATTCGTCTTTTGGCAAATCACATAGATTAAATTCATATCCGAGATTTCCAAACGCCGCAACAGCAAATCTTGTCTCAAGCGGCATATTTCTTAATGTCTGATGATTAGGACTCGCCGAAACATGTGCTGAAATGCAGCTTAGCGGATAGCCATAACTGTAATTATACTGAATCTGTGTACGACAAAGTGCATCTGTGTTATCGCTTGCCCAGATTTGCGGAAAATAACAAAGAATCCCAAGATCAAACCTGTTACCGCCAGCTGAACAGCCCTCAAATAAAATATCAGGAAATCTTTTTGTAAGCTCTCTCATACAATGGTACAATCCGCATACATATCTGTGTGCCATCTCTCCCTGCCTTTCAGGTGGGAGATTTTTTGAATAATAATCACTGAAAATCCTGTTCATATCCCATTTCACATAGGAAATGTCAGCCGATGAAAAAATATTGCTCATCTGCTCTATTATGTAATCCTGAACCTCAGTATTTGAAAGGTCAAGAATTCTCTGGTTTCTGCCTTCTGAATGTGGCTTTTCAGGAATATCAACAACCCACTCCGGATGTTTTTCATATAACCGGCTCTTAACATTAACCATCTCAGGCTCAACCCATATTCCAAAGTCAAGCCCTAGTGCTTTGATTTTATCCGCAATCTCCCTAATGCCACCGGGAAGTTTCTTTTCATTCGGTGTCCAGTCCCCAAGCGATGACGTATCATCATTTCTTTCGCCAAACCAGCCATCATCCATTACAAAAAGCTCGACGCCGGCTTCTTTTCCGGCTTTTGCAAGTCTTAAAAGCTTTTTCTCATTAATATTAAAGTATGCTGCCTCCCAGCTGTTCAACAATATGGGACGCACTCTATTTTTCCATTTGCCGCGTACAATATGATTATTTACAAAATCATGCATATTATGGCTCATTGAATTAAATCCAGCATATCCATAAGTCATAACTGCCTCAGGAGTTTCAAAACTTTCTCCGGCACTGATTTTATAGGAAAACAATGACGGATTAATCCCTGTTACAATTCTTAACTTTCCATAAGAATTAACCTGTGCTGCCTCATAATGATTGCCGCTGTAAATAAGATTAAATCCAAAACACTCTCCGAAATTCTCCGATGTATTATGTCTTGCAATCATAACAAACGGATTTGCACGGTTTGATGATGTTCCCGTAACTGATTCATTGACATATTTTCCAGCCTCTAAGCTGATAATATTCCTATTCATCTCTCTTATCCATGCACCATTAAAAGACGAAAGTTCATAATCAGAATCATTAAAATCCAGCTGCATACTCATAAGACGGTTTAATCTGACATCATCTGTACTCTCATTTATAAACTTTGCACTTCTTGTAATAACATTACATTTTTCATATACATAATAGTGTAATTCCAGCTTCAGATTATAATTTGAATCTTTTAAAATAACTGTAAGATGTCCGACATTTCCATCTTCATCATACGAGCCCGGAAGCGTTTCTGATTCTTCTTTTCCCAATGTAATCTTAGAACTTTCAAATAAAAAATCAGACGTACTACTTCCGTCAGCATGGCTTACTTCTATAAACGGCTCCCTTATATCACCCTTTCCCCATGAAGACATTTCAAGGCACATATCCTCAAGTGAAAAATTATTAAAATCAGGACTGTATATATTAGTATTTCCTGGTATGCTAACATGTTTTTCGCAAAGAACCTGTGCATCCGCATGAATTTTTCTTCCATAATACAGATGCTGTAAATGTCCGCTCTCGCACTCCCTGAATATATATGATGTATTATCTGTATCAAGCTTATAAATGCCATTTTGTGCAGTAATCATAATTTATCCATCCTTATAAGTAATCAATTTCTACGCTCTTTAATGCCTTTTGTAATCTCTTCCATTTTCTTGTCTGTAAGAATATATTTTTTGTGAAAATAAATCAGTGCAATAATAAGACCGATTGTAGGAATTACAGTCATTGTCATTCTGAGTCCTGCAACCGAACCGCCCGTTGTGACAGCTGCATCTGCATCAGTATTACTGCTAAGATGGCTCAGTGACAGACAGATTGAAACTACAAGTGCCGCAACACCCGATGCCAGTTTAACAACAAATGTCTGCATAGAAAAAATCACGCTCTCATCACGCCTGTTATTTTTAAGTTCACCATAATCTACAGTATTTGCAAGGAAAATCGTAGTCAGTACAAGTAACATTCCATTTGCCGCAAATATGAAAAACGCAGGTATAAATAAAACAAATACGCTTGACATTGATGTAAATACAAGTATTAGAAGCACTATATATCCTGTGATTGCCATTGCAAAACTTACATAGAATATTTTCATTGTGTTCATTAATTTTCTAAGAAGCGGAAACAGAACCATCATTGACAGAATCTGAACCGCACCGCCGAATGTGTTAAAAAGTGTATATCCATTATACCAATCGGCACCACCAAAGTCATATTTAAAAAAGTAAATTACAAGATTTGAAGTTATGTATACAGAGGCATTGATAAGCACAATTGTCACAACCACAGCAACTGCCTGGTCATTCTGTACGAGTGCCTTAAACATCTGCTTTACTGATACACTTTCAACATTAACCGTAGACTTTTCTTTTATATTAACACAAGTTATAAGAATTGATACAAAAAACAATATTGAAATTATAAGTGCATACCACTTAAATCCTGTATATTCATTTCCATTTCCAAGAAGATAAACACACTGCATTGTTATTACTGTAACAATTGCAGAACCTGCTCCTGCACATGAACGAGCCATTGTAGACATATTTTCCCGCTCCCTGCCTCCTTCCGTAAATGCAGGAATCATTGACCAGTACGGAATGTCCATCATCGTATATGTAACACCCCATAAAATATATGTAACCGCTGCATATGCAACAAGACCGCTTCCGTTTAATGCAGGTGGTGCAGCAAACATAAGATATAAAACTACCGCATTAAGTGCAGTTCCCACAAAAAGCCACGGGCGGAACTTTCCCCAGCGTGTTCTCGTCTTTGCAACTATCACACCCATCACAGGATCATTAAATGCATCAAATACTCTCGCAGCCATAAGAATAATTCCCATGGCAATCGCACTAACCCCAAGAATATCCTGATAATAATATAAAATATAACTTGCACAGAACATGTATACCATGTCTTTTCCAACCGCACCAATACCATATGATGCCATTTCTTTTTTATTAAGCCCCATACTCATCTCACTCCTTCTTCATATTCATAGCAATTTTGACTGCCTCATATGCACCGTTGTAAATACCCGCTTTTTTATTTGCTTCGATATTATCGCACATATCGCAAAGCAGCTTATCATCATTCATAAATAGCTTTATCATCTGCAATGTATGCGGAATATCCCTACATTCAAGTGTTCCGTCTCCAATCTCGGCAGAATGGATTGCTCCCCACTGTTCATGTCCACCGACACGCCTGATAAAAAGCTTCGGAACCGGATAAAATGCAAGTTCACTTGGCTTTGTGACAAGCACATCCGCACTTCTCATCAAAAGATTAGTACAGTAAACCGCCTCAAAAATATTTTTATGGAAAAATCCATGAATTCCCGTAACATCACCTGTCAGTGCATCATTTGCAAACTTTGTTGTATCATCCCAGTCATCGAAATGTTTTATTGCAATATCTGACATTTCAGGAATTTCACGTTCCAAATCATCCCACACATTTTTATAATCACCGACATTAACATAAAGAGCTGCTTTTTCTGACTTAACATAAGGAAGCAGATACCTGATTATATGTGCAAAAATTTCTTTCTGTGCACCGGCACCACCTATTGTAAGAAGAAATCTCATAGGCTTTTTATTTTTCTTTCTTTCCCTTCTTGCTTTACAATCAGTCTCTATACCAGCAACAAGTTCATGGTCTATATAATGTCCTGTGTATATAAGACTTTCTGACGGCATTGGATTCAGAACCTTTTTACCATTCATTCCGTTCAAAATCCTATATCCCTGATATGCAAAATGTGTCTGGACAGTATGTATGCTTCCCTCTGATAAATGAAGTGCCATCGGCCAGTTATCAGGAATCGCATTGACAACATATTTCATTCCTGCATGGACTGCTGCCTGTGCAGGCCAGACATGCGTCGCAACTACAGGTATTTCTTTCGGAACATTTTTATATACAGGAGCCATAAGCTCGGCATTTTTCTGGTCTGATGCATTATATGAAAGCTTTCTGAAACCCTCGTAATTCATTGGTTCCCATACAAAATGGTTAAACAGCCTGCTTTTCTGCGAAAGTCTTGAACCAAGCGAATATAAATCATTCTGTGCTTTTATAACCTTTGTACATGTTGTATCTTCGTAAGAATTCAAATCCATCCAGTAAGGGACATATCCCATAGCATTAGCTGCGGATGCAATCGCCATTGAAATACGGTAATGTCCGAACCCCATTCTTATATTACCTACAATAATTCCCGACTTTGTATCAAATTTTTCTGTTTCCTTAACTTCTGACTTATCGCCGACACGGACATCGTAAACTCCGAGTGCATCACCGATATACTTATTCTTATTTACCGTTACCGGGTAATTTTTCCTAGAATCATCCCCATATTTTTTTGCAAATCTCTTTTTAGAATTGACAGCTTTTCTGTATGCTCTCCTGTCAATATCATTTCCATAAATTTTCTTTGACTTATCTTCCATAATCCGCCTCCTCTATTCCATTAAGCAATATACTTACAACTTCATTAAGTCCCTGTGCATATGTCATATCCGCACGCACAAGTATATCTCTTTGGAAAAACTGCTCAAGCGAAGCCTCCATCATCATCTTAAACACTGTAAGATTAACATGTCTTATCACACCCTCATTCATCCCCTGTTCAAGAAGTCCAAGTGTAGTCTCCCAGCCACTTTCAAGCCTTTTTTCAACTTTCCTGTATATGTCCGGATATTTATCTTTTAAAAGATAAAGCTGCCCAAAATCGATTTCTTTATAGCTTTCCGGCATAACACCGAGAATATGCCTTATTTTCTCAATCGTAGAAAGCGATGTATCCTTCACTATTTTTTGTTCGCTTTCCTTTATCGTATCAAAAAGGTAATCAACCATATCAAGAAACAGCGAATTCTTATCAGAAAACACATTATAAATCGTTTTCTTGCTCATACCAAGAATCGCTGCAAGGTCGTCCATAGTAAACTTCAGTCCTTTTTCATTAAAAGCGGTAATTGCCGCCTGTAAAATTCTTTCTTTTGTATTTTCCGTACATCATCACCTCCGTCGCCATCGTTACCATAACAAAAAATCAAGGAAACTATTTTCACCGTTCTAGTTTCCTTGATTGTATCACATTACATTTTTAAGCACAATTCACAAAATTGCATAATATTTTTTTATATTTTTCTATACAGATTTCTTCAACTTTGTAGATAGCGATATTCTACATATCAGGAAACTCTTTAATGTATAAATTCCTATCTTTTGTCTCACTTAAAGAATCCGATATAAAATGTATTGGAATCAAGAATTTCAATAGACTCCACTCTCTTCATCTCTAATTTTTGTTGCATTTACTGATTATTTTGTTATTTAATCATCGTACATACCAGTAACATCTTTTCTTTTTCGCATCCTCAAATTTAATTATGAATTTTCTTCAT
>ENA-OROU01002878-OROU01002878.1-human-gut-metagenome-genome-assembly--contig:-NODE-2878-length-11777-cov-2.968947_pt1 | contig 11777 bp, 6 predicted proteins | sample MGYA00242131_ERZ509054 | MGnify/ENA primary metagenome ERZ509054 (study PRJEB26280, sample SAMEA2338749) | human gut metagenome | biome: human gut; feature: human-associated habitat; material: faeces... | reverse complement strand
CATGCTCCATTCCTGGCAGCTGCTGTAAGAGTTCATCCGCTTCTTTTCCACCGCCAAAATTTACGATCACCGGCTCCTCCTTAAAGCAGGACAAACTGATCTTACATGCCGCCACGGCATCTTCTAATGTGCCAGCCGTCATCAGAAAACCTCCCTTGTGACAGAAGCCTGCACTGAAAAGTCCTGTTGCCTGCACCAGCTCCTCATTTTCTAATCCAAGCCATTTTTCCGGGAAGCTGCACTTGTAATTCATGGAGTATTCTCTTTTCTGTGGCTGGATACAGTAACCGCCGCGGTTGGATGGGAAAACCACAAATGCGATATCGGTTTCTGAGAGCCTTTTCTGACACGGGATAAATTCTGGCAGAACCAGTATTTTCGCCTCATCTTCCGGTTTTTCTCCTGCCTCAAGTGCCTTCTGCTGTGCCTCTAAAACTTCCTCGATCCGTTTATCTGCCCGCTCATTTCCAAGATAGCGTTCAAATTTATTTTCCAAAATCATTCCGGCTACACCGACTGCCCGGAAAAATGCGTCATCACTGCTGCCCGCTGCATCCCAGGTCGGATTGAAATTTCCGATCAGTGTTGCGAGTTCATTTTTCTCCCCGGTATTGTCATTGTTATCCAGCGGCTGCACGAATGCCTCATCAAACGTCTGCGCGAGTTCCTCTCCTAAGATTCCGGCTCCAAGCCGCTCCCAGAGCAGTCCAAATGCCGCATACGGCACTCCGTTTTCACGGATCCTGCTGTCTTTCTGATGATGGTCATACTCTCCGCGTCCGATATCAAATACGATCCCGTCATAGCCTTCGGGAACTTTGCTGCCACGCGTGATCGTGATTTCCGGATTTAAGTAGAGCAGCAACGCTGAGGAAAAAACGTCATCCGCGTGAAACTTACCGCTGTGGGTAAATGCTTTTGCGTCTTTTTTGGTGATCTGTTGTAATAATGTGTGATTCATGATGATATCCTTTTACCTTTTTACATGATTACCTATTTTAAATTTTAAACTGACTGATGATCGTTTCAAGTTCATCCACAATTTCTTTATTGTCCAAAACCGCATCCACAATTTTCTTAAACTCTTCATCGATCTGTGTCATATATCCGGAATTTTTCACTACTTCTTCCTTCTGTTTATCAAACCCATCCATAATGTCATTTACATAATAATGAATACGTTCCATACTCTGCTGCAGTTCATCTATACAGCCACCAAACTTCTCCATCTGATTTTTAAAATTATGTGCATCGCTTGCATATTCCTCGCCTGTATGTACAAGAACATCATAATCTGAAATAACATTTGTTTTCACATAGTTTAGCAATTCAAAAGAAGATTCCGCCAGTTTATCTACTATATCCACGATAAACGTATTAATTTTCTGAATTTCCCCTGCAGTCTTTGATGATTCCTCTGCAAGACTGGATATCTCGTTTGCCACAACTGCAAACCCTTTGCCACTTTCTCCCGCTCTTGCGGCCTCAATGCTTGCATTCAGCGCAAGAAGGTTTGTCTGGTCTGCAACATTCAGAATCTGGTTTGTAAGCTGTTGTACCCGCTCTACTTCCTTCGATTCTTCAATTTTATCTTCAAGCGTCTTTCCAATTCTCACAATCGTATTCTGCATACATTCTCTGGCAGATACGGCATCTTCTTCTAACTTTTCCGCTTTTTGTCCAACCTCACCAATGTACTCTGCCTGCGATTTTGTCTCATGTATGACGGATGACATCATCTCCTTATTGCTCTGTGCATTTTCAGCGATCTTATGCACCATGTCGCTCATTTCAAGAACCCTGCCTTCCATAGCGTTCATGGTAGCATTTACTTTCGACACTTCATTTGCAGACGAAGTTACAATATTATTTACATGCTCTGAATTACTTAAAAGTTTCTTTTCACTTGCACTGATATTTTGAATGATCTCACGCAAGTTCTCCAGAAAGATATTTAAACTGTCTGCAATATTTCCAACCTCATCTGTCGATCTTACATTTATCTTCTGTGTAAGATCTCCCTCTTTCTTTGCAAGCTCACTCATTTTCTCCGCTATCACACTTACATTTCTTGACAAAACACCACTAATAATAAGCGCAAGTGCTGCTGCTATCACCAATCCTGCAAGTTCAATGATTACAAATTCTTTTATAAATATGTTTTCCTGAAGTCTGATATCAGTTGCAGAACAATCCACTCCTACAATTCCTGCAATTTCACCGGAACTATTGTAAACCGGAGCAAATGCACTATAAAAATCTCCCCACTCATCGGATGTCATTTCACTATCAACTGTGGCATTTCCGTCAAATGCCTCTGCTATTTCATCATAAATCTCATATTCTTCGCCAATCGCAGCCCCTTCTTCGGTATCAGCGTCAACAATAAATTCCAGCCTGTCACCATTCATCCGCATTGTATATATGTATTTGATATCATCTCCACACAAGAAATCCTGCAGCTGCGATAATATTTCTTTATAATTTTCTGTTTTCTCATCTCCGGCTTTAATTTGTCCTAAAATATCACCATCGATTCTTTCCGCGGCAATTTTAGCTGAATTTCTGGCATTGTTCTTACACTGTTCTAACAATGTATCTTTCGCCTGTACGATAAAAAACCAGCCGATCAGATTCGTCACAATCAAAACACATGCTATCATTCCGGTCAAAATTTTTGCACGTATGCTGATTTTAAAATTTTTCTGTGATTTACCCTCTTTCATGCTGTCCTCCGCCCTTCATATCATTTATATGAATATTATAGCGTTTTGCATTCTCTCTGGCAAGAAAATCAAACTTGCTAAGTTCTTCTTCCCTCGTCCGGCAATGAATCATTCCATCGTCAGCATACCTTTCAAATGGTGCTTGCAGAAAATTTCTTTTTCCGCATATTCCCCGATATCCTCGGCCTTGCGCCAGGGAGACCGGAATAACATTTTGCATTGATTGACGGTGACCCTGATCAACCAGTTTTTCAAATGGAAATCTGATTCAATCCGATACTTTCCTGATAGCCCGCCATCCCATATTTTGTTACCGCATCCACGACAGGGAGCAGCCTTTCATCTGTAATCTTTTGCAGCATTTTCTTTCTCTTTTCAGAAATTATTTCTTTCGATCTGCACTGCTCATAATCGAAAGGCGTCATATGCCAATAGCAGAATGTTCCCCGATAGTACTGCGATAATTTTTGTGCGATCAGTATCCCCTCCGGATCGAGATCGCCGGAATAATATACCTTAGTTCCTGACTTTGCTAGCAGTTCTAACACCAAAAGCCCTGCCAGTCTTGGCTGCCCATTCATGCACATGCACGACTTTTCTCCACAGATCAGGGCAAAAACAGACGGGTTTTCCACGATAAAGATCTCATGATCCACACACTCGATACGCTCCCATTCAGAAAGTACTGTAAGCGGCACCTGCACCATATTTTTTTCCTGACAGAATCCGTCCATCCCTCTGTGCAATTCTCCGTTCTTTTTGATCGCATGCACGTTATAAAGCAATGCATAATTGGAAATATCATCGATTAATATCCCGGCAAGAAGATAGCTTTTCTGTCTCTTATATGCAGGAAACATTTCTAAAGTTTCCACCTGTATGCCCCTCTGTCCTAAATCCATTTGTATGACCTGATAAAGGATCTTTCCCTCTGCCGTGCCCTGGTCAAATGCATGCGGATTTCCGGTTACAGCAGCGGCAAATACCGCGAGGTACACGCTCTTTTGTGTGCGGTACGGCAAAGCGTTATATAGGTTCGCACACAGCCAGAGAAGGCGTTTCCACTCTTTTAAGTTCTCTTTGTCGCTGCTTTTTAAAATATTTTCGAATGTATCAAACTCCAAAAAGGCAGGAGTCCCTTTGAAATTTTCAAGGAACTCCTTTTTTATCTCCCGTATCTGATTTTCTTTAAATGCCTTTTCCTCTGCCTTTCCAATCAGCGCTTTTCCAAAATACTCTGCCAGCACTTCTTCCGGTGTGACCGTCCCATATTTGCTGCAGGAAAGTGCTTTTCGGAATTTTTCAGCAGAAACCGTAATACTTTTTTTGCCATGAAAATTCTGGCAGAAGAATCCTTCTAACGTGTCAAGTCCGTCCCCAGATATATTCTTTACAGTCACTTTACCCGAAAATCTGCCGTAGGAACTGTATTTCTCACGAAAACCTGTAAAGATGCGCTGCCAGATCTCATTTTGCCTGAAATATGCCACGCAGTCACGTTTTAACTTTTCATGCCCTGTCAAATTGTTCAATCTCTATCCCTCTTTGTTCTACTTTTTCTTCATCATCTAACAGTTCTTTACTGTGTCCGTTCCATAAATAAGGCATTACGGTAACAAATTTCGCGTTTTCCGGGCGGATCAGCTGATAAATTGCCAGCGCATCCAGCGTATCACAGTCTCCCCACAATACCTGTGAATTGATAATAAAATCAAATTCAAACTGTGTCATCAGGCGGAACATGTCTCTGATATTCCGGTTGTCGACACCGGCAAATGCCTCATCTAACGAGATCAGTCTCGGCGCATCCGCCCTGCCGCCCTGATATTTTGCAACGACAGCAGAAAAGAGCGGTACATACATGGACATTGCTTTTTCTCCTCCACTGAACGTACCAAATACACTATTGGTCAGTTCCTTCTGGCGCTCTCCGCTTTTTTGGGAGAACAACTGAAATTCAAACCATTTTCTATAATCAAGTGTTTCTTTCATGATCTGATAAAAGGAGATCATTCCGGCACTGTCACGCGCATTGCGTCTCGCCTCGTCGACCTTTGACCTGAAATGTGCAGAAAGTCTTGCCGCCTCTTCTTCACTCATCAGACGGTAATCTTTCTTTAACAGTTCTACCAGTTCCCTGGTGTCAAGCTGATCCTCTTTTTCGGCTGTCTTACTCCTCCATCTGAGACTCAGTTTCAGACCGCTTGACGTATCCATGCCATTCATCAGCGTATTCATTTTCTGCACCCACAGATTCGACGCATTGATCTTTCCCCGGATCTTGCGGCTCACAGTATTGGCCAGAATATCTTCGAATAATTCCCGGTCTCCGTCTTTGATCAGGTTTTCAAGCTCACTGATGTCTTCATCAAGATGTGTCAGCAGACTTGCAAACGTTACCTTCGTCCCCTGATATCTTGCTGTGATATCAAGCCGCTTTGGGGTATAATCATCTATTTTTTCACTCTCATCCGATTCTGCAAATAATTCATTCTGCGTAAGCTGATAATCGGTCAGAAAACCTCTGTTTTCAAAATATACCCTGTTGAGGTCAGCGATAATACTGTTTTTTTCCATATCTTTGATATCTGTCAGCAGATAATCATAAATATGCCCTGCATCATCCGTAATCTCTTCTGGTACAGCCACATAAAAAAGTCCCCTCTCCTGTTCATAACATTTCCGGTAAAATTCCACTTTCTTTTCATATACCTTTATCGTATCCGCATTGCTGATACGGTTCGCTTCGATCAGCTTTGCTTCATCCGTCTTTTGTGTTTTTTCGGTCACACGTTTCTGAAACTCTTTCGGAAATGCATTCAGCCACGAAATGCAGGCATCTAACCTGTCTTTGACCGCTTCATAATCTGTCAGGGCAAGCTGTTCCAGAATGGATGTTCTTTCTTCCTGTTTTGAACTGATCTGCTTTTCGGTCTCCCTTATGTCATATCTGATCTGATCCATATCAAGATCTAAATCTTCTAAATGAACTTTGCGCTCCCTTAAGTATGCCGCGCTTCTTAAAATCATTTCATGTGCCGACTTTAACTCTACCAGATTTTTGTCATATTCCTCCGCTGCACTTTTTGCACTCTGGAACGTCTCATAAGTACAGTTGAGATACAATTTTTCAGCGATCTCAATCGCACCCTTTTTCTTTTCCTTTATTTCTTCCAGAAAGGCTGTCAGCTGCTCCCCCGTCTTTTCATTTTCACTCCGCAGCAATTCATACTTTTGTTCTTCCGCTAAGAGCAGCTTCATTGCCTCCCTCAGATCCGTATCGCCCGGAAGCGCATCATATTCTGATTTCAGCCGGTCCTTCCGTTCTGATAAATTGTTTCGTTCTCTCTCTAAACCTGCAATCTTTTCCTCTAACACCAATATCAGATTTTTACATTCTTCTATTTTTGCAAGCCTGTGTCTTTCCCTCGCTTTACTGCCCAGATACCCTGCTTCATATTCCCCGGTAACTGTTCCAGCCAGAACACCCATATGATAGGAACCATCCTCAGAAACTGACACTTCATTCTCACCGCCATAAGCGATACTTGAAAGGATTTTTGTCAGTCTCTGGTTTGAAAAAATATCATTGACTTCCTCGTTTAGTTCCAGTACGTCCAACAGACTCTTTTCTGCCTGCGTTTTTCCTGCAAAAAGATAATGGTCTTCGCACCCTTTTACCGGTGTAAGAACCTGTTCCCTGTATTGCTCATCCACCACAATTGCATCGAGTATTCCCATTTTTAGCAGGGCTTCTTCTAAATGGTTACAGGCATCTTCATCCAGCTCTGATCCAAACTCTATCACTTTATAAAATTCCTGATATGGGATCCCTGCTTCATCCAGCCTCTGACGGTTTCTTATCACAGCTTCTGATCTCTGTGGCTGTGGTTCTTTCTGATTTTCCCACTCACTCAGCTCTGTTTTTGCTTCATCGAGTTCTGTTTTTGCTGTTTCCTGCTCCAGAAGAATGGAATTGATCTGCGTTTCTATTTTAGACTGCTTTTTAATCCATTGATCTGCAGCCTTCTGGCGTACCACCGCGTAGTCAGAATTTTCCTCATACGTATCTGCGAATGTACTGAGCTCCCTCAATAGTTCCTTTTCCAATTTCAGTTCCACATTGTTTTCATTCCATTGATAAAGTGCTTCTTTCCACTCATTTTCTACCTGGATCAGCATGTTTTCAAATTCCGATATTTTTCGCTGGAGTGCGTCTAATTCCCGGATCTGCTTCTCCCTTTTCTGGATCATTTCATCCTTCCGCCTGTCAAGACTTTTAAGTTCTGCGAGCAATTTTTCTCCATCATTGATATATTGACGTGTATGTTCAAACTGCTGCCTGTGAAGATCAAATTTATAATCATTTTCCAGATCAGCACACAGTTCCTCACTCATAAATGCAAATTCCTGGAATGCCATCTGGTCTGCTTCCTCACGCATATCTTCTAACAGAGTCTCTACTTCTTTTTCTTTTTCATACTTTCTGTTTTCTTCCTCTTTGATCTGGTTTGTGACATCTCTGTACTGTGCTTCCTTTGCAGCCAGAAATGACTTTTTATCCGCAAGGATTTTATCATGAGCCTCAAGTTCTTTGGTGAGCTGTGCCTCTCTGCCCTTTAGCGCAACTGCATCACTTTTATTGAGGGACTCCTTTTCTTTTTCTAAGGTTTCCTTCTTCTGATTCATCTGCAGAATCTCTGTTTCAAGTTCCTCAATCTTCCGGTTACATTCTGCATATTTATCCTCATATGCCTTTTGTTCTGCTGCCGCTTTTTGTAATCTCTGCTTTGTACGCTCATATCTGTCCGCTTTTTCACAGAGCAGAAGTTTATTATATTTCTGGAAAACCGCATTGATCTTTTCAGCAGCCCCTCTCGCCTCCCTGCGCCCCTTTAAATTCATATTCATCATGTCCATATTTTCAATGGCTTCTGACATCGGACGCAGATCCTCATCCGAAAGCGGCTGGAGAGAATCACTCAATATATCATTGATCACAGACGGTTTGAAATCCTTTGACAGCTTTGGGGTTCGAAGCTGGATCAGCAGATCTACCATTTCCTTATATTCATCTGCAGTCTCAAATCCAAATATCTGTCTGTTGACATAATCCATGTAATCTGCCTGACGATCAAATACTCTTCCGCCTTCTGCCACCCTGTTTTCCAGTTCTTTTTTGGAAAGGGTCACTTTCTCACCCATATCTTTGTACAAGAAAAAGTCTTTGCCGATGCGTCTTCCATCTGTCAGACTGAAATACCATTTATCGAGCGGTTTATTTCGCTTTGCGCGGATCCCCATTCCGATCGTCAGATATGTTTCACTGTCTTTTCTTTTGAACTCAAGATAAAGATAACCAGTTCTCTCTTCCCTTCCATCATTTTCCTCGAGAAGATAACTGCTCATTTTACGATCCCTTGAACCAAACGGATCAAGTCTCTCCGGACTCATATTTCCGTCTAATAGTAACGGCACAACACTCTGCATCGTTACCGATTTTCCGGAACCGTTTGAACCACGGAGAAGCATCCGCCCCTTTACAAAAGGAAATTCCTGTTCATCATAATACCAGAAATTGATCAGCCCAATTTTATTTGCCTGCCATCTACTGTTCATTTTCATTTCCTCCTGTGTAATCCTGCGGATAACTTCCCTGTATTTTTCCGACAAGCGGACAGATTTTTATCTGATGCATATCATCCACTTTTTTTATAAACATCCAGCGTTCCATTTCATCTGTTACGTTTTTTATAAACTCCCCTTCCGGCATATCCCGGTAAAGTTTCGCAAAACCAGATCCATATTCCTTTTTCACATCCAGGATCAGAGATTCAAACTCAATCTTATCAACAAGACTCATTTCTTCCGGCGTTATTTTCCACACCTTACCTTCTATTTTTTCTCTGATCTTTCCAAAGGCAAGCATTAAAATATCTGCCATGGAATTGTTCTCCGGAAAAGCAGCTCCCATCCGGCAGTCCTGCCCGGATAAAAGGAATGCACTTCCCCGATGGATCTGTACATGACATTCAAAAAGCTGTTCTAATTCTTCAGAAAGCCTGTATCCGTAATATTTTAAATACTCGAAATCCTCCCCGGATCCATCTTCCCTGTACACTGCCGGTGCAAACAACAGTCTCTTATACACTCTGTGCCTTCTGGCTAATCCGCGGTCCTCGTCCACTTCAAACCATTCACTTTCCCGGAAATCTTCCGGTTTTGTATACTCCATGATATCCCGGGAAAAATTTCTCATAAAATATTTGGATGCCCCTGTATTTTCATATAAGACCTCGCCCCCGGCATCATCCATAAACACATCATCTGTTCCATCCGTCACACGGACCATTCCCTGTTCCACAGTATAGCGGAGTACCCGGATGAGTTTTCTCCGGTTGTTGTACAATGTCCAGTCTGTGATCTCACCGGGCATCACCGCCGTCATATATTCCGTCAGCTGTGACAGGATAAACTGCTCCTGTGCATCCCGGTCTTCCAGAAACATCAATAAAATACACAGATACACATATTCTTCTTTCGAAGAGAACTGGCCAATTCCCATAAACTGCTCCGGGATGACCGGTATCTTTTCCAGTTTTATCAGCAAAGAATTATCTATGATCTGACAGCCTAATTTATCTGTCACATATTTCCGGATCTCCCCGACTGCATCCCTGACCCTGTAATACAGTTCTTTATCTTCTGATTTCAGTATCCAGCGTCTGTTTAACAAAATTTCAAGCTCTTTCATACGCTCTCCTCCTGAAATACGATCCTCATCTTTGGCATGGTAAAATTGCCATCCTCACAATGCACCACACATTTTTCTGCCATATTACTTTTGTCTAAACGATATCTTCTGCCATCATCCGTCCTTGCAGAAAAATCAACCGACTCCATTGCATCTGAAATCCATTTTAAAAGTATTTCCCGGATTCTCGGCTCTAAAATGGGCAATGCAGAAAAGTCAATGGCTCCATCTTTTTCTAACATCTTTATTTTCTTTTCCTCTTCCTTTTGCTGCTCTAACATTTTCCTGCGTGTTTCTAATTTTTTTTCGGTTGATTCTATGATGGAACTTCTTTTTGTCTTTTCCCGGTATGTGCGCACTCTCGGTTTCAGTTCTATCTGAATCGGCTTTTCTTCATACACTCCCCGGTTCATGCTGTCCGTCTCTCTTACCTGATCCCCTGCGATATGAAATGTTTTTTCCATCCCAAAAACCATGGCAGACATTTTGTGTGCTTCCTCAAGATTTTCACATCTCATAAACATTTCAGCGACTTTTCTGTATTCCTCTTTCCGGTTTGCACCGAGTGCATTTTTTTCACTCAATTGTGCTGCATACCGCGTGATTCTCCGTATGATCTCATTTGTCACGTCAAAAAGTTTTGCTGCCTCATTTTCCTGTCCTTCACTGCCCACAAACCAGTCATAAATACTTTTAAAACGTCCCTCTGCCTTCCGCCGGATCATTTTTTCAGACACTTCCACTTCCATACGCGGAATCAAAAGCTCATATTCGACGATCTTATCAAATACCGCCTCGCGCATATCACTTTCCTGCGTTTTCAGACACTCCTCAATCACACCGACATTGCGCTGCAGACCTTTGATAAAACTGCGCAGATACTCAATCAGTCTGTCTTTAAACACCAGAAATTCCTTTGTGCGCATCATTTCCTCTGCCTTTACGCTGTTTAAGTCCCTGATATAATCCTGATAATTCTGATTCAGCCTCATAAAATCATTGTTTAAATCCGTCCACCATGTATAAACTTCATTCTTATCTTTCCCTGCCATCTCTGGAAAACGTTCCATATTTCTCCGTATCCGCTCAAGCAGCGTAGGTTCTAACGATGCCCCTTCAATAAAAAGATTTTCAAGACGGATCACAAGTCTCTCAATCTCGACACTGTATTCCGACATCTGGTAACGGTACTTCTTATTTTTAAATTCTTCTATGGAAGACACTCTTCTTGTGTCCTGTATCGTGTTTAAATTTTTCCATTCCGTAAGCATCGTCAGATCCTGCTGGCACTGCTCGATTTTATACTCTGACCAGAACGGATCTTTTAACATTTCCTCATAAACTTCTTCTAAATACAGCCAGTATTTTAACTTTTCATAATTCTCAAAAAAAATGCGCATAATGCAACGATACCTGCTGACATTATCCGCATTTAAATATTTTGCCTCTGTGAGTGGTTTTAATAATTTATCTGATACCTGCAACGCGACATGTTCTCCTTTATTCACGATACGCCAGAACCAACTGCCTGATTCTGATATTTGTGGTATGTCTGAATCAGCTTCAACCGCCTGATTCCAGTTACTTTCCAACTTTTATTCCAATGTTTATATTATACTTACAAATTGAGACAGCCGCAAGAAAATTTTTGTTTCATTTTAAGATTTACAGATTTTCTGTTACTGTTCGCACTTCCAGTGTGAACAACAACAATTACAGCCCATGAAAAGTGCCTCTTTGAGGCAGGGGCTGTAATCTCACAACAATATACACTACGGCACATAGCTTGACAGCCAATCGTCAAGCTTGCGTCTGAACAGTAGCGATTTTCTCTCAAATTCACTGTTTTACATAACTTACCAGCCATTAAGTTGTAAAGAATCTTTTGATATCACAATCCTATAAAAAAAAGACACTAAATTAATAGTGTCTTCCATACCTCAGTATAAATAGCGAGAAAGAGACTTGAACTCTTAACCTCCCGGGTATGAACCGGACGCTCTAGCCAGTTGAGCCATCTCGCCATATATTTATTTGAACAAAAAAATATTGATACCTTCAAAACTTCATACAGATTTCCGATTTTTTTCGAAAGTGGTCATTGCCACTTTCCATGCGAACATTGTTCGCATTGTTTTGGTCAAGCCCTCGATCGATTAGTAACAGTCAGCTCCACACGTTACCGTGCTTCCACCTCTGCCCTATCTACCTTGTACTCTTCAAGGGATCTTACTCACTTATGTGAGGGATATCTCATCTTGAGGGGGGCTTCACGCTTAGATGCCTTCAGCGTTTAT
>ENA-OROU01002866-OROU01002866.1-human-gut-metagenome-genome-assembly--contig:-NODE-2866-length-11803-cov-2.556180_pt1 | contig 11803 bp, 8 predicted proteins | sample MGYA00242131_ERZ509054 | MGnify/ENA primary metagenome ERZ509054 (study PRJEB26280, sample SAMEA2338749) | human gut metagenome | biome: human gut; feature: human-associated habitat; material: faeces... | reverse complement strand
TCCCGGAACAGACGCCAGAATGCCGTCTTTTTTCAGAATTTCCGCCGCTTTCCGTGCAATGGTCAGAATCTCCCGGATTAACAGGATATCACAGGTGTTGGAGAGAGCCAGCGTATATTCTTTTCCATCCATCTGATAGTGATTTTCCGGAGAATAGGAAGGACCTGCCATATAAAAACCGGATTTTTCATCAAAGAAGAGATAATCTGCCGCAAAGGACGCCGCCTCCCAGAGAACCGGAAAGGCATAGTCTTTCAAAAATGCCTGATCCTCGGTATAAAGATAATAATCCCAGAGAAGCGTGGCGGTCCAGACACCTCCCAGCGCCCAGACTCCCCAGTTGTAAGCCCAGCCAAGAGCCGTAAAGCCCCAGGGATTGGAAACCACATGGGCCGCAAAGCCTCTGGCCCCGTAAGTCACAGCAGCGGTCTTCCTGCCATTTGGCATCATGGTATTTTTCACCCAGGGAAAAAGAGACCAGTAAGCTTCTTTCAGATTGCACTGAGCCGACAGCCAGTACTGCATCTGGATATTCATATCGATATGCATGTCCTGGGCACAGTCCATGTTGCAGTAAATGTTGTCATTCCAGATTCCTCCCATATGGGTTGGAAGGGGAGAATTCTCTCTGGAGGAGGCAATAAGAAGATAACGGCCATACCGGTAGAAAAGGGCCATCAGATCTGCATCGTCCTCCCCGGCTTTCTGGGTCCGGATCCGCTCATCCGTGGGAAGATCCCGTTTTCTGTCCTCTCCCAGAACGAAATCCACCCGGTCAAAAAGTGCACGGACATCTTTCCGGTGTCTCTCCTGGAGAACAGAGATCCCTTTTTCTTCCGCCACATCCAGCCCTTTCAGACAGTGCTTCCGGATGCTCGTCGGACTTTCTTTTTCTCCGGAAATCCTGGCTTCCATATCCGTCCGAAGATCCATGAGAAAGGTAAAACCGGTGGCCCTTTCTACTGAAACTTTTTCTCCGTCAAAAGAAAGCTTTCCGTCTGTCAGAATCCGGATCGCCCCTTCCAGGTGAACGCCGGTTTTCCCGTCGCTGTGCAGCGTTTCAAAAGCATCCCCGGAGAGTAAGACATCTTTCCCCTCCAGAGCGGAAATTTTCACCGGAGCACCGATCTTCTCACAGGAAAGCTCCAGGTCAAACTGTTTTTTCTCTGCTCCTTCCTGCCCACAGGTCAGAAGCAGCAGCTGATCCGGATTTGATATGAAAAGCTTTCGGTGAAAACGGCTCCCGTCCCAGCAGAAACGGACGCCGCACAGGCTGTCCCCGATATTCAGGTAGCGTTCATAATCTGTGATCTCATTTTTCCCATCGGAAATCATCCGAAATTTCAGGTTTCCTGTGGGCAGATCTGTTCCGTAATTTCCTTTTCTGCCCACATAGTTTTTACCCAGTTTGTCCGCTTTTTCATAGTCTTTTTCAAGCAGAGCCTCCCGGATTTTCTGCGTCAGCTCCTTTGTCTCCGGCAAATCGTTCTGATCCGAAGGTTCTCCTGACCAGAAAGTGGACTCATCCACCTGGATTTTCTCATCCAGCGCCCCGCCGTAAAGCATGGCTCCCAGTCTTCCGTTTCCCAGAGGAAGGGCTTCCATCCAGTTTTTTGCTTCTGTTCGATACCAGAGTACATTTTTTCTGTCTTCTGCTGCTTCCATTGTCTGTTCCTTTCTTTTTCTCAGCCCTTTACAGCTCCAACCATGATTCCCTCGGTAAAATATCTCTGCATAAAGGGATAGACGGCCAGGATCGGAATCACCGTCAGCATTGCCACTGCGGAACGCACGGAGAGAATTGAGGGCCGGTTCATAACCATGGCGGTTCCGGCTGTTTTCGGGTCGTTCATAACCACGTTCATATTCTGAATGATCTGGTACAGCATGAGCTGAAGGGTCTTCAGGTTGTTGTCCTGTACCAGCATCAGATTGTCATACCAGGAGTTCCACTGTCCCACTGCGCTGAACATGGCCACAGCGCCCAGAATCGGCTTGGATACCGGAAGAATGATACGGAAAAAGCAGGTGAAAAATCCGGCTCCGTCCATTTTTGCAGACTCCTCCAGCTCCTGGGGAATATTTTCAAAATAGATCTTGATGAGGATAATGTAGTAAGCGGACATGGCACTGGGAATGATGTACACCCAAAAATTGTTCCGAAGTCCATACGTCACCATGGTAATGACCCAGGGGATCATTCCCGCGTTCAGATACATGGTGATAACCACATATTTATACATGCCTTTCCGGAAAGGAAGCTCCGGCTGCGTTACCAGGTAAGCGAACATACTGCAGCAGAGAAGCGTCAGAATCGTTCCCGCGAAGGCTCTCATGAAGGAAATAAACATGGGCTGCAGAATCCGGTTGTTTCCGAAGATCTCCCGGTAGCTTCCGAAGGAAATGTTTTTCGGAAAAATAAAGATCCACTCTTCCACCTTGGTGGGATCGCTTAAAGAACTCACCAGCAGGGAATAAAAAGGATAAACACAGATAATCAGGATACAGAGCATCAGCACTGAATTGATCACATCGAAGATGGTAATTTTTTTCTTTCTCATGGGGATCTCCTTCCTTTAGAAAATCGAGTTTCCGCGGACTCTCTTCACAATGAAGTTGGAAATAAGAAGAAGTCCCACGCTCAGAACGGATTTCATCATACTCATGGCTGTACCAAAGGAATAGTTTCCCTGTACCATACCCATTTTGTAAGTATAGGTATCGATCACTTCCAGTTTATCCAGTACCATCGCATTTCCAAATACATAGTACTGCTCAAAACCGGCTCCGGAAAGCACATTTCCAAGACCCAGTACCAATAACACTACAAAAGTCGGAATCAGCCCCGGCACGGTGATGTTCCAGATCTTCTGAAAGCGGCCGGCTCCGTCCACTTCTGCCGCTTCATAAAGCTGGGTATCAATACCTGCGATCGCAGAAAGATAAAGGATCGCACTGTAACCCAGGTTTTTGAAAAGATAGGTCAGCGTCTGGACCGTCCAGGCGATCTTATCATTATTCAAAACATTCAGAGGGGTTTTCAGGATATGGAGCTTCTGCACCAGAAGGGTGTTGATCATGCCATCAGATGGCGAAAACAGGGTGACAAAAGCAAGATAAATCAGAACATAGGAGATAAAATAGGGGATCGTGGAAAAGGTCTGAACCGTCTTTTTGAACCATTTGCCGCGGATCTCATTTAAGAAAATCGCAAACACCGCCGGCAGCGGCAGAGTCACCAGAATCAATCCGCTTAAAACAAAGGTGTTTCGAAGAACCAGAAGTACCTGATCCTTATTGCTGAAGAAGAGCTGGAAATTTTTCAGCCCCATGAATTCCAGTTTATTGAGCGGAATACCAGGGTAATAACGGAAGAAAGAAATGCTCCAGCCCAGAAGCGGAACATAGCTGAATGCGGTCACAAACAGCAGAAAGGGAATACTGATGAGCAGAAGTTTTCTTCCTGTGCGTCCCTTCTGCCCTTTCAGGCTCTGAATACTTTTTTTCACTGTCAATTCCTCCTTTTAAAACTTCCGGGAGACCTGGTCTCCCATGTCTCCCGGACGGTTTTCATACGCGCAGTTCTTCTGCTTTCTGCGTATCCTGTTGTTTTATTCAGCCATACCATAAGCTGCCAGTGCATCGTTGATCAGCGGATCCAGCTCTGTATGGAGTTCTTCCATACGGTTGGTGTACCAGTCAACTACATCCTGGATTCCCAGATCCTGCAGTTTCTCCATGCACTCTGCCTGCAGGGAATCATACTCTTCCTGGCTGTCAGCGTAAACCATCTTGAATACGGTCTTGTACATGTAGTCATTGATCTGTCCGCACTCCTGCTTGATGTCGTCCGGTTTTGTGCCGATGCCGGATGCATACGCAGACCAGATCACATTGGGAAGTTTGGTTCCGTCTTCTTTTGTATAATTTCCAAAATAATCGGTGAAGCTGTCTGCTCCGTAGTAAGCAAGGGCATCTTTCTTAACAGTGCTGTATTTCTCCGGATCCGGGGTCTGCTCCGGCTGAATGAAGTATCCGTTGGAATCCAGGTCAATGTGCTGGAAACCGTTGATACCTGCATATTTCCATTTACCATAAGCCTCTGCCATATCTACAGTACCTGCTGCATTGTCTGCCATATACTGATCGGTAACTGTGGGAACGCCGTCTTTCATCTCCCAGGCCAGGCCTTCTGCACCCTGAGTGATGATTCTGGAACCTTCCTCAGATGCACACCAGTCAAGGAACTCGATGGCTTTCTCCGGATGCTCGCACTTGCTGGTGATAGCAAACTCGTTGCTTCCAAATACGCCTTCCCAGTAAACGCTGGTGGAAACCACATCATCCAGGAAATTCATGGGCATATAACCGGAATCTTCGATACCGATAGCTGCCAGCTGTTCTTCTTTGTTCATAACACCCCAGCCGTTGAGAGAAGCAAGGTAAACGCCTTTTTTCACCTTCTCACCGTACTCGGAGCTTCCCATGCTGATGGAGCCGGGATCCAGAAGTCCCATCTGGTTCGCGTTGAAATACATCTTTACACCATTCCAGAAGAAGCTGTCCTTATCGAGGAGCGGAGCCACGATCTCTCTGGTTCCATGGTTGATATAAACGGCATAGTTTCCTTCCATGGCCTCGTAACCTTTGCCCAGCGGATAATCACGAACGATAAAGCCGTCACCCATACCCTGAGGATCTGCGAAACCGCCGCCCAGACCGTAGATGGTATCGCCTGCGGGAGTGGTGGGATTTTCATCCTGCAGTTTTTTCAGAAGCTCCAGGAACTCGTCATCGGTATGTACTTCCGGATAGCCTGCCTCTTTGTAGAGATCCCAGCGGATCCAGTTGGCTGCTCCGGGAAGCTGATCCATGCCCATGCCGCCCCAGCCGCCGATGCTGTAAAAATGGCCATCTGTATACATATGCTCTTTTCTGTACTCATTTCTGAGGGTCAGTCGGGGATCCTTGCCCAGGTTCTCCGTATCTGCCACCAGATCATCCAGAGGAATGATCATGCAGGCTTCCACTGCACGGTTCAGGTTGTTGAGGATCTCCGGATTTCCTACCGGGGAGCCGAAGTCCATGATGTCATCCAGGTCATTGCTGGCAAGCTTGGTTGCCAGGAACTCATTGTAGGTGCTGGTCTGCGCGGTGGTATTTCCCAGACTGGAATCCACAGTCAGATTGATGCGGATACCCAGCTTTTCCTCAATGTATTTTGCTACCGGATCCTCCTGAAGACCAGTGTATTTGGACTGGTTGCGGATACACATGGTCAGTGTTACCACGTCATCCTCATTCTCATCTGCCAGAGCCGGTACGCTCATGGATGCCAGCATGGCTGCTGTCAGTGCAAAAGAAACGGCTGCTCTCATTCTCTTCTTCATTCTTTTTCCTCCAATCTTTCATAGCTCAACTTATTGGTTTTTCCGTAAATATTTTCCCTCTGTTTTGGCCAAAATCATCGGTTTGTTTTCTGCATCGGTTTATTCCGTCTGCACATTTACTATAATCATCATAATTTATCTTCGATTTTTGTTCAATTTAAATAATTTCACTTTCTATAAAAAATTATAGTTTCCTACATGAAAATTCTCCGGTTTTCTAAAAAGAACGCCGGAGAATGGAATTTACTCTTTAAAGGTTTTCTTATATTCCGCGGGACTTAAACCTGTCTCTTTCTTGAAAACGGAAGTAAAATAGGTTACGTTGGAAAAACCAACGCGGGAAGAAATCTCCTGAGCGCTGTATTTTCCGCCTTTCAGAAGCTCTTTCGCCCTGGCAATCCGGATATCTTTCAGATATTCAGAAAAGGATTTCCCCGTATCTCGCCGGAAGATCTGCCCGAGATAAGCTGGATTTCCTTTGAAATAACCGGCCAGCGTTTTAAGGGAGAGATCCTCTGTATAATGGGCCAGCACATATTCTGCCATCCGGCGGGCCAGTGGTGAGGAGGCCCCGTCTATCTTCTCTTTTCCCTCTGCGATTTCATCCAGGTAAATCCCCTTTGTCACTGCCTCACGAAAGCTTGCGGCCACATTCCAGTAGCCTTCCACTTCCTCACCCAGGAGCACATAAATCTTAAAGCCCAGCCGTTCTTTTACCGCCTCCATGCACCGGTTGAGAACTTCCCTGTTTTTCACTGCCGCCTCTTCCTCTCCGCAGAAAACGGCAATGGTATCGCCGCTGTAATTTTTGGAAAAATAGCAGTTTTCCTCTTTCATAAATTCTTCAATGCAGACATGAAAAACGGCATCTCTTTTTTCCCTTTGCTCCCGGACTTCCTGGCCGTCCCCCAGAAGTTTCAGTATACAGGGCTGATACCAGGAAAGTTCCAGATCCATATCCAGAAACTCCGCCCGGTCCAGAAGTTCTGCCTCTCCAATAGAATCATAAAGCCAGCGGTTGATAATATTTTCCCGGATCAGATTCTCGTCCATCTCCGCTTTTACCCGCTGTTTCTGCTCCCGTTTTACCTTTTCAAGCACATTCTGAATCGTGGCATGAAGCTCCTGGCTGTTTACCGGCTTCAAAAGATAGTTTTCAATTCCCAGTACAGCCATGGAACGGACATACTCAAAATCATTATAACCGCTTAAAACAATGACTCGGACTTCCCAGCCCTCCTCGCGGATCTTTTTTACCAGCTCGATGCCGTTTCGCCCGGGCATGCGGATATCTGTAATCAGAATATCCGGAAGATTTTTTCCATTTTCCATCCACTCTAAAGCTTCTTCTCCGTCCGCAGCCACAGCAATCTCCTTAATCTCCGGTTCCTCTCTTTCGATCAGAGCTTTCAGACCCTGGGTAATCAACGGCTCATCATCTGCTATAAGTATTCTGTACATAATTCTCCAGTTCCTTCTTTCTCATGGCTTTCATCCGCAAAATAACCTGCGTTCCCTCGTTTTCTCTGCTGTCAATATTGAGTCCGTACTTTTCGCCGTAAACAATCCTCAGACGGCTGTTCACGTTATAGATGCCTATGGAATCCTGGAATATCCCCGGCTCCTGAAGTTTTGCCCGGATCTCTTTCAAGCGTTCTTCTGTGATTCCCGCACCGTCATCCTGAATATATACAAGAATATCTCCCTCTTTCACCCGGGCAGAAATCCGGATCACAGAAGTCTCTTTTCCGTTTTTTTCCTCGATTCCATGAACCAGGGCATTTTCCACCGTAGGCTGCAGGATATGGCGAATCGCCGCATAGCGATAAACTTCATCCGGAATATCGATCTCATAATTCATTCGATTTCCCATACGGAAGCGGTGAAATTCCAGATAGGACTGAAGATAACGGATCTCCTCCCGAAACGTGACAACGGCTCCTTTTTTCATGATATTGCGAAACAGATCAGAAAGTAATTCTATCATATGACTGCCTTTTTCTTCTCCGAACATATAAAGATACATGCGGATCGATTCCAGAGAATTATAGAGAAAATGGGGATTGATCTGGGTTTGCAGGGCATAGAGTTCCATCTCTTTCTGCTGCAGCTGATAGACATATTCTTTGTCAATATGATTTTTCAGTTCCTCTCCCATGCGGATCAGCTCCCGGTGGATCACGCCGATCTCATCCTCCGGTCCTGTCACTGTCGGAAAATCTGTGAAATTTCCGCCTCTCACCTGGTCGATCACATCCAGAACTTTTTTCACCCGCCTGGAGAAGAGCCGGGTACTCAGAAAATTCATGATAAAAGCAACCGCCATTACAAGGGCCAGCACTCCAAAAATATTGAACTGAAGCACACGGACATCTTCCCGAATCAGACTGACCGGCAGTTTATTTACCACATAATAACCGCTCCGGCTGTAGATAGAATTAAAAAAATACCCCTGCTCATTGTATACACAGGAAGTCCGACCCTCCAATTCTGAAAAAGGGATTCCAGCATCCTCATATTCTTCTGAGGAATCGAAAAGAACCCTTCCTTCTTCATCCAGAACATAAATTTCACCTTTCCGGTACTGGTCGAACTTCTGGTAAACGTGGGGAAGATTTCTCGCTGAAAAACAAAGCCCCAGTACACCGATCTGGCTGGTAAAATTGTCCGGATCGTTGATGACGCTGAAAAGGAAGAAAGGAAAAGCATTACTCTTATTATTGCTCTTCCGGTCCGGCACCATATAAATCCTGGTCTTATCCATGGATTTCATGGTTTCCACAGACTCCCTCAGAAAAGCGCTGTTTCCGATCTCATCCATATTTCCAAAACGCAGGATGATATCCGCTTCATTTCCAAGAAAAAGAATTCCATAAACTTCCCGGTCCACTGCATAAATATTCTGCATAATATTTTCCCGATCATTCTGGAAATCTTCCATGTAATATTCTTCCGTATTCTGTTTTTTAATCCGGTCAGTCAGCGTGACCCAGGCCGTTTTGTTCTGAATCAGCCGCTGCTGGATTTTTCTTGTATTCTGAATTTTTTCTGAAAGGAAGGAGTCAACAGTGCTCAAGATTTGATCGCTCATCGTGAGAGCTTCCTCTCTCTTGATCCGCATCAGATTATCCGACAGGGTGATAAAAAGCACCACGCCGGAGAAAAGCGTGATCAGAAGATAAAGAATCAGGATCTTTCCGAAGAAATGATTTTTGATATAACGTCTGTAAAACATAGCTGCCTCCCCCTAAAAGCCTTTGGTGATAGCATAGCAGTTTTTTGACGTTGTGGCAATGAGGAGTTATATTCCGGGTGCACCAAAAAAGCGTATGACCAGTTCTTATTGACTGAGCATACGCTTTCTTTTTTACGGTGCTTTTCGCACATAAATCGGTGGAGTTTTTCTGTCAGCTGTCTTCAGCAGCATTCTGAAGAGCCGCTTCAACACGGTCCACACATTCCTGTGCCCCGTCATAATCTTGGTCTGCAGCCAGCTGATACCACTTCAGTGCTTCTTCCAGATTGATTTCTGCACCATAGCTGCCATTTTCATAGATTTCACCCAAGCGCTGCATGGCAAGACCAGTCCCCCCATTCGCAGACTGCTTATAAAGCTCGATTGCCTTATTATAGTCCGGCTCTCCAAGCTGCCCGTTTGCATACATATCTCCCAGAATAAAAGCCGCGGCTACTACTCCTTGCAAAGCAGCTTTTTCAAGCCAGGCTGCTGCCTCGGTATCGTCTTCTTTTGTTTCATTATAAGCCATGAGCCGCCCCAGATTATAAGAGGAGACAATTCCAAAGGCCCCAGCAACATCGCCGTCACTCTCGGCTACCAGCTTAAAATATCGGATGGCCTCTTCCTCATTTTTCTCATATCCATTATTTCCCTGGGTATAATCTGCCGCCCGATCATACGCCGCCTGAAGCACACGTTTCACATTTTCCGTATCTCCAGCCTCCCGATACGCTGCCAGCGCCTTCTCGTAATTTCCTTCTTCGTAATACTGCTCCGCGCTTTTCGTCGAATGGAAACCGACCTTTGCCGCGTAGGCTCCTCCTGCGATTACCACAGCTCCCAATAAAAAAATGGGCCATTTTCGTCTCCGTTTCGATGGAGACGCAGCGGTTGGAACCGGTTCTTCCGAACAGTATTCCAGAAGCTCTCTCATCGTTCCAATTCTGTCTTTTTTCAAAATGGCAAGCCCTTTTCTCATGCCTTCCTTCGTTTTTTCCGGAATCTCCAGGCTATTTATTACATTTTGAACCGTTTTTTCTTTTTCAGAATCCAGACGATCCATCGGTGTCGGCAGGTCTTTTCCTGACAGTAGGTAGTACATCGTCGCTGTCATCGCATACACATCGGTCCATGGGCCGATTTCGCCATTCGTTTGATACTGCTCCAGCGCCCGGAAGCCGTTCCTTAATACCATTGTAGATTGCGGCGCATTTTTTGCCTGTGCTTTTCCGAGGTCCTCTTTCTGCGTTTCCTTCAAAGGAGAAAGGTAACGACGGATTTTTCCGCTGTCTTCTTTTTAAGTTTCTTTCGTCTCATACAGGTCTTTTGCCACGCCAAGATCCAGCAGATGCACTTCTCCATCCGCATTAACCATGATGTTATCCGGGCAGATAGCCCCATGAATGATTCCTTTTTCATGAATCTTCGACAAATCTTTCATCACAGGGCATAAATACCTGCAGAGCTTCTCATAGGTCAGCTTTCCGCTCTTCATAACCATTTCCTTTAATGTCATGCCATCGACATGATTCATAACCCGATATACAGTTTCGTTTCCCATTTTTTCTCCTCCCTCTCACAATTTACGAGTTTTTCCGAATCAACTCCGGACAACTATCCAGAACCTTCATAATATTGCTTCTATTCACCCGATATTTTACTGCTGTAAGATTCTCAGGAGCAACCGTATTAATCTGCTTTTTCTCTGCAAATTTTGCCGCCTCTTTTCTCTTCTGCATAGCGGCTACTCTTTTTCCTATGTATACCTGCTCTACATCCTTACAGAACCAGACAAATTCATAGCCTTTATCCTTACAGAATTTTTCAGCATCTTCAAGAAATTTCCGATCTTCCTGTTTGCTGTCATAGTCATCGCAGTCAAAGCAGCAGATTACTTTTGACTGATTTGCTTTTGATGTGGCCCGATACTGAGAAATCAAAGAATCTATCTCTTTTTGCTTCTTTTTACTGCTGTAGTTTCCTTTTCCGTCCAGATATACTACGCTGAGTTTAAGCTGTGTACGCTCATATGCATAAAAATGTTCCACCGTATCTTTAATGTAGATCCAGTCAGAATTACATTTTTTATTGGTTTCGACGGTAAAGATCAGCTGAACTCCCATTATTCATCCTCCTCACCTGAACCAAATACGCTGATAAAGTCAATAGAATCCACGTTAAACGGCGAACCTTCAATCATGCCATTTCGGTAGAGTCTCGAAGGTGAATAATTACCGCTCTTTGTCCACGGATAAATTTTATGATCCTCCGACAAAAAATCGATGGATTTCTTTCGCTGTTTTAAGACATCCATGGGGCCTACATTGTGAGTCGTAAAACACAGCTGTCCTTTTCCATATTCCATCAGATATTCCAGTAAGGCACAGAGATAAACGTCATGAAGGTTCGAGTCGAACTCATCAATAAACACGATCCCACCGCGAACCATTTCGTTTAAATAGGCAAACAGGCGGACTAATTTCTTAATACCTGTACTTTCATATTCTGCATGAATCTTATAAGAATCATAGACCATAACCAGATCACAGACAAAAAAGTCCTGATTTTCTTTTCTGTCGATTTCTATAGCCTGTAAATCCGATTTGAAAATATGGAGAAACTCATATAAGCGATGGATCGTTTTTTCAAATTGCGCGTATTTTTCTTTTAAAACAAGGTTCCTCGTAACGGATATTACACTAAGGATATCGTTATCCATTCTCAAATAACTTTTAAGTACGGAAACATATTTGTTTTCATAACTTTCCATTGAATTTATCGCTGCAAATTCTCTGTGATCATCAGACTGATCCAGATAAATATGCAACTTGTGTCCCAAAATATAAAGGTTACTGATGGTATTAACAAAAACAATCTGGTTTTCCTGAATTTTCTTCCTGTTTTCATATAAAAACTTTCCATGATCATTTATAGATTCTTCTATATTGTTGTATTTTCTAAAACTTGCTATAGTAATATCATTATAATTTTCACTTGTAGAAATTGTAGCAATATCTCCATCCCATCTTGAATCAGCCTTTATTCCAAATAAATTATTATGTGTAACTGCAAGGTCTGACTGTCCCCATCCTGATTCTAATATAGCCTGTGCAATAGTTATTGATGGTAAAATACCATATTTATAATAATTTTCAATTGCTCCTTCTGCTACTTT
>ENA-OROU01002859-OROU01002859.1-human-gut-metagenome-genome-assembly--contig:-NODE-2859-length-11833-cov-2.543216_pt1 | contig 11833 bp, 10 predicted proteins | sample MGYA00242131_ERZ509054 | MGnify/ENA primary metagenome ERZ509054 (study PRJEB26280, sample SAMEA2338749) | human gut metagenome | biome: human gut; feature: human-associated habitat; material: faeces... | reverse complement strand
CCCCATTATTTTGCCCGTAAAGAAATACAACATCTGTAAATAACTACACAGATTCCTCTGTTTTTATACAAATTATAAATATTTTATTACCTTTGCTTTTATCATAAACAATAACATAATTTGCCTATGAAACATAGCGTATAATTTGATACGCACATTTTAGACATATTGGAAAAGCGTTTTAGCTTTATTCTGCTGCTCAGAAAGTTTGGCGACTAAAAAGACAGAAAAGAATAAGAGTTGAAATGCTCGCGTTTCTTAGCGCGGGCTTTTGGTCTATTTTTCTGTCGGGTTACGCCAAACACCTCTGAGCGGGAATATACTGAAAGTACCGCGTTTTTTTATGTGCGTAATCTATCTCTTTCAAGGTACAAACCGGAGGAATCCGAAAAGCCGATAAATGAGTAGGAAAATCTCAAACTAAAAAAACATGAAAAAATTAATTATTGCCATTATGTTACTTAGCGGAGGAATCATATTTTCTTCAAACGCAAATAAACCGATTGAAAATATCGCTTCCTTCGAAACTTATATATCGCAAAATGTCGTTTTCCGTTCAACCCAACGCCTCAAAGCCAACGACGGGTAGACAAATATATCTTTACAGCAGTGGAAAGTGCGAATTATGGGACGGCGACCGGTTAGTCGTCACCGCTACTTATAGATTACAAAATGGAGAGGTGAGATTATTGGACGAAAATGGGAATACCATTTATAAAGGTTCTTACAGATTAGCACGAGACAGACGTAATATTTCATCTCTTACACTTGCCGGGACGACTTATTATAAAATGTAATCATTAAAAAGCGAGGCAGTTTTCTAACTGCCTCGCTAAATTCACTCTTATTTATCTCCTCTCACTTCTCTCCGATATAAATCGTGCAAGCGCCGAAAGTAAGCCGACGACAATAGCAATGGCCGAAACCCGCACGACGGAAAATAGCGAGCATATCCTCACCTTGTGGAACGGCCGCTACCGAACGGGGCAGATAGCTGTAAGCCCGGCGGTCTTTCGACACCAACCGACCCACGAAAGGAATAAACGTATAGGTATAGAACTTATAAAGCTGGCGAAACGGGAATCTTTCGGGAGTGGACAACTCGATCACACACAGTGCGCCGCCGGGACTCAACACCCGGTACATCTCCCGAAAACCATCTTCGAGATGTTCAAAATTACGCACCCCGTAGGCGACCGTCACCACATCGAAACTGTTGTCGTCGAATGTCATCGACAAGCAATCCTGCACCTCGAAAAGAATCCGCTCTTGTGCATTTCGCTCGGTCACTTTCTCACGAGCTATGCGCAACATGCCTTCCGACAAATCGATACCCACGACACAGTCTGGATGCAGACGCTCGTCCAGCAGCAACGCCAAATCGCCCGTACCCGTAGCCACATCGAGAATACGACGGTGTGAATAGCGACGCAGCATCTTCACGGCCACCCGACGCCACCACCGGTCTATACCCAGTGTCATTGTCCGGTTCATTGTGTCATAAGCCGGAGCGATAGAATCGAACATCTCCCGCACCTGCGTCGTCTTGTCCGTCTCCTCGTCATAAGGCTTTATTCCCTCCGCTTTATAATCCATTCGTCACCAATCGATTTTTACCGGTTATTTTTTACGGTTGTTCAAAAAATCGGTCACGTGCTTTTCGATACGGGCGGCAACGTCCTCGCCCTCGGCTTTCACGAACTTTTCGCCCACGATATGCTCATATAGCTCGATATAGCGATCCGACACGCTGTTGCAGTATTCCTCGGTCATTTCGGGAACCTGTTGACCCTCTTTACCCTGAAATCCATTCTGAATCAACCATTGACGCACGAACTCTTTCGATAACTGACGTTGTTCCTCGCCACGGGCAAGACGATCTTCATAACCTTCGGCATAGAAATAGCGCGAAGAATCGGGCGTATGAATCTCGTCGATGAGAATGATTTTATCGCCTATTTTGCCGAACTCATACTTCGTATCCACCAAAATAAGCCCCTTTTGAGCAGCCATCTCGCAGCCCCGTTGATACAACGCCAACGTATATTTCTCCAACTGTTCGTAGTCCTCTTTCGAGACGATACCTCTGGCGATAATCTCCGCCTTCGAAATATCCTCGTCGTGACCCTCATCGGCTTTGGTAGTCGGCGTGATGATAGGATGCGGGAATTTTTCGTTCTCTTTCATGCCCTCGGGCATCGTCTCTCCGCAAAGCGTCCGTTTACCGGCCTTGTACTCGCGCCATGCATGTCCCGTCAAATATCCCCGCACGACCATTTCTACCTTGAATGGTTCGCAACGCAGCCCCACGGTCACCATCGGATCGGGAGTAGCCACCTTCCAGTTCGGGACAATGTCCGACGTAGCATCCAAAAACTTAGCGGCAATCTGGTTCAGCACCTGCCCCTTGTAAGGAATACCCTCTGGAAGAATCACGTCGAATGCCGAAATACGGTCACTGACCACCATCACCAACAGCTCGTCGTCGATATTGTATACATCGCGCACTTTGCCGTGATACACACTCTTCTGTCCGGGAAATTTGAAATCGGTTTTTACCAAAGCATTTTTCATTTCTGTAATACTTTTTCTGTTTATACTATAATCGGTTATTCGTCTTCGATAATGACCTTGCAAAAAACGGTGCAAGCCGAGAGCTGTAACAAATTCCTTTGAGAGTGCCGAGGCTCAGCCCATTTTCGCATCTGTGCGCAAAGATACAACATAAAAACGAGATAGTGTACCGATTGCAAGATTAAGATAAATCTATTTCAAATACCCTCTCGACTTTCGTTTTAAACGGATATAAACGGGAACAAACAAGCAGACAATCATCAAGCATTTTCCCGTCAGTTCGACACAACCCTCTAAAATGGTTCGTTCACCGCTAAGTACCCGTTCTATGCTGGGATAAGCAAATATAGCGACTAATGCCAAACAACAAACGGCTAACTTCACTTTATCTATCCAACTCGCCTTTCCGGTCGAATCCTCTACCTCGTCTTCCTCATCGTCTTTATCGGGAGCTACGGCAGCCCAAACCCCTATCGCATAACCCACCACGCATAACAGTCCGGAGAGCAAAGCCTTGTTAGATGACTTCTCGACAGGCAGATTCCCCCAGTAACAAATAAGGAATATAACAGCGAATCCTGCCAAGAATGAAGGAAATACCCCCATCCACAAACGAGAATAAACAAAAGCCTGCACTCGGTTACGACCCGGCTCGTCACTCTCTCCCAGCCATTTTCTCCACAGGTTACCGCCCATTACTCTTCTCCTTTTTTCTCGGCTTGTTCATGCTTTTTAGACATGGAAGCCTTGCGTACTTTCTCGTCGTGTTTTTCATAAGCCTCGACGATACGCTGTACTAATTTATGTCGCACGATATCTTTCTTGTTGAATTCCACTCGGGCTATACCCTCTACATTTTTCAAAATCCCTATCGCCTGTATCAACCCCGAAGTCTGCGACGCAGGCAAATCGATCTGCGTCATATCGCCGGTAACGATCATTTTCGCATTCATACCCAATCGGGTAAGAAACATTTTTATCTGGTGTGTGGTCGTGTTCTGCGCCTCATCGAGAATAATCACTGCATCGCTCAACGTACGCCCCCTCATAAATGCCAACGGAGCGATTTGTATCACGTTCGTCTCCATGTACTCTTTCAGCTTCACTGCCGGAATCATATCCTGCAAAGCATCGTACAACGGTTGCAGATAAGGATCTATTTTATCCTTCATATCCCCCGGCAGAAAGCCCAATTTTTCTCCTGCCTCCACAGCCGGACGGCTCAGGATAATCTTCTTCACCTCTTTGTTTTTCAACGCTTTCACCGCAAGGGCTATCGCCACATAAGTCTTGCCCGACCCCGCCGGACCGAGCGCAAAAGTCAAGTCATTTTTGGCGAAAGCCTCCACCAGTTTCTTTTGGTTTGGCGTACGCCCCGTAATCGGTTTACCGTTCACTCCGTAAATAATGAGGTTCTCCTGCGGTTTTATCGCTTGCGGTTCATCGCCCTTGATAATATCGATGATTACCTCCTCGCTCAACTGGTTATATTCGGCGCAATGTTTTTCAAGCAACTTGATTTTCTCCTCGAAAACCTCGGTCTCCTTCTCATCGCCGATCACCTTCATCACATTCCCGCGGGCGGCAATACGCACTTTCGGGAACAAATTCTTAATCAACTGTACATTCGCGTTATTCACGCCGTAAAACGCTACCGGATCGACAGCATCCAATATGATTACTCTTTCTATCATTCGATTGTTTTATGTTGTGTCAAAGATAGTGCAAACCGAGAGCAGAAACAAATTTTAGCGACAAAACACTCTAACCTTCTCCCCTGCCGTGTCCCGTAGCATTACGGGGTGTTACAACGCAAAATATAGGGAAGAAACCGAAGAAACAATAGTTTCTGATGACAGGAGTTAGACACATAAAAAATCCCCTCTGATTTCGACTGCCCCCAAACATAGCGACATTCAGCACATCAGCCTCGTTTATATAAATAGCGACTATCCCTTTCCTTACCCGTATGAATAAGTAAGATTATCCGGTCTCAAAACAACGAAGGATAATTCATAGACAGCTTTTCCAAGAAACTTTCGGTCAAGCGCGACACGGCATAATCTCCCAATCGTTCCACCGGAATCTTCATATACCCGGTCATATCGGGAGCAAACTCCGTCTCCACCATGTAAAAACGGGCATGAATGATACGATGCGACAACACATGCTTACAACTATACACCTGAGACGAAACACTCACTTGTCCGGCGTCATGAAACAACTCTGCCCAAATACCGCTACGCTGCAAGTCATCGAGCCCCTGTTCTTCATCGGTCTCGATAAGCGGAAGCTCATACAAATTACGCCAAATATCACGCCCCTCTCGCCGACGAATCCAAGTATCTCCGCCCTGTCTCACATAAAAATAATTGAAATAACGAGGTTTTACCACCGTCTTACCCTGTTTCACTGGTAACTCTTCTACTCGATGAGTCGCCAAAGCCATACAACGGTCGGCAAAAATACACCTTCCGCACTGAGGTGAGCGAGGCACACAATACAGTGCACCGAACTCCATCAACGCCTGATTATACCCGCCCGGGTCTTTCCGGTCGAGCAACTCGTCGGCAAGAGCGGCAAACAACTTTCGTCCCTCGGTCGTGTCGATAGGCGTATCGATACCATAAATTCGGGAAAGAACCCGATACACATTACCGTCCACCACAGCATGAGGCAACCCGTAAGCGAACGAAGCTACCGCTGCCGCCGTATAATCCCCTATTCCCTGCAAAGAACGTATACCCTCGTAAGTCGTCGGGAACTCCCCGCCGAATCGTTCTACCACCTGACGCGCAGCAGTCAACAAATTACGGGCCCGGCTATAATAGCCCAATCCTTGCCACAGTTTCATCACCTCGTCGTCATCGGCGGCAGCCAAAGACCGCACATCGGGAAATCGGGATATGAATCTATTGTAATACTCGAAGCCCTGCACTACCCGGGTCTGCTGCAAAATAATCTCCGAAATCCAAATACGATACGCATCGGTAATACCCCTCCACGGCAACACCCGGTGATTCTCGGCGTACCACGCATGCAAACCGGCAGCCAACGGCGCGCCCTGTTCTTCTTGTTCTGTTCCTTTTTTCATAATTCCGAGACAAAAATAGCGAAAGGTGAGAGCAGAAACAAATTTATTTGGTGATACCGGAGCACTACCTATTTTTAGACAGACTTGTCAAACAAACACAAGGCAGGCATAGAATAAATTTTATCGTAAAAAGCACAAAAAACTCATTCCCGATTGAGAATGTCGATAGAATAAGAGATGCCGATTCGTAGCTGAGTATAAGGATAATCGGACAAACCATGTTGCAACATCGCACCGATCTCCCAATTGGATATGACATACGAAAGTTTTGTTTTCAAAGACATAGGGCAATCATGAGCCAAATGTCCATATTTTTTAGAATTTGATTCCCAACCACTATATCCGCCAAAAGTCTCGCTTATACTGAAATTTCCCAATCGTAACCCAACTAAAACTCCATACTGAACCGCATCATTTTGCCTGCCGTTGTCCGTTTGCCAACATAAGAATCCGCCACCGGAAAAAATCTGTATCACGGCGCTCGCAATCTGGAACGTTTTACCAAAATAGGTATCAAAAAAATAACCGGGACAATCATAATAACGGTCGATTTCGTAACCTCCTCCCGAAGCGGTTTTGAGAGCAGCTCTTAAAGTCCACGATGGCACTATTCTTCGTTCTTCGAAGAGCTGCATGTCTATACTGAGGTATACATCTCCCGACATTTTACCTTTGTTTTTTGTATCATCGTACCATTCAATCACAGGCCACCAAAGCGAAAGATTGGCTCGATGCGTCCATAAGGGGATATGGGTTTTCAGAAAAATATCCGTTGTATAATTCTTGCCCCAATAGTAATCTCCTGCCAATTCAATTTTAAGTTTATCACTGGTTTTTGTCAGTACATCAGGAATCGGGAAAGCATTGGGACCAAAATAATAGGGCGAAACAAAAGTGGGCCTCGACCTCGACTCGGTAAACCCATGGGCATAAACATTCGCAACCGGCGACAACAATCCAATGCTCCAAATTAACGTTATCGAAATACATATTTTCGTGCGGTAATACTTTCCTCGTTTTCCCCGCACGAAAAAACGCCCCGATACCCATTTGAAAATTGTGTACAATGGGGAGGCATGCTTAATGATAAAATCCATTGGCATTCAAAACCTATGCGAATGCCAATGTTCATAATACAACAAATTCAACGGATACAAAGCATGGACGAAACTGCCCAGAATGCACCCGTCGGAATTGGTGTTATGAACGGCAAGTCACGCCCATGCAAAGCAGGACGCTTACAACTTGTTCCCGTTCATATCAAATGAAGTTTCCGACGTTTCATTCTGTATGGAACAAATAGCAAACGCTATTAATATTGTAGGCCATCTCTATGGCCCTATGTCTTTTAGGTCACAAAGTTAATTATTTTATCCTCGATAATCAATACTTTCCTTTCGATTGTACGATGAGGCCCGGCTTTTTCATCTGCAAATATCCCTTATAACTCGTTTTATAATGGGAAACCGTGTAACAGAAATAATAAAACGCTGCAATACGCCACTCTTTTCCCAATTTATAACTACTTTTGTAAACACATAACACAAGTTTCGCATGAATACCGACAAACAGCGCATATATAACGGCGATTGGAAAACATTGCATCCTTACTCCGGCTCAGCACCCACCGACCTTTACTACATCACATTGGCCAATAAAGTTCTGGCTGCCATTCGAGCCGTCGAAACCTCTCTCGAAGAAAGCGATTATCGCAAAATAGACGAGACCGAACAAAAAGAGCTTGCCTGCATCCTCACGGCCTATTTCGAGGATATTATTTCACAAACCGGTATTTTTCAAGCCTTCACGCGCATTCACGGTAAACGTTTCGGAAAACCGCTCCCGTTTTATACACTCGACGAAGACTATACGCCCGGCGAAATCAACATCGAAGAGGTACAATTCCTCGTGTGGCATTACCACATGCAACTCAACAACCTCGACATACCCTATTCACCCATACTCGACACATTCGCTGCGATAGCCTCCGACGTGATGGAAATATTCGAGACCGAATACGAATCGGCTCCCGAAAACGAAAAGCTACTCCAATACTTCCGAATCGACGAAAAAGAATCTCATAACCTTTACGCATTGCACGCCCGTTTCCTTTGGCTTTGTACTCAGTCCTATCTATTCTTCAACAACGGTTTCTTATTGGAAGACCAAGCCGAGTCCCTTGCCGAAGAAGCCAAAGAAGCCGGTATGGACGAGCAAATACCCGATATGGTAAACCTGCTTTGTAACGACTTCGGCTTCAACCATGTAACCGAATTTATGCGGCTCACACCACCCCGCTGGCTTGCCGAAGTACTGGGAGAGGATTCCCCTTTGCATGCCTCTCTGTCGAGTATGGGACACAAATACACCGGCTATTTCCGTTACGAAAACGCCGATGAGACAATCACCCGATTCCGCCACATAGCGACCGACCGGATTATCGAAGCGACCAACCGCTCGCTGATAGGGATTCCCCGCGATATGAAAGATCCGTCTCTCATTTTACGTACCGGATTCATACAATGGAACGGCGAATGGTGGCTTTCCGGACAGATCAGCAGTTACGAAGATAGCGAAGACCTCATCGGACAAATCACCGGCGACGATGACGAATACAATCTCTTCGAACCCGAAGAAGAGTTACCCGAAGAGGAACAACGAATTATCCTCACCGATATATTGGCAACGACCGAAGGAGAAGACGGACAAACTCTCGATGCTTCCGATACCGCTTGGCAGGCACTGTTAAACGACGAAATCGGTAAAGACTTTTTTATTTCCCAAGTTAAAGCCGGAGAAATTACCGGATTACAGTTCTATAACGCCCCCGGTCGCTTGTTACTCGACAATATAGATTTTGTTACCGAATATGTAAAACGATAAATTTTTAAAATTACACCCATGAAAAAAAACATTTCTTTACTGCTCACTTTATTCCTATGTGTCGCGACTCTTTCGGCTCAACAAGTCGACACGATAACTATACATAGCAAAATGGGGCACGACCTCAAAAACGTAATTATCCTCCCCGAAAGCTACACCCATAGCGACACCCGTTACCCGGTAGTGTACCTCCTACACGGATGCGGAGACAATTATTCGGCTTGGCTGAAAATAAAACCCGAGTTGCCGCAAATCGCCTCCCTCTACAACTTCATCATCGTTTGCCCCGATGGGAAAATTAACAGTTGGTACTGGAACAGCCCCCGCAATAAAGACATGCAATTCGAAGACTATATATCAGACGAAGTGATTCGATACGTCGACTCCCACTTCCGTACCATACCCGATCGCAAGGCAAGAGCCATTTCCGGGCTCAGTATGGGAGGACACGGAGCCATGTGGAATGCAATCCGTCACCGCGATGTTTTCGGAGCCGTAGGCAGCACCAGCGGAGGTCTCGATATCCGCCCTTTCCCTACGAACTGGAAAATGAAAGACCAGTTGGGAGAATTCGTAGCCAATAAAAAACGCTGGGACGAACACACCGTTATTAACCTGATCCCCTCTCTAAACGACGGAGATCTCGCCATTATCATCGACTGCGGAGTAGACGATTTCTTTCTCGAAGTCAACCGAAGAACACATCAGGCATTACTCACCCGTAATATAAAACACGATTATATCGAACGTCCCGGAGGACACAACCATGCCTATTGGAACAATTCCATAGATTATCAGCTGCTCTTCTTTCATAAATACTTTTCTCGTTCCCAAGAAAATAAGAGCAAAACAAACTAGTTAACAAAATCAATTGATTTCACTCAAATTATGTTAAATCAACAACCTTTTTAAGGCCTTGATTTGGAAAATAAGAATTACAGTTATACATTTGTACTATGTTTTTTCATAGTATTAGATTTAAGGTTTACAAATTGGCTGTCGGGAGACAGCCTTTTTTATTTCAAATAAATAGTTTCGAAACCGACCAATAAACAAAAGTTGGCCTAGTATAGAGAAAGCACCGAAGAAACCTGTTTCTGAGGAGAGGGGTTAAAAAAGATCCCATAGTTTTTTGATTGTCTTGATTGAGCCTGAACAATTTACTCTCCCTTAACGGAATCTTCAAGGCAACTATCTATGTCCTAAGGCATTTTTCCGATATTGCGAAGGAGTACAACCGTATTTTTTTTGAAAAGAACGACGAAATGTAGAAACAGAATTAAACCCACTGCGACTCGCCACATCTTCGATACAGCCCTCGAAACCGGAGTCATCGAGAATCTCTTTCGCCTTTTCCAACCGGAACGAGTTGATATAATCGTAGAAAGTGATACCCAATTCGTTATTCAGACAATTGGATAAATAACTTCGGTTTGTGCCCATCTCGACCGCCAAGTCCGACAACGACAATTTGGGGTTCAGATAGAGTTCCTTCTCTCGTATATACTCTTCGAGCTTGCCTCCCATCTGCGAAACGAAATTGCGGGATACCCCCGTTTCCTCCGACTCCATATCTTGCGCCTGAGGAATCCATTCCTGACGTAAACTATAATACAAAACAACTGCCCACAATACAGTAGACGAAATATAATAAAACATATCGCCCAAATGGCTGACATTCGTACAAACATACAACCAAGACAACAGACACACGGCTAAAATAGCCATACTGTTCATCAGCCACTGTACATTAATACGCTCGGTATAAGAATAGTTATCACGCATATACCGGTTATACCTCCTCACCCTCACGATTATAAACAAGACTACCAATGCACAAACTACCGCCGTATAAACGACACTCGACATATAAACCTCGAATAAACCGGTCATTATATAAACGACGGTAAATAAAACCAATGGTAATTCAAACAAAAGGACTCGACGGAGAGTGGCGAATCCGGGGGACAATATCTCCAACAAGAAAAGCGCACAAAGAGGAACTGCCCACATATCTATCGATAAAAGAATAGTAGAATAATATGGAGAATCGCCGATAGTATCTATATACAATAACAAGTCTTTCAAGTCTTGGACACCCCACAGGCAAAAAAGACACCCCAAAATAAAAAGAGGCCGATTCGTAGCCCGAAAGAAAACCAAATTGATTCCGAAATATAGGAAAAAAGCCGTTGACAGACCATGTACGAAATTCGAGAGACTCTCAATAAACAATGTATCTAAAATCATTCCCCTTTTTGCTTGTAAAAACTACAATTTTCTTTTATTCTATAACAAACGCAAATATAGTGAAAGGTAAGTACATAAGCAAACCGAAATCTCATTTCCGATTTGACTATGCCGAGCTGCATCCTGTATTCTACAAATACAACGAAAGGTGAGCGCAAAGGAAAACGGAAATCTTATTTCCGATTTGGCTATGCCGAGCTGCATCTTATATTGGCGGCATTCGCCGCCAATATAAGATGCAGCTCATGGAGAAAAAAATCGTCCGTTTCATTTTTCAGTTTCAATACGAATTCTATTATATTATTATGTTACAGAAAGGAACTTTGGGAAGCTATACTTTATCCGACACAATTAACCGCATTCGACACGATAATTGCTAACCAATATTCTTATCCCATCGCCTTTACCCCCTGATACGAACATACAAAGTGGACCGACAAGAAAAGTAAACCCGCTCGCTTTGTCTTTCTCCCACCTTATATTATCTTTGCCGAGACTGCAAGAAAAATGGAAAAACAGAATCAATATGCGAATTATTAGCGGTAAATACGGACGCAGACGTTTCGACGTCCCTACGAATATAAAAGCTCGGCCGACGACCGATTTCGCGCGGGAGAACATTTTCAACGTACTCGAAAACCTGATCGATTTCGAGGGCATTGAAGCCCTTGATTTATTCGCCGGAACAGGAGCCATCAGTTTCGAATTATTATCGCGCGAATGCAGCCGGGTGGTATGCGTGGAAATTTATCCGACACAATACAATTTTATCCGCAAAGTCCAACAACAACTCAACGACCCGAATCTAACTCCTATCAAGGGAGATGTGTTCAAGTTCGTACAAAGTTGCCGGCAACAATTCGACCTCATTTTCGCCGACCCGCCTTACGATCTGCCCCGGTTGGAAACCCTACCGCAGGAAGTGCTATCGAGAGGTCTTTTGAAACCGGGCGGAATCTTCGTTCTTGAACATTCCAAAAACAATGATTTTTCCACTCCACGCTCCAATGATGTTCGCCCGATTTCAAAGAT
>ENA-OROU01002855-OROU01002855.1-human-gut-metagenome-genome-assembly--contig:-NODE-2855-length-11840-cov-3.942384_pt1 | contig 11840 bp, 10 predicted proteins | sample MGYA00242131_ERZ509054 | MGnify/ENA primary metagenome ERZ509054 (study PRJEB26280, sample SAMEA2338749) | human gut metagenome | biome: human gut; feature: human-associated habitat; material: faeces... | reverse complement strand
TACGCAAAATTTACTCGCAAATCACTCTTGTTCAATTATGCGGTATTGCCTTAAAAATTTCAATTTGCTTGCAAATTGCATCCGCATAACAGATTTTCCTTCCGGAACTGCCTGCCGTATATAGGGGGTACCCAATCCCCCTATAAAGCGTCAGCGCGCTTTCATTTGTCTTTGCCGCGACAGATTCATCGTGCCGTCCTGCATTTTCGACAGGTTTTCCAGACAGTTGCCGGTACCGTACGCCACGCACGAAACCGCTTCGTCCGCGACGCGCGTCGGAATGCCGGTCTTGGAGGCGATCAGCTTATCGAAGCCCCAGATCAGCGAACCGCCGCCTGTCATGGTGATGCCGTTGGCGGAAATGTCGCCGGTCAGCTCGGGAGGTGTGCGCTCGAGCACCCAGTGCACCGCCTCGACAATCGCTGAGGAGACCTCCTCGAGTGCATCGAGAATCTCACTCGAGCTTACGGTAAACGTGCGCGGCAGACCGGTCATCAGACAGCGTCCCCTGACCTCCATGATCGCTTCCTCGCTGCGCGGATACACACAGCCGACCGTGCGCTTGATCTCCTCTGCCGTGCGGTCGCCGATCAGTGCATTGTGCTTGCGGCGGACGTACTTGACAATGACCTCTGCCGTACGCTCACCGATCTTGATGCCCAAGAGATCGCGCAGATGCATAGCGATAGCTTCATCGAGGCGATTGCCTGCCAGACGAAGCGAAGAGGACGTAACGATGCCGCCGAGCGAAATAACCGCCACATCGGTCGTGCCGCCGCCAATATCGACCACCAGATTGCCGTTGGCTCGGTTGATATCGATGCCCGCGCCGATGGCCGCCGCGACCGGCTCCTCGACCAGAAAAACGCGCTTTGCGCCCGCCTGCGTGCCCGCATCAATGACGGCACGCTCCTCCACCTCGGTGATGATGGACGGCACACAAATGACCACATTCGGCTTGAACAGGTGGATGCCCTGCACCTTTGCGATGAATTCCTTGATCATGCGCTCGGTCATCTCGTAATCCGAAATAACGCCCTCGCGCAGCGGACGGATGGCGACAATGTTGCCCGGTGTACGGCCAAGCATGCTCTGCGCTTCCTCGCCCACGGCAAGGATTTTACCGGAAACCTTGTCCACCGCCACAACGGACGGCTCGTTAAGTACAACGCCCTTGCCCTTGACATAGACCAGCACGGTTGCCGTGCCGAGGTCGATGCCGATATCGCTCGAAAAAAGCGACATCTTTTTCGCGATTCTTTGCAGAAAAGAAGCCATATTTCATTCCTTTCTCCGCGCTCTGTTCGCGTGGATTGACAGTATTACTATTATACAGATTTTGTGCGCCATTTGCAAGACTCCGGGGCAAATACCGAAAATTCGACAGAGAAAACGGCATCACTCCGGCAGCGTGTTCTTATACGGCTGGAATCTTACATCGTTTTCCACCTGTTCTTTATAGGCTGCATACGCCTCCGCCAGCGTGTCATATTTCGTTCCTGTGGTATAATCCTTAAAGGTGTTGAAACTGTTGATATGGTCCGCAATCGCAACATAGCTTTTGCCCTTGTTGCTCCGGGCCGCGGTAATCGTTTCGGAGATGTAAAAGCCGCCGCTCGCCCGGCTGACAATGACCGGTATCTGCTTACCCGCACCGACGGTATCTGTATCGACCGATGTCCAGAACAAATAGCGGTTGCTCTTGTTCGTGGAACTGCCGAGAAACGCCCATGTGCCCTTGTTCAGCAGGCTGTCGTTTCCGATCTGCTCCACCACCTTGGGAACCATACTTGAATTGGTGCACTTCGAGTCGATCTCAAAATTCTGATTATAGTTCAGTGTCGGCAAAATGCCGGTCCGATCGAGTATGTCGTGCAGCTTCTCGTTCCAGTTGATCGTGCTGTCCGCTGTGCTCTTGCCCTTCCAGTCAAACACGATCACAGCCGCTGCGCTGTCATAGTACACCTCGCATTCCCCGCCCGCGGTAGGGATTCCTTTCCAGTTTGCGGTATCTCCTTGCTCCTTATAATGGGTAATGCCTGCAATTGTAATGGGATCTCTCGACTGCCAGTCATCCTGCTTCTGCTTCAGCCTGACCGTTTTGCTCATGTTTTCGCTATCCTGCTCCGTAACCGCAGTCAGCACATCAATATACGCCGCCCGCACCTCGATGAGGTCGGATGCCTCCAGACTTCTCTCGATATACTGTATCAGCGCCGGTATCATAAATGCCGCAAGGATCGCCAGAATGACCAGCACAACGATCAATTCTACCAGCGTAAAGCCCTTGCGAGTATTTTTCTCTTTCTTCTGCATTTTATCAGCACCTTTTACTGAGTTTCGGCTAACCTAAGACGGGCTTTCAGCGCGCTGTACCGTCTGCCCTTCTGGTTGTTATTTACCATATACGCTACCACATCCTGACTGCCGACGATAACAAGCAGGCGCTTCGCGCGTGTGATTGCGGTGTAGAGAATGTTGCGCGTGAGCAGTTTGCGCGGCAGACCGTCCGACAGAGCGAGCACCACCGCGTCAAACTCGCTGCCCTGCGATTTATGTACGGTGACGGCATACGCCAGCTCCAGCTCGTTCAGCATATCGAAGGTGTAAGTCGCAATGCGGTCGTCAAAGCGAATCACCATGCACTCCTGCTGCGGAAAAATGCGGATGATCTCGCCGACGTCGCCGTTGAACACGCCGGTTCCCTGCTCGTCGTCCCCCTGCTTTTCCCACACAATGTCGTAGTTGTTTCGCACCTGCATCACGCGGTCGCCCTCGCGGAAAATGGTGTCTCCGAAGCGCTTTTCCAGCTTGCTTTCACTTGGTGGATTGAGTGCCTCCTGCAGACGGCGGTTGAGCGGAATAGTTCCGCTGCCGTGCCGCTTGGCAGGCGAAAGCACCTGTATCTGTGCAGGAGTAAAGCCGTAGTGCTTGGGCAGTCTCTGGGCGCAAAGCTGTGCCACCGTTTCGATAACAGACGTCGGCTCCGCCCGTTTCATGATGAAAAAGTCGCCGTCCGCGCCGGATGGCCTGGGCATTTCACCCGCGTTGACCGCGTGCGCGTTCATTACAATGTCGGACTGCTGCGCCTGACGGAAGATCTCGGTCAGCTGAATGGTCGGCACCCGATGTGAGGTGATCAGGTCGCGCAGGAAGTTGCCCGGACCGACCGGCGGCAGCTGATCAGCATCACCGACGAGCACGAGCCGCGCACCGTGCGGCAGCGCATTGATGAGCGCCTGCATGAGCGTGATGTCCACCATGGACACCTCGTCCAGAATGACCGCATCACACTCCAGCGGATTGGTCAAATTCCGTGCAAATGCGGTGCGACCGCCGCCCGCAAAGCCTGCCTCGAGCAGCCGGTGAATGGTTTTCGCCTCCATACCGGTCAGGTCGGAAAGACGTTTTGCCGCGCGGCCGGTCGGCGCGGCGAGCAGCGTGTCCAGTCCCAGTGCCTCAAACACCTGCAGGATGCCGCGCACCGTAGTCGTTTTGCCGGTGCCCGGGCCGCCGGTCAGGATAACCAGACCATTGCGTGCAGCCGTTGAAATCGCAAGCTGCTGTTTCTCGGAAAAAGTGAACTCACTGTTCTCCAAAAGCGCGGAAAGCAGCTCATCCACATCAAAATCGTACTCATAATTGCGCTCTGCCATGTAGCCGAGCATTTCGGCAAGGTAGGCCTCCGCGTCGTGCATATCGCGCAGATAGACCGCGTCGCGGCCTGCGATGTGCTCACGCACCAGCCGCCCCTTCTCCTCCAGGCGAGCAATGCCGTGCAGCGCCCGGTCCTCGTCCACGACCACGTCATCGTCGCTCAGCAGCATGCACACCGCGTACAACAGCTTCTCCACTGGGATGAACGTGTGGCCGTTGTTCAGGTTAAAGGTCAGTGTATACAGAATGCCCGCGTCCACGCGCTCATCGCTCAGCAGCGACAGCCCAAGCTCCATCGCCAGACCGTCCGCCAGCTTGAAATCCACATCATAGTATGGGTCACACAGCAGATACGGGTTCTCGCACAGCGCGTCGATGGCGCTGTCGTGCAGGCGCTTGTACAGCAGCGGCGTGAGCGCGACCGGCAGACCGTGTTCGCTCAGAAAGTCCATCAGCAGGCGCATTTCGCTCTGTTCGGTGAACTGACGGCCGATCTCCTTCGCCTTGCGGTCGGTAATGCCGCGCAGCTCCGACAGACGCTCCGGCTCGTGCATAAGAATGTCAAACGTGTCCTCACCGAACTTTTCCGCAATTTTTGCCAGCCGCGGACCGATGCCGCGAATCAGACCCGAACCGAGGTACTCCGCGATGCCGCGCACCGAGGTCGGCAGCCGGCGCTCAAACGCCTCGGTCGCAAACTGCTCGCCGTAGGTCGGGTGCGTCACCCAGCAGCCGGTCAGAATGACCTCCTCACCCAGTCCAATGTTGGGAAACGTGCCGGTCGCCGTGACCTCGGCTCCGTTTTCCGCAGCAAGGCGCAGCACGGCATAGCCGTTTTCGTCGTTGTAGTAAACTGCTGCACCGTGCCGCGCACGATCAAATATTCTCTTTCGTCCAACGTCCCACCGTCCCAACTTGTCATTCCAGATAGGTTATGTCCTGCCGTGCCGCCATGTACTTGGCGATGTTCTGTCCCTGCCCGCTGCCGATTTCGACAAATGTGATCAGCAGACCGGGAAAATACTGCCGCCGCACGCGCAGTGCCGCGCGGATCAGGTGTTCGCTGACGGCATCGCAGCCGTCGCCGTACAGCGTCAGCTCCGCCGAGCCGTGCAGCCGCAGCAGCCGTACGGAGACGATCTCGTACACCGTGTGCAGCACGGTGTAAAATCCCACTGCGGCAAATACCGCCAGAACCGATTGCAGAAAAACAGACATGAGCGTTCCCTCCTGCTATCAGCCTATGCACGGAGGGAACACTTTGTTAGTATATAGTATAGCACAATTGTTCGGATAAGTAAACCGAGCAGAAAATCCGGGGATAATTGAAAATTGAAAATTGAGAATGGAGAATGAACGTGATGATAGAACGATAACCAAATTTCATTTTCCACTCTCAATTCTCCATTCCTGAAAAAGAGACGCTTTCGCGTCTCTTTTTCAGGTTTCATGTTCTTTGCACCACTCATTCAGCGTTTCCCGATCGGTGCCCTGCATGGAACAGGCGGTTCCGCAATCCCGTTCATTGGGCGGCAACGAGATACCTTCGCTCATCTTTTCCTGTTCCCTCGCGGCCACTGCCGGTTTGCTGCGGCGCAGCCACTCGAACGCCTTTGCGGCGGCCCGGAGCTGATAGCGGTTTTCGTGATTTTCCGACATAATTGCATCCCTCCTTTGCATAGTATGCGCAGGAAAGAGGATTTTACGCACAAAAAGCTCCCATGCCGAAGCATGGGAGCTTGTAAATTGCGTTATGCTATTGCTTAACTGAAATTAAGCGTTGATAGCGGTTACGACGCCGGAACCTACGGTGCGGCCACCCTCACGGATAGCGAAACGCAGGCCTTCCTCGATAGCGATCGGGGTGATCAGCTCAACGTCCATCTCAACGTTATCGCCCGGCATGCACATCTCAGTGCCTTCCGGCAGAGTGATAACGCCAGTTACGTCGGTGGTACGGAAGTAGAACTGCGGACGGTAGTTGTTGAAGAACGGAGTATGACGGCCGCCCTCTTCCTTCTTCAGAACGTATACCTGACCGTGGAACTTGGTGTGCGGGTGAATGGAGCCCGGCTTAGCCAGAACCTGGCCACGCTCAACCTCGTTCTTCTGGATACCACGGAGCAGAGCACCGATGTTGTCGCCTGCTTCAGCGTAGTCCAGCAGCTTGCGGAACATCTCGATGCCGGTTACAACGGTCTTGCGCGGAGCGTCCATCAGACCAACGATCTCAACTTCCTCGCCCATCTTCAGCACGCCACGCTCTACACGGCCGGTAGCTACGGTACCACGACCGGTGATGGAGAATACGTCCTCAACCGGCATGATGAACGGCTTGTCAGCAGCGCGGTCCGGGGTCGGGATATAAGAGTCAACAGCGTCCATCAGCTCGTGGATGCACTTGTACTCCGGAGCGTTCGGATCCTTGGACTCGCAGGTCAGAACGTTCAGAGCGGAACCACGGATTACCGGAACGTCGTCGCCCGGGAAATCGTAAGAGGACAGCAGCTCACGGATCTCCATCTCAACCAGGTCGAGCAGCTCCTCGTCGTCTACCTGATCAGCCTTGTTCATGAAGACAACGATATACGGAACGCCTACCTGACGGGACAGCAGGATATGCTCGCGGGTCTGCGGCATCGGGCCGTCAGCAGCGGATACAACCAGGATAGCACCGTCCATCTGAGCAGCGCCGGTGATCATGTTCTTAACGTAGTCGGCATGGCCCGGGCAGTCAACGTGAGCGTAGTGACGCTTAGCGGTGTGATACTCAACGTGTGCGGTGTTGATGGTAATGCCGCGCTCCTTCTCCTCCGGAGCCTTGTCGATTGCGTCGTATGCCTGATACTCAGCATCGCCCTCGAGAGCCAGAACCTTGGTGATTGCAGCGGTCAGAGTGGTCTTGCCGTGGTCAACGTGGCCGATGGTGCCAATGTTAACGTGCGGCAGAGAACGGTCAAATTTTTCCTTTGCCATTGTGGATATCCTCCTCGTAAAATGAATTAAAAGTCATGTTGCATTTATTTTACTGCATTTCGAGAAAAAATGCAATAGGCTGCAGCAGATTTTAGTCGTTGTTTTTGGTACGGTTGTCGATGATCTTCTCCTGAATGCTCTTCGGCACTTCAGTGTAGTGGCTCGGCTGCATGGTGTACTGGCCACGGCCCTGGGTGCGGGAACGCAGAGCAGTTGCGTAACCGAACATCTCGCTCAGCGGAACGCCGGCAGAGATAGCCTGTACGCCGCCGCGCGGCTCCATGCCCTGGATCTGACCACGACGGGAGTTCAGGTCGCCGATAACGTCGCCCATATACTCCTCCGGTACCATTACGTCAACCTGCATGATCGGCTCCATCAGAACCGGATCAGCCTTCTTCATAGCTTCCTTGAACGCCATAGAACCAGCGATCTTGAACGCCATCTCAGAGGAGTCGACTTCGTGGTAAGAGCCATCATACAGGGTTACCTTAACGTCAACAACCGGGTAGCCTGCGAGGATACCAGACTGCATAGCGCCCTGGATACCCTGATTAACAGGCTCGATATATTCCTTCGGGATAGCACCGCCAACGATCTTGTTGATGAACTCGTAGCCCTTGCCGGACTCGTTCGGCTCAACGATGATCTTAACATGGCCGTACTGGCCCTTACCACCGGACTGACGAGCGTACTTCTGATCAACGTCAGCGGAGCGGCGGATGGTCTCCTTGTAAGCAACCTGAGGAGAACCTACGTTAGCCTCTACCTTGAACTCGCGCAGCAGACGGTCAACGATGATCTCCAGATGAAGCTCGCCCATACCAGCGATAATGGTCTGGCCGGTCTCTTCATCGGTGTAGGTCTTGAAGGTCGGGTCCTCTTCTGCCAGCTTAGCCAGCGCGATACCCATCTTCTCCTGACCAGCCTTGGTCTTCGGCTCGATCGCAACACGGATAACCGGGTCTGGGAACTCCATAGACTCGAGGATGATCGGGTGCTTCTCATCACACAGCGTATCGCCGGTGGTGGTGTTCTTAAAGCCGATGCCCGCAGCGATATCGCCGGAATATACGCAGTCGATATCCTGACGGTGGTTAGCGTGCATCTGCAGAATACGGCCCAGACGCTCGCGCTGATCCTTGGTAGCATTCAGTACGGAGGAACCAGCGGTGATGGTGCCGGAGTATACGCGGAAGAACGTCAGACGGCCAACGAACGGGTCGGTAGCGATCTTGAACGCCAGCGCAGAGAACGGCGCGTCATCAGAAGACGGACGGGAATCCTCCTCGTCGGTCTGCGGGTTTACACCCTTGATGTCCGGGATGTCGGTCGGAGCTGGCATGTATTCGATAACAGCGTCCAGCAGCGGCTGTACGCCCTTGTTGCGGTATGCGGTGCCGCAGAGTACCGGAACGATCTCGTTGGCGATACAGCCCTTGCGGATTGCAGCCTTAACTTCCGGAATGGTCAGCTCTTCGCCCTCGAGGTACTTCATCATGAGGTCCTCGTCCAGCTCAGCAACATGCTCCCACAGTTCGTCGTGGTACTGCTGAGCCTTCTCCATCATGTCAGCCGGAATATCCTCATCGCGGATATCCTTGCCGAGGTCGTCATAGTAAACCTCAGCGCGCATGGTGATCAGGTCGATGATACCCTTGAAGGTATCCTCAGAGCCGATCGGCAGCTGAACCGGAACAGCGTTGCACTTCAGACGGTCCTTCATCATGTTGACTACGTTGTAGAAGTCAGCACCCATGATATCCATCTTGTTTACGAACGCCATACGCGGAACCTTGTACTTGTCAGCCTGATGCCAAACGGTCTCAGACTGCGGCTCAACGCCGCCCTTTGCACAGAATACGGTTACGGAACCGTCCAGTACACGCAGGGAGCGCTCTACCTCTACGGTAAAGTCAACGTGGCCCGGGGTGTCGATGATGTTGATACGATGCTCCGGGAACTGATGAGTAGAGCCGGACCAGTGGCAGGTGGTAGCTGCGGAGGTGATGGTGATACCACGCTCCTGCTCCTGCTCCATCCAGTCCATGGTAGCGGTACCGTCGTGGGTATCGCCGATCTTATGGTTTACACCGGTGTAATACAGAATACGCTCGGTGGTAGTGGTCTTACCGGCGTCGATGTGCGCCATGATGCCGATATTTCTGGTTCTTTCCAGGGAATATTCTCTAGGCATATTGCTCTCCTTTCAAAGCGTTATGCGGAAACCGACAGATTAATAGCGGTAGTGTGCGAACGCCTTGTTCGCCTCTGCCATCTTGTGGGTATCCTCGCGCTTCTTAACAGCACCGCCCAGATTGTTGCAAGCGTCCAGGATCTCGCCTGCCAGACGCTCACGCATGGTCTTTTCAGAACGAGCGCGGGAGTACTTGGTGATCCAACGCAGGCCCAGGGTCTGACGACGCTCCGGGCGAACTTCCATCGGCACCTGGTAGGTAGCGCCGCCTACACGGCGAGCCTTAACTTCCAGGGTCGGCATGATGTTTTCCATAGCCTCGGTGAAAACCTCCAGCGGTTCACGACCGGTCTTTTCACGAACGATATCGAAAGCACCATAAACAACCTTCTGCGAAACGCCCTTCTTGCCGTCGAGCATGATAGAGTTTACCAGCTTGGTGACGAGCTTGGAATTATAAAGCGGATCGGGCAGAACGTCTCTCTTGGGGACATTACCTCTTCTTGGCACTTTACTTCCCTCCTTCAAAAATATTTGATTTCATAGGTACTTCGGCGGATCTTTGACCGCCGTTGTTCATGCCTGTCCGAGGTAAAGGCCCGATTTATGCAATCGGAACTAAAATGCCTCAGACAAAGCATAGCTGCTTTGCTGAAAAAATAACTTTCTCGCAAAACCTTGTGGGTTGGCTCATTACAGGCTGCACAGCACATATTGTAACTGTACAGGAGTAATCAAGCATGATCGTGCAGATCTAGGCGCATCCCGCACGCCGCGTACAAAGGTACGCAAGTGTGGGTGCAACGACGATATGCGCGGTCAGGCGCAGATTACTTGCCTGCCTTCGGGCGCTTAGCACCGTACTTGGAACGAGCCTGACGACGGTTAGCAACACCCTGGGTATCCAGAGTACCACGGATGATGTGGTAACGAACACCAGGAAGGTCCTTTACACGACCGCCGCGAACCATAACTACAGAGTGCTCCTGCAGGTTGTGGCCTTCACCGGGGATGTAAGCGGAAACTTCCATCTGGTTGGTCAGCTTTACACGAGCTACCTTACGAAGAGCAGAGTTCGGCTTCTTCGGGGTCATGGTCTTAACCGTGGTGCAAACGCCGCGCTTCTGCGGAGCGGACTGATCGGTAGCCTTCTTCTTCTGAGAGTTGTAGCCTACCTGAAGAGCCGGTGCCGTAGACTTGGTAACGACTGCCTCACGACCCTTACGGACGAGTTGGTTAAAAGTTGGCATTTTATTTCCTCCTTCTTTCAAAGATATTTATGAAAAGCGCGTTTTGCGCGATTCAACAAAGAAAAATCAGTGCAGAACAACGACTACTGCCGCGCCGACATCAATGCCGACCGCATCGCCGAGCTCCGTCATTGTGGTGACCTCGGTAACTTCCATACCGTGTTCACTGCAAAGCTCATAAATCGGTCCGACGACTCGTTTTTCTGCGTCCAGCGCAACAAAGACCTGTGCGGCTGCGCCGTCCCGAATCGCTTTTTTCGACTGCTTTACACCGATCACCTTGTGCGCCGTGTGAAGTTCTGAAAGCATAATATTCCTCCTATACGGCATACTCCCATAGTATACGGGTTTGTCCCCTTGTTGTCAAGTGTTTTCTCGAATTTTTTTATTTTTTACGAGATTTTTCTTTTCCAGACAAATTTGACACCTGGCAAAAGGAGTTTCCGCAGGATACATTCAATGATTACGCTATACCGTAGGGTGCGACGACCTCGGCGCACCGTTTCTAACGATTGGTACACGTTATCCCGTAGGGGCGAGCAGTGCTCGCCCACGCATCCGTTTAACCATAGCGTAGGAGGCCAATGGCCTCCCCTACAGCGGTAACATTATGCAAACGGTTTACCAATAAATATGTGCCTGTCGTTATCGGTTTGCGGGCGAACAATGTTCGCCCCTACGGGGCAGATTGTACAGACCGGATAGATACGGTGCGCCGTGGTCGTCGCACCCTACTATATCCATTCAGCATAAAATCGAAACGGAGAAACATTGTAAACCGTCACGGTAATTCTCCATTCTCAATTTTCCATTCGGCACAAGCAAAAACAGGAGAACACCTTACAGTGTTCCCCTGTTTTACTTATCTTATACAGCTATTCCGTGCTTTCTGCAAATCAGTCGAGATTTACAGTCTGCTCGTAGTGACCGGTGCAGTAATCGGACACACCCGAGCCGGCCGGAATCAGCTTGCCGATGATTACGTTCTCCTTCAGGCCCATCAGCGGATCGACCTTGCCCTTGATTGCAGCGTCGGTCAGCACGCGGGTGGTCTCCTGGAAGGATGCAGCGGACATCCAGGAATCGGTTGCGAGGGATGCCTTGGTGATACCCATGAGGGTCGGCTCCGCAATTGCCAGACGGAGACCTTCCTCGCCGGCGTCGATGCGTGCCTGCACCTTGTTGTTGTAATCCTCGAACTCGAGCCAGTCCATAACAGAACCCGGCAGAACCTCAGCGTCGCCCGCGTCCTCAACGCGAACCTTGCGCATCATCTGACGAACGATAACCTCGATATGCTTATCGTTGATATCTACGCCCTGCTGACGGTAAACCTTCTGAACTTCCTTAATCTCGTAGTCGTGAACGGCGCGAGGATCGAGGATACGCAGAATGTCATGCGGGTTGAGCGAGCCTTCGTTCAGCTGGAAGCCCTGCGGGACCTCCTGACCGTCGGTTACGCGGATACCGGAGGACGAAGCCAGCTGGTAGGAACGCATATCGCCGGTCTGCGGGTTGACGATGTTAACGGTCTTGACGGTGGTGCGCTTGGACTCCTCGATGGAGACCACGCCGCCGATCTCGGCAAGCGTTGCAGCCTTCTTCGGCTTGCGGGCCTCGAACAGCTCCTCAACTCGCGGAAGACCCTGCGTAATATCCGAACCTGCGACACCGCCGGTATGGAAGGTACGCATGGTAAGCTGTGTACCCGGCTCACCGATGGACTGAGCAGCAATAATACCAACTGCTTCACCAACCTG
>ENA-OROU01002850-OROU01002850.1-human-gut-metagenome-genome-assembly--contig:-NODE-2850-length-11850-cov-10.473251_pt1 | contig 11850 bp, 7 predicted proteins | sample MGYA00242131_ERZ509054 | MGnify/ENA primary metagenome ERZ509054 (study PRJEB26280, sample SAMEA2338749) | human gut metagenome | biome: human gut; feature: human-associated habitat; material: faeces... | reverse complement strand
GATGATACAAACATCACACAGATGCCTGCCGTGAAGGTGGCCGAAGACCAAAGCAAACTGGCTGACTTCCAGAACAGCGACTTCATCTCTGCTGAGAACCGGAAGGTGGAATTTAACAACCCGACTCTTGAATTTACCCACCGCACGGCACGCGTGACAATCGAACTGAAGCCCGGCACGGGATTCACGAGCGTCACCGGTGCCACGGTGAGACTCGTGAGCCTGTCCGCCGATAACGGCAACCCGACCGCCATCAAGACTTACAACGCAAGCGGCAACACCTACGAGGCACTGACCGCCCCGCAGACCGTTGCGGCAGGCAAGCCGTTCATCCGGGTGGAACTCGGCGGCGGCACCTTCTACTTCCGTCCGCAGAACAACGTCGTATTAGAGGCTGGCAACCGCTATAAATACACCGTCAAGGTGAACGCCACCGGCTTGACGTTAGAGGGTTGCACCATCGGTGACTGGGCTGACGGTGGCGGCGAAAGCGGCGAGGCTGAGGATTTAGGCTATTCTATACAGAACGACGGCAGTTACACGGTCTATAACGCCGACGGCCTGCTGGCATGGAACAAAGCCGCACAAAAGGACGAATCGATAAATTGCACCCTCACCGCCGACATCGACCTGACGGGTAAGGATTGGACACAGATAGGCACATGGCCAGGTTACTCCGGCGTCTTTAATGGGCAGGGACACCGCATTACGGGATTAAACTTTTCAGCAGCGACTACTGAACTTTTTGGGTTATTAAATTTACGTGGTGTGATAAAGAACCTACAACTCATAGATGTGAATCTATATGGCAATAATGGATCAGCAGCTGGAATAGTGGATCAAAATAATGGTCAAATCATTGCCTGCTCTGTGACGGGAAAAATTTCTGCATATGGTAGAACTTGTGGTATAGCCGATTTAAATTATGGCAGTATCACAGCTTGCTGGTTTGACGGCACATTGAAAGATTATGAATCTGGAGCTATAGTGCGTTTCAACTACAATACTATAACTTCCTGTTATTGGGGAGGCAATGCCGAGCGAGGAGAATTCCGTAATTTTGGAGGAACGGTAGATGCCACGAAGGTGGACGGCGCGACCGTGAAATGGCAGACAGCCGTCGACGGCATGAACATCGCCCTCACCGACAATGACTACCAGTGGGCACTCGGCACAGACGGTCTGCCCGTACTGCAAAAGAAACAATAACAACCCCTAAACAACACGCATCATGAAACGAACAACCATCCATATATCCGCAGCCATCGCCCTGCTGCTCGGCCTTGCCGCCTGCACACAGGACGAAGCGGGCTTCCTACCAGAAGGGGCGGAAGGCACACCCATCGTCTTCACCGCCACGGGGCTGAACCCCGCCGCGACAGCCACCGCCGGCACCCGTGCCCCAGCGGATGGCAATTGGACGGGTGTGCAGAGCGTGGCAGTCATGATGGACGGCATGGTGAAGACGTACAACGTGACGCCCTCCACCGCCGACCCCACCAGCGCCACACTGACCTCCACCGACCCGTACTACTGGACCAACCACAACGACATCACCGTCACGGCGTGGTGGCCCTACACCGCTGGCGAGACAACTCCGCCTGCGGTAAAGGTAAAAGCCAACCAAAGTGCCCAGAAAGACTTTGAGGGCAGCGACCTCATCGTAGCCGACGGACAGACGGTGACCTACGGTAGCCCCACGCTCCGCTTCACCCACCGCACGGCACGGGTGACCATCGTTCTGACGGACTACACCGAGGGGCTGGCATCCGTGCAGCTGACGGGCCTCTCCACCGAAGGCGACAACCCGGATATAATCGTCCCGTATGACAAGGGCAGCAACACCTACACCGCCATCGTAGCCCCGCAAAATGTGGCAGCTGGCACTACCTTTATCACCTGCACCTTCACCAACGGCAAGACCTTCGTTTATAAGATGAAGAATGCTACCGACTGGCAGGCGGGCGGTGAATATACCTACACCGTCTCCCTCGCTGCGGCAAAAGACCTGGGCTATACCATAGAGAGCAACGGCAGCTACACCGTGACCTCCGCCGATGGTCTGATGAATATAGCCAAATTAGTGAACGGAGGTAAGAGCGACATTAACATTACCCTCGACACAGACATTGACCTCACAGGCAAAGACTGGACACCGATAGGCACAGACTACGACAACTCATACAAAGGCACCTTCGACGGTGGCGGCCATACCATTACGGGGCTGACCTTTACGACAAATGACGAATATGCGGGTCTGTTCGGCTGGCTCAATAGAGCTGGTACGGTGAAGAACGTGGTGATGGAGGGCGTACAGATAACAAGCAATCAAATATATGGCGGCAGTATTGGCGGCGTGGTAGGATCTGGCTGGGGCACCATTGAAAACTGCTCGGTGTCGGGCAGCGTCAGCGGCACGGTGTATGTCGGCGGTGTGGTGGGTGTTCAAATAGGCGGTTCCATCACCGGATGCAGCTCCTCTGCCACAGTGAAGGGAACGGTCGATGTCGGCGGCGTGGCAGGTCAGACGAATTCGAGTGCCACCCTGACCGCTTGCTATGCCACAGGCAACGTGATCATAGAAATGGCCTCCAAAAAGAATATCGCTGGCGGCGGTCTGGTGGAAATGAACGCAGGAAGCAGCCTCCTTGCCTGCTATGCCACGGGCAACGTAACCAGTACGGGTAGTAGCACTGGCTATGTACATATCGGCGGTTTTTTGGGAAATAACTACGCCAACGTGATGACCGCCTGCTATTGGAAGAACAATCATGAACAAGGTATCGGCTACAATAAGAAAAGCACCGAAGCCACGAAGGTGGACGGCTCTGTCGTTACCTGGCAGAAAGCCGTTGATGCCATGAACACCGCCTTGCAGAACGCAGGCTCAAAGTGGCGTTACGAACTTAAAGGAGCATTGCCTACTTTGAGGAAGCAGTAAGCCGTTGCGGACGGAAATGTTCCGCCCGCAACGAACATTAACCGAAGTATAACCCCAATAAAAAAGGAGGACGTGATGGAACACACGGAGAATCCACCATATTGGTTTTGGCATCAAGGCATTGTCAATAATAATATAGACTCCAGTGTAAATATGGAAGCTGTAAGCCGGACATTGTCAAGATTGGTGCTCATTAAAGGCAACAAATCAAGTAATTAAATTAAAAACATGGGACTTTTTCACAGAGACAAGAAAAATAATGACGATGAGCCGGACAGTGTTCAAACCAATTCATTCTCTGATATTATGAATGGTTTGCAATACGCCGTAAACTGTGCACAAGATACATTGCAGAATCATCAGATACAAAATCTGACCAGACTTTTTGAAGGAACAAATGCAAATAACGCAAATTGGAGTTTTAGTTAACCAATTATATTTTTCATCAACAAACAGTGTCGCTGCGATATAAAATATTTTTCGGCTATGCCATACTTATGGCGGTCATCGGTAGCATGGCCGCCATTCTCATCCATGAACCTGCGAAGTTCCACGACCTATATGCGTATGTTGAATAACGGTATTTACACAAACAGCAAATGAGCGAACAATTCGTTACCACTACCAAGCATTTCCGCAAGCTGCTTGCCGCAGGCTATCTGTTGATAGTTCTGCTGGTGGGCGGCATCATCTGCACGTGGCTCGGAGAATGGCGCGACTTGGAGTTGCTGGAACGGGAGAACCGTGAAATCAACCGCTTCCGCAAGGAAACACACGATGCGTATGTGGGTGTGGTGGAGTTGTCTCTTTTGGGCGAGTCGGTGCTGGAATGGGACGATAAGGATGTGGCGGCATACCGGCGGCAACGGATGACGGTGGATAGTATGCTTTGCCGCTTCAAGAGCCATTACGAATCGGTGCGCATAGACAGCGTGCGCCACTTGCTGGAGGACAAGGAAAAGCGGCTGTGCGCCATCATGGAGGCTCTGGAACAACAGGCGGACATCAACCGCCGGATAGCCAAGCAGGTGCCGGTGATAGTGCAAACGAGCAGGCAGGAAGAGCCGAAGAAACAGAGGAGGAAAGGTTTTCTCGGGTTGTTCGGCAAGAAACAGGAAGCACCTCCGACGACGACCACCACGATGCTCTACACACTGAACCGTGATATGATAGCGCAACAACGTGCCCAAAGCCATCGTCTGTCGGAATATGCCGACAGCCTTGCCAGCCGCAATGCGGAACTGAACCGCCAACTGCAAACCCTTATCCAGCAGATGGACCACAAGGTGCAGGCTGACTTGCAGGAACGTGAGGCGGAAATATCCGCTATGCGTGAAAAGTCGTTCTTGCAGGTAGGTATCATAACGGGTGTCATGCTGCTGTTGCTCATTATTTCATACATCATCATTCACCGCTATGCCACCCGCATCAAGCAGTACAAACGTAAGACAACAGATTTAATCGGGCAACTGCAAAAGTCCGTAAAACAAAACGAATCGTTGATAGCCTCACGCAAGAAAGCGATGCACACCATCACCCACGAGCTACGCACACCACTGACTGCCATACATGGATATGCGGAACTGATGCAGGACAACGAAGAAGAAAAGATAAGCGGTTATGCGGACAATATCCTGCAAGCCTCCAAGAGAATGACCGACATGCTCAACTCCCTGCTTGACTTCTTCCGCTTGGACAGCGGCAAGGAACAGGCGAATGTCCGTCCGTTTCGTTTGGAAAACATCGCGGAGCTGTTGCAAACGGAGTTTACGCAACAAGCAGAAGCAAAAGATCTTAAACTTACCATCGAGTGCCCGGAGGGTATTATCCTGAATGGCGACAAGGAGCGCATCATACAGATATGCGACAACCTGCTGGGCAATGCCGTCAAGTTCACGAATGCCGGAAGCGTTTCACTTGTCATAAGCTATGACGGCAATAGGCTGACCCTTGTAGTAGAGGACACCGGAACCGGCATGAGTGCGGAAGAACAACAGCGAGTGTTCGGAGCGTTCGAGCGGCTTTCCAACGCCGCCACGCAAGACGGTTTCGGATTGGGGTTAAGCATTGTGAAACAGATAGTCGGGATGCTTGGCGGCACTATACGCTTGGAAAGCGAAAAAGGAGAAGGCAGTCGTTTTACTGTGGAGTTGCCAATGAACACTGCCGATATTGGTATTGAAGAACAGACAGCCGCAGAAAGTCTGGCTCATATAGAAAGACCTTATTCTGTCATCGTATTGGACGACAATCCGATGGTATTATCCATGACAAAGGAAATGTATGCTGGTATAGGTGTGCATTGCGACACGTTCACCACTATTGGCGATGCAATGGAAGCCATGCGGCAGCACACATACGACCTCATGATAACCGATATGAAGATGCCGGAGATTAACGGCTATGAGGTGTTGGAGTTGTTACGCTCGTCAAGTGTCAGCAACTCGAAAGAGATTCCCATTGTCGTGGCGACCGCCTCCGGCAGTTGCAGCGAAGAGGAGCTGTTGGAAAATGGATTTACCGCCTGCCTGTTCAAGCCATTTTCCATTTCCGAACTGGTTGCTGTATCAGACAAATGCCTTTTGACAAGTACGGACAAGGATGAACTTCCCGACTTGTCCTCTCTGCTTGCATATGGTGACAAACGGGCGATGCTCGACCGTTTGATAACCGAAACAGAAAAGGATATGCAGGCTGTCCGGGAAATCATGGAGAGGAATGACCGCAAGGCGTTGGACGAATGGATACACCGTCAGCGAAGTTCATGGGCTGTTATCCGTGCTGACAAACCCTTGTGGAACCTGTATGAACTGCTGCATCAAGAATCTGAATGTTCCGAAATGGAATTGCGGAAATGCGTGGATGCCATGCTTCGTATGGGAACAGTTATCATAGAACTTGCGCAAAAGGAAAGGAGGTCGTCGGATGAAAGTATTTGTGATTGAGGACAACCCCGTCTATAACGATTATGTCTGCAACCTGCTGAAGAAAGACAGCTTCGATACTATGTCGGCATATAATCTTGCCACTGCCAAGAAACTATTGGTAAAGTCAGAGGTGGATGATATTGTCGTTGCCGACCTACGCCTCCCCGACGGTGAAAGCATAGAGTTGTTACGGTGGATGCGTGCCAACGACAAACAACAGGTGTTTATCGTTATGACCAATTACGGGGAGGTGCATACGGCAGTGGAAAGTATGAAGCTCGGCTCAAAGGATTACATACAGAAACAGTTGTTGGAGGATAAACTGATACCGCTTATCCGCACCCTGCAAAAAGAACATGAAAAGCGACTACAATGGAACATTCCGATATTCGTCCGGCAGGGCGAAGCCTATCAGAAAATCAAGAAACGTGTGCGCCTTGTAGCCACCACCCGGATGAGCGTGCTGATACTGGGCGAGAACGGTACGGGCAAGGAACATATCGCACAACATATACACCAACAAAGCAAACTTGCCGATAAACCTTTTGTGGCAGTAGACTGCGGAGCCTTGTCCCCGTCATTGATACAATCCGCCTTCTTCGGACACGTCAAGGGCGCGTTTACGGGTGCCGAAGCAAACAAGACGGGGTATTTTCTGGAAGCGGATGGCGGCACGCTGTTCCTTGACGAAGTGGGCAACCTAACAATGGAGATGCAACAGATGCTGCTCCGCGCCATACAGGAACGCCGTTACCGTCCCGTCGGAGCAAAGGAGGACAAAACAGCCAACGTGAGGATAGTGGCTGCAACCAACGAGGATTTGCAGAAAGCCGTAACGGAAAAGCGGTTCCGGCAGGATTTGCTCTATCGCTTGCAGGAGTATGTGATAACCATGCCGCCCTTGCGCGACTGCCCGGAAGACATCATGCCATTGGCCGAGTTCTTCCGTGAAATGGCAAACCGTGAGTTGGAACGTGAAGTAAAAGGTTTTGCCGCATCTGCCCGTAATGCCCTGCTCGCCCATGCGTGGCCGGGCAACGTGCGCGAGTTGAAACAGAAGATACAGACGGCAGTCCTGCAATCAGAAGGCGATATGATAACCGAAGCCGATTTGGAACTTGACAATGAACCGTCCGCTACTTCCGCTTGTTTTACATTGAAGAGCGGGGATGAAGAAAGAGGACGTATCCTGCGTGCTTTGAAACAAGCAGCCGGTAACAAGAAAATGGCTGCAAAGATACTGGGTATCGGCAGGACAACGCTGTATAATAAATTGGTAGAATATGGATTGAATGAAGAAAACTGACCGGAGTATGGCTGTAAATGGCAATAATTGATTAACTTTGCAATTGTATTTCAGAAAATAGCAGGCGATTGGGTAACTTTTCGCCGATGATATAGACATAAGACCGCAAGGCGTTTCGAGCGAAAATCTGGTAAATTGAAACTACGGAGACGATTGCGTGATGCTTATGCTATGCTTACGCATAGCGTGCATTCACGTACTCTCCGTAAAGGCTTTACCAGAGCCATCGCTTGAAAGTAGTGTGAATTGCACGCTACTTTTTTGCCTCGCCAAAAAGGAAAGGAAATACGTTATGGCGAAAATACAATTACTTGCCGTTATCTCAATAGATGGCTGTCCGATGAAACTGCATCCCCGGAAGCGGTTGCTTCAAACCGAAGATTACGGTATGGATGAAATACGTGCCAATGCCCTGTATAAGCTGACATCCGACTATTCGGTATCCGTGCTTCAAGAATGGAGAGAGGAAGGTGGAAGCATTTGCCATTTGTTGGAAGTAACTGCCGGGAATACCGAATATGCCAACGGACTGTTACGGATGAACGTGATAGATGAAATCATACTATACGTTGTTCCAACCATCGACGGAAACGGAGCGCATTTTTTCAAGTCAGCACTACCTATGAATGACTGGCGGCTTATGGAGAACAAAACTTATAGGGACGGAGTAATCCGGCTTACCTATCATAAAGAGCCACGGGCATAAAATGTTCAGATTATGAACATCTTGGCGGAATTTCCGTGTTCAGAAAGTGAACACATGTTCAGAATCTGAACACATTTCACAAGGGATGCAATCAAGGATAAAATTATTTTTGAATTTTATCTTTCTGAAAAACAATGTAGTACAATTTTCTCACAATCTTTTCTCGTGTTTAGGGCTATGATTTGCCCATATATCAGTGTGCGCACACTGATAAACAAGTGTAAACCCTCAAAACAGAAAAGATAATGAACCATCTCATATTGGCGGAAACACAGTTTTTCGCCCTGATAAACGGAAAAGACAACGGTAGCACGGAAACGGCATACGGCGGATTCGTGCAGGAAGTAATAAACCTGTGCTACGGCGGCAATGATGCCAAGCATATTATTGTGGCGTTGGCTTTTGCCGAAATCGAATTACAGCACCATCCGCAGAACTTGTCGGCATCGGAGGAGAATGTCGTCACTGTATATATCCGCAAGGCGTTATCCTTCATCCGAAAGATGCAGAAGATAGTATCCGCTTCTGCAATTACCTCCGTGCCACCACTAACATCCACATCCGAAACCAAAGCCACAGTCCCAGCCTTGCAATGGACCGGTAATGCCGTCGAGTTGGTAGAACTAATCTATGCCCTCTACGCCACCGGCTGCATCAATGGCGGCAAGGCTTCGCTGAAAGAGCTTGCCCCTGTCCTCTATTCCTTTTTCGGTGTGGAGTCCAAAGACTGCTACTGCTTCTATACGGACATCAAACGCAGGAAAAGCGACAGTCGCACCTACTTCCTTGAAAAGATGCAGGACAAACTGAACGCGAAGATGCGACATGACGATGAATTGGAGCGGATGAGGAGATAAACGAATGCCAAACAAAGGATAAGCGGCCGGATTATACGGTTTCTTATCCTTCTTCATTTACAATCACTCTATTATCTGCCGGAAAGCCGATTAAAATCATTAACTTTGCAAGTATTAATCAATGACGGATGAAAATAGATAACCTCGAAATATTGAATGGACTGATTGCCGGAGCCGAAGGCGGGACAGTTGTGTTCAAAGAAACTACCGGGCAGTTGGAGCGTGGAATTGAAACTCTTTGTGCCTTCTTGAACGGTACGGGCGGCACGGTGCTGTTCGGTGTAACCGACAAGGGAAAGATTATCGGTCAGGAAGTGAGCGACAAGACGAAGCGCGATATTGCTGAAACCATCAGACGAATCGAGCCGTTTGCGACCATTGATATATCCTATACAGACATTCCGGGAACGAACAAAAGTGTTATAGCTTTATCAGCGGAAGAACAACGATATATGCGCCCGTTCACCTATAAGGGGAGGGCTTATCAACGGATAGAGAGCGTTACATCTGCCATGCCGCAGGGTATATACAACCTGTTGGTTATGCAGCGAGGCGGAACCTATGCTTGGGATTCCATGCAAAATCCCAGCTTGAAAATATCCGACCTTGACGAAACGGCAATCTTGGGCGCAGTACGTGGAGGAATCAGAGGCGGACGTTTGCCGGAAGGTTCTATGCAGGAGGATGTCCGAACCATCCTTGAAAAATTTGACTTGTTGAATGATGGAAAGCTGAACAATGCTTCCGTTGTCCTATTCGGACGAAACTTCTACCATTATCCCCAATGTCTGCTCCGTTTAGCCCGGTTCAAAGGAACGACAAAAGATGAATTTTTAGATAATCAGCGTGTGACAGGCAATATATTCAACTTGCTGGATGCTGCAATGGCATTTTTCTTCAAGCATTTGTCCCTTTCCGGTAAAATTGAAGGTTTGTACAGAGAAGAGGAACTGAATGTGCCATATAAGGCATTGAGAGAATGTTGCATAAATGCTTTTGCACATCGTGTTTACCATCGCCCCGGCAGTTCAGTCGGGATTGCAATCTATGATGACCGCGTGGAGATTGAAAACAGCGGAACATTTCCGCCTGATATTACCATTGAGAAACTGTTGGGTGGCCACAATTCCGAACCACAAAATCTGATAGTAGCCAATGTGCTGTACAAAAGTGCAGTATTGGAGAGTTGGGGACGTGGCATAGCCCTTATGGTAAACGAATGTCGCCGTGTCGGTATTCCGGATCCGGAGTTTCATACCGACGGCAATGCTGTATGGATTGTGTTTCATTATACAAGAACTACAGTAGGACAAGACCCCACAGCAACCCCACAGCAACCCTATAGTAACCCCACAGTAACCCCACAGTTAGGAAAACTGTTGTCTGCTATTGGGAACAACACTCTCTCTGCTAAAGAAATCATGGAGAAAACGGGAATGAAAGATAAAAGGAATTTCTTAAAGAACTATATCCATCCGGCAATAAATTCCGGTTTGGTCCTTTCACTTTATCCCGTAGGCTCCAAGAGTCCGCAACAGAAATACTATCTTACTGATAAAGGTAAAGGTTTCCTGCAACAATAACGGGTATGGCTAAAAAGAAGAAACATAAGAATGATGTAAAAACTGATTTACCGATAATCATGGATTATGGTATCGGCAGTATATCCGTTTATGACCCGGCAGACATGATGCCATACAACGAGCCGCCAATTAGCGAACAAATCCGCTTCAAGAAACTCGGCAAAGAGATGAAATCCGAGTTCAAGTGGCTGGTATCTTCCGTAGTGATTGAGTATTGGCAAGAAAACCGACAGATACCTTTCGGTGAAGAAATGTCGAAACTCAGAACCAGACTGTTGAGAATGTTTGCCGAAGAATACAGCATACTGCTTAAAGACGATACAGAGCTGAAAAATTATTTGCTGACGCTTGCCATTACCACCATCAACAAGCATCTCAAATCTGAGAATAAAAAGAGGGCGTCAAAACTCTCTTTTTAACAAAATTACCCTTGCTACAGATATCTGTGACAGGGGTAATTTTCATATTTTGGGTGTTTTGACACATCCCCTTTTTCATATATAAAGGAATCTGTTATTTCTGCTGCAACAAGTGTTTCAAGTTTTCATCATTTGCGATACGTTCCAGTTCCTCTTGAACAATCTGCTTCACTTCCTCCTTGATGCGCCTGTAATTCGCCTGAACCGTTTCCTTCATGCGGTCGTTGCCGTCCCCGTCCGTAAAGTCGGTAATGACGGGGATTTTCTTGTAGGCTTTCTCCTCGCGCCTCACCTTCTCGGCATCCACGACAATCTCACAATGAAAAATCTTCTGCTCGATACGCTCGTTGAAGTTGTCGGACACCGAACCGACAAACATACCCTGCGTCAAGCCGGAAATCTTGCTTGGCGGGATGAGTGAATCCATCTGCGTGTTGATGGAGGTGGAAACATCCTGCCGGTTGATGGAAATGGACTGCCGTTTCTGCAACACCTTACCGAAGCGTTCGGAAAGCGTCTTGGCGGTTTCACCCACCACCTGACCGGAAAAGATATTGCCGACGGTGTTCATCACGACCTTCGCTTCTTTATCACCGTAGTCGCGCACCAACTGGCTGAAATCCTGAAAGCCCAGACACACGGCAACCTTGTTGCTTCGCGCGGTGGCGATAAGGTTGTCCAACCCCTTGAAATAAATCGTGGGCAGCTCGTCGATGATGACCGACGACTTCAGCATCCCTTTCTTGTTGATGAGTTTCACGATACGGGAGTTATACAGACCGAGAGCGGCCCCGTAGATATTCTGACGGTCGGGATTGTTGCCCACACAGAGTATTTTCGGTTCTTCGGGGTTGTTGATGTCCAGCGTGAACTCGCTGTCCGACATCACCCAATAGAGCTGCGGGGAAATCATCCTTGACAAAGGGATTTTCGCGCTTGCTATCTGCCCCATCAACTGCTCCGCAGCCCCTCCGAGCCATGCGTCCATGAACGGAGAAAGATAGTTTTCCAATTCCGGGTAAGAGGTCAGTATCGGGAAAATATCCTCATAGCGGCGGTTCAGGAACTCAATCGCATGGGGGAACGTGCAGTATTTGCCGCCTTGATAGAT
>ENA-OROU01002847-OROU01002847.1-human-gut-metagenome-genome-assembly--contig:-NODE-2847-length-11856-cov-5.846708_pt1 | contig 11856 bp, 10 predicted proteins | sample MGYA00242131_ERZ509054 | MGnify/ENA primary metagenome ERZ509054 (study PRJEB26280, sample SAMEA2338749) | human gut metagenome | biome: human gut; feature: human-associated habitat; material: faeces... | reverse complement strand
CAGCGGAAAGCTTGCCGGCATCGCCTTGCTGGCCACCCATCTCGGCGTAGAACGGGGTGCGGTCGAGCACGACCTCAACGTCCTCGCTGGCGGCAGCGGACTCGACGGACTCGCCGTTGCGAACGATGGCGACAACCTTGGCGCCCTCGATGACGTCGTTGTCATAGCCGCCGAACTCGGTCGCGGCAACCTTGTCGGAAAGCTCGACCCACACGTCGTTGAAGCTACCCCAGGCGTCGCCCTTGGCGTTGGCGCGGGCGCGAGCCTTCTGGTCCTCCATGCAGGCAGTGAAGCCTTCCATGTCGACGTCGTGGCCAGCAGCGCCGGCGATCTCGACAGTCAGGTCGATGGGGAAACCAAAGGTGTCGTGCAGCTTAAAGGCAACGTCGCCCGGAAGGACAGCGCCGTCGGCGAGCGCGGCCAGGGCCTCGTCCAGGTAAACGCGGCCGTTGTCGAGCGTCGTGGAGAAGCGCTCTTCCTCGGAGGCGACGATGCCCTTGACGAGTGCGACGTTCTTGAGCAGCTCGGGATAGGCCTCGCCCATCTGAGCGTTGACCTCGTCGATAAACTTGGTCAGGAAGGCACCCTCGATGCCCAGCAGGCGACCGTGGAACACGGCGCGGCGGAGCAGGCGGCGAAGGACGTACTCGCGACCCTCGTTGCCGGGAAGGATGCCGTCCGAGATCATAAAGTCGACGGCACGGGAGTGGTCGGCGATGATGCGCAGGGAGCGGCTGGCGCCGGAGTAATCGTCGGCGTCATAGGTCTTGCCGCTGATCTTTTCACCGAGCTTGATGAGGTGCTGCATCAGATCGCCGTCGTAGTTAGCGGTTTTGTGCTGCATGATAGCGGCCATGCGCTCCAGACCCATGCCCGTATCGAGGTTGCGGTGCGGCAGCTCCGGCATGGAGCCGTCCTCCTGGCGGTCGTACTGGGTAAACACGAGGTTCCAGAACTCAAGGAAGCGGTCGCAGTCGCAGCCGGGCTTGCAGTCGGGGCTGCCGCAACCGACCTCCTCGCCCATGTCAAAGTAGATCTCGGAGCACGGACCGCAGGGGCCGGTGGGGCCAGCGGCCCAGAAGTTGTCGTCCTCGCCCAGACGCGAGATGTGGTCCTCGGCAACGCCCAGGGAGCGCCACACGTCGTGGGTCTCGTCGTCCTCGGTAAAGACGGTGAAGTACAGGCGGTCGAGCGGCAGCTTGAACTCCTTGGTGATGAGCTCAAAGGCCCAAGCGCAGGCCTGCTGCTTGGAGACGCCGCCAAAGGAGAAGTCGCCGAGCATCTCAAAGAAGGACAGGTGACGGCCGTCCTCGCCGATGCAGTCGATGTCGTTGGTGCGGACGCACTTCTGGCAGGAGATCGCGCCGATCTCCTTCATGGTCTTCTTACCCTGGTAGTACTCCTTAAACTGGTTCATGCCGGCGTTGGCAAGCAGCAGCGAAGGATCGTCGGGGACGAGGGACGAAGAAGGATAGAGCTTAAGACCGCGCTCCTCAAAGAAGTTGAGGAACTTGGAGCGAATCTCGGCCGTAGTCATTGACGGGTAGTCAGCACTCATAGAGGGAATCTCCTCGGTTTCATATCGAAACAGTTCAAACGTAACGATATTACCATCCCACCGCGCCTGTGCAAAAAAGAGGGCCGCCAAACAGCGACCCTCCAGCGAAAGTGCATGTTATTTAGGACTAAGCAATCCTTTGAAAAAAATGGGTTTGGTAAAATGCTATATAAGAACCATCCGGAAGGAGCGATCGATGAAAAGCAAACGATTTGTCCTGAATGCACTTCTGGTAGTAGCACTTTTAGCGCTCTTGGCCTTCTCCAACTGGTATTCAAACCAGCCAGCATTTGGCTACGTATTATATGCAGTAACGTCCGGCGATAAGGCTTATTGCCCTCTACGCGCAATTGACATTCTCTATTTCTATGTAGCCGGCCCCTTATCAATCGCTTTGCTCGTGTTTCTTGTCTTCTACAACATCAAGAAACGCTAACAGGGCTATTTGGAATCCGAATCGTCCATGGAGCCGTCGATGCCGGTTTTGGTGTCGTCGTCCGTATTGGAATCGTCATCCTTGGCGAAGGGATTCTTGAAAAAGCCTGTCGCGTCGGGCTGAAGACCTGACAGCTTAATCCAGGGATTCTCGAGCTCGGGCTTGGGCATTGCCTGGGCCTCGGGCGCAGTCTCGTTGCCGATGAGCTCGGACTCATAGATGAACGTATCGTCTCCAAGCGCGTCGTAGGCGGCGACCGGGTTGCCCTCGGCATCGCGATACGGCGTGCCCTTAAACACGGCGCCGTCGTATGCCACGAGCTGACGGCCGGTCTCGTTCTCAAAGTAATAGACAAAGATGCCCTTGAGGGCCGCACACAGCGGAATGGCAATGATCATGCCAATGGGACCCATGAGCGCCGAACCAATAACGAGAGCCGTGAGGCTCATGATGGGATGCACCTGCACCGAGCTTTGCATAACTTTAGGCGAGATAACGTTATCGGTGACGTTTTGCGCGACCATCGTCACGATGAGCGTCCATAACGCCAACATGGGGCTGAACATAAAGCCGAGCACCGTGGCGATTGCTGCGCTCACCCAGGGACCGACGACCGGAACCAAGTGCATGATGCCAGTGAAGATAGCCATGAGCGCCGCATACGGATGGCCGATAATCAGGAAGCCGATAAAGGCGAGGAAACCACCGCAGATGGACGTCACGACCATACCGCGCATGTAGCCGCCGACAGAGCGAGAAAGGATGGCGACCATAAAGCGGTACGAGGTCTCCTTCTCCTGACCGATAATGGTACAGACCTCGTGGTGCATGCGGGGGTAGTCGCAGGCCAACCAATAGGCAAGTACCAGGCCAAGGAAGATAACGAACAGTTGCGAGGCTGTGTTGGTAATGAGCGGGAATACACCGCGACCGAGCTCGGCAGCGATTTGCGAGACGTACTTCGACGCCACGGTAACCAGCGAAGAAAGATTGTCGTCCAGATACTCCTTGAGCGGCGTGTTGTTGAGCGTCTTGGCGTGTGAGATCATCTCATTGAGGTCGCCGCCCGCAACGCGAAGCTGCGCGGGCAGACGGCTCAGGACTTCCATAATCTGGCCAAACAGAATCGGCGACAGGATGCAGACGACGCCGACGAGCACCGCCACAACCACGATGAGCGCGATGAGCGAACCGAAGCCACGACCGACGCCGTGATGCTCGAGCCAGTTGGTGATCGGCGACATCACAAAAGCGATGATGGAACCGACAGCGAGAAACTCGATAACCGGCGCCAGGATTCCCATAAGGTTAAAGATGACAGCGGCGATAACGATGCAACCGACGACGGACCAAATGCGAAGCGTCAGAATGCGGGTATCGCGCAGCGTGCGGTCGGATTGTTGGGGGTGGTCATTCATGAACGAACCATCACTCCGTCGGGGTCAATCTTGTCTTGAATCTTCTTAAGGGTACGGCGAAGCAGACGCGAGACCTGCACCTGCGAGATGCCCAGCTTCTTGGCAATCTCAATCTGAGTCATGCCCTTCACAAAGCGCAGCTCGATAACCTCGCGCTCACGCGGCGAGAAATCGCGAATGGCCTCCTCGATCACCAGGCGGTCATCGGTGAAGTCGAGCTCGTTGTCATCATCGGCGTAACGGTCGAGAATCGAGGGCGCATCGTCGGAATCGGACGCACCAGGAGCCTCGATGGGCACCGAGGTATAGGCCGAAGACGATTCCATAGCCTCGAGGACCTCATCGACAGTCACATCTAGATACTCAGCGATCTCCTCAACCTTGGGCGAACGCTGCAGCTCGTTGGTAAGTTTGTCAGTAGCCTGGTTGACCTTGGCCGAGAGCTCCTGCAGACGACGCGGTACGCGCACACTCCAGCCCTTGTCTCGAAAATGGCGTTTGATCTCGCCCAGGATAGTGGGTGTCGCAAACGTCGTGAACTCGAGTCCGCGCTCGGGATCAAAACGGTCGATAGCCTTGAGCAAGCCCAGATAGCCGACCTGCATGAGGTCGTCGAGCGGCTCGCCGCGATTCTTAAATTTGTTGGCAAGAAACCTTACCAGGTTCATATGGGACATGACGAGCTGCTCACGGGCGTCCGGATCACCGGTCTCCTTGTAACGACGAAACAGCTCGCGGGTTTTCTCCTTGTCCCAAGCGGTCTTGCCGCTCCGGGAACGTTCGGTCATATTAGATATCCGCCTTGAGGTCGAGGGAAAGCGTCAGGGGCGCCGTAGTCTTTTCGTAGGAGTCGCACACGCTCGCGAGGATGAGCTCGGCATACACCGCAGCCTGGTCGTCTTCATCGACCGTAGCCTGGTCGCCAAAGGTAATAGTCATGCCAACGTGGGTCTCATCGACATCGAATTTGATGGTGATGTCATCGCAGTCGACCGCGGTGCAACCAAAGATGAAAGCCTCCTCAGCAGCCATGCGGATGTCCTCGATGCGATCGACAGACATAGAGCACAGGGCACCAACGTTGGCTGCCGTCATGCGCACAAGGCGAGCGAGACGCGGGTCACCGGCAACGGTCAGCGTGATAGGGCAGGTTGCTTCGCTACTCATCGCAGGACTCCTCAGAGGTCTCGGCGGGCGTATAGGTGTAATACTGAGCCGGCTTGGATACAGACTTCTGACCATCATCGTCGCCCGCGTCGGCCTCGTCCTCGCCAATTAGGACGCGCTCGGTAGGCTGCTCGGCCTCCGCAGCGGCAGCGGCGAGCTTGCGATCGGCGTCGGCTGCAGGAGCCTTCACCTTATTGAAGAGCTTCTGCACAGCACCGGCGGCAGAGTCGGTCACGCTCGACACAGCATTGCTGGCCTCGGCCATGCTGCCCGTAACCTCGGAAATGTCGCGAACCACGGCTTCGACCTCTACGAGATTGGAGGTAAGGGCATCAACTGCCGTCTTGCTCGACTTAAGCAGCGGCTCCATCTGGGCAAGCGCCGGCGTAAGCTCATCGACAGCGCCATCGAGCTTTGCCACCACAGGCTGAGCCTCGGCGATGGTGTTGTTGAGGTCGTTCACGGTCTTATCGAGCGAGTCGACAACATTGCGGGTCTTGCGCAGGGTAAGCGCGAGCTCAGCGATGGCCCACACGCCGGCAACGGCGAGCAGCAGCAGGGCGATTTGAATGGGACTCATACAAGCCTCCCGGAAGAATCGAAATACAGACGCTTTTCATGGTACCCCAAAGGGGACCGAACATGCCAAGAGCAGCAACGTGGGACAAAATTATCAGCAGCTACCTCGGTGCATTCCCGCTGCGGTCTCGTTCGCTTTGCTCTACGCGCCACTCTTCCCAGCCGCGCCCGGCAGGCTGCCAAAATGCACCGCGTTCCAAGCCTTCGGGCAAATAGCGCTGATCGACCCAGCCTTCGGGATAATCATGTGGATACTTATACACACCGTATTCATCGCTGCCCGGGCGATGGCGATCGCGCAGATAACTCGGCACCTCGCGAAGCCCACTAGAATGGATATCGGCCAGCGCCGCATCGATCGAAGCCTCACACGCGTTGGATTTTGGCGCCAAGCACACATAGAGTGCAGCCTGAGCCAGGTTAATGCGGCACTCGGGATAGCCAATGACCTCGGCAGACTTAAACGCGGCATGCGCCACCAAAAGCGCCTGCGGGTCGGCGTTGCCAACATCCTCAGAAGCCTGAATCATAATACGGCGAGCGATAAACTTGGGATCCTCCCCCGCATCAATCATGCGCGCGAGCCAATAGATCGTGGCATCGGGGTCGCTACCGCGCATGGACTTAATAAACGCACTGATGATGTCGTAGTGCATGTCGCCGTTTTTGTCATACGAAAATCCACGACGCGGGTTGGCGATCTTCACGTCATCCACGGTGATGGGATAGCGCTCCCCCGCCGCGGGCGCTGGCGTTCCCTCGGTATCGGGACGCGTGACGGCAATCTCGCTCGCAAGTTCGAGCGTCGTGAGCGCCGAGCGAGCGTCACCCGCTGCCAGCGTGCAAATGGTCTTGACCGTATCCTCATCGGCCGAGAACTTACCGTTCAAACCCTGCGGTGCCTCAAGCGCACGTTCAATAAGCGTGGCGATATCCTCATCCTTCAGATGCTCAAGCTCCACGACGCGACCACGTGAGAGCAGTGCCGAGTTGACCTCGAAGTACGGGTTCTCTGTCGTAGCGCCAATCATAATGACGGTACGGTTCTCAACTGCATGCAGCAAGGCATCCTGCTGCGACTTAGAGAAGCGGTGAATCTCATCGATGAATAGAATGGTGCGGCGGTCGTACGTATTCAGGCGCGTCTTGGCCTCATCAATCACACGACGCAGGTCCTTCACGGTACCCGTGACGGCGCTGACCTCGACAAACTCGCTCTTGGTATGGTTGGCGATAATGTGGGCCAGCGTCGTCTTGCCCGTACCGGCAGGCCCGTACAGAATCACGCTCGAAAGCACGTCGTGCTCGATCGCGGCACGCAGCCATGAACCCTTACCGACGGCCTTTTGCTGGCCCACGTACTCGTCGAGCGAATTGGGGCGCATGCGCACCGCAAGCGGCGCATTCTGAAAGGAACGCTCGCGCGTCGAAGCAGAAAAAAGGTCGTCCATAGCCATCCCGTGTATTAATCAAATACGTTTTCCACTAACAGTATACCGAATTAATACGAACTACCGTTCGTTAATATAGGTACGATGCGGAAACTTTAGACCCGGGAACAGCTTGCTCGTCAGTTCCCAGAAATAACCGTCCGTCATGCTCGCGATATAATCCACCACGGCTTGATCCTTGTCGTCCTGCCAGGCATAGGTGCGATCGTAGTAGGAAAGCTGCTGCTCAATGCGCGAAATATGGTGCTTAAAGATGTAAGAGGACTCGTCACCACTGTTTAGATCCCGCAGGCAACGGTCGTAGAGCTTTTCGAACGCCTCGCGCAGCTCCACCTCGGAATCGCCTTCGATACCGCCCTTGCTATAGATCTTCTCGTAGTTCTCGCGCTTGGCTCGGCGGATTTCCTCAAACAGGTCCTCGCTCATCTCGATGCGCGGCTTACCATAGCTGTGCTCAACGATATCGATGGAAGCGTGCGTAAGGATCCAGCTGTTGTAGGCACCGCCCCGGCCATCATCAAAAGCGTCGGGTGACAGCAGGCCCGCCGCGATCGCATCCTGACGGTCACGACCGACGTAGGCAAGAATATCCGAGATGCGAACGACGCAGCCCTCGAGCGTCATGGGACGCAGATGCCCAATTGCGCTATAGCCCGTGGCAATGCAATCCTCAACCGTCTGGTCAAACTGGTCAAAGGAGCTCATGTCCGAGAGCTCAAACACACGTTGCTCGTACTCGCCGTTATGGCATAGCACGCCGTCGAGCGTCTGGAGCGACACGTTGCGGCCGTACAGTGCGTCGAGCACGCGGACCGACTGCACGTTATGGAAAAAATAACGCCCAGTACGCTCATGATAGATATCGTTGAGGAAGCGCTCGCCGGCATGGCCGAAAGGCGTGTGTCCCAAGTCGTGACCCAGGCCAATCGCCTCGATTAGATCGCAATTGAGCCCCAGGGCGCGACCGATATCGCGCGCAATGCGGGAGACGAGCTGCACGTGCAAACCGCGGCGTGACAGATCGTCATTGCTACGGAAGCTAAAGACCTGCGTTTTGCCTGCATAACGGGTGTACGCCGGAAGATGAAGTATCTTTTCGGTATCGCGCATAAACGCCGGACGCATAAGCGTGCCTTTGTCGGCGGCGCGATCAATACGACGAATGACCTGATCGTCGTTGCAACGATACGGGTTGACATAGCCCGAAGCACGATCGGCGGCAATGCGCTCGACAAGCTCGGGCGACAACGCCGAGGGAATACGGTCCATGCGCGCCTTAATGACGGCCGTTTCTTGATTAGTTGCCATGGCATGCTCCTTAAGAAGGATGCGCAATCGGTTACAAAGTGCAGCCCACGACCTCGATTATGGCAAAAATCGGCACCAAAAACGGGAGCAATGGCAGGGAGCGCGATTTTGCGATGAGGCAAGCGACGGCAAGGGTCAGGAGCGCAACCGCAAACGCGACAACGCCGCCCAGGGGATCGAAGGTACAAAGGGCAAAGAGTGCCTTGACGTCCCCCATGCCAATGCCAGGAGCGTGGCGAACTCTACGCCAGAGCGACTCGGTAAGCACAAGGCCAAGGTAGACGATGACCGCAAGACCGGCGTGGTCAAGCGCTGTGTTCAAACCGAGGTCGAGCCAAACGCCCGCCAACGCCGCCACGGCACATGCGCCGGCAAGCCCATTGGGAAACCGTCGCTCTCGGGCATCAATTGCCACGCCGGCAAAGATGCAAATCCAAAACGGGATATAGACCATCGGACTCCTCCTCGAGCTGCATCGCAAAAGCAAAAACCACCACAAAGGTGCCTGTCCCCTTTGCGGTGGTTTTGGTGGTGGTTATTTGGCGCCTTGCATGACCTCGTCAAGGGTAACGTTGACGGCGTGCTGCGTCGGCACCCAGTCGACCTTCAGGAACAGCGCGGCCACCGTGATGGGGATATAGCTGAACATAAAGATCGGGAAGGTAAACAGGTTAGTCACCAGACGCCACTTTTGCGCGCAGTGAATGTGCTTATACTCAAAGATAGTCGTGAGCAGCGCCAGGATAAAGAAGGTCTGATACATCATGGCGAAGGTCATAATGAGCGAAGCGGCGCACGCCTGCATCTCGACTTCGGTAGCCAAGAAACCATGCGAAAGGCCACCCACAATCAAGAACGTCGCATTAGCGAGCATCGAGATCAGCGATAGCAGCATACCCGGGGCGATCGTCATGAACATGTCGTAGGCGGCAAAGCGATGATAGCGGAACGTCGACTTGACCAGATGCTTACCGTAGGTAAAGAACACCTGGTAAAAGCCCTTGGTCCAGCGCATACGCTGCTTCCAGGATGCCTTGAACGTCACGGGTTGCTCGTCAAAGAACTCCGCCGGCGCATAGCCAATGCGAATACCGTGAATAGCGCAGAACGTAGTGAACTGAATGTCCTCGGTCAGCGTGTGGAACTGCCAACCGTGCATGCCCTCGATAACGCTTGACGAGATAAGGTAACCCGAACCCGAAACAGCGCAGGACGTCTTGCAGATATTACGCGCGTTGTTGAGGAAGCGCGCCTCGCGTAGATACCACGTGGCATTAGCAGCCGAGATCCACGAGCTGCCGAAGTTCTTGGAATTGCGATAGCTCGTGACCACATGGAAGCCCTGGTCAAAGGCATCATTCATCTTGGAAACGTAATCGCGGGAGATAACGTTATCGGCATCGAAGATAAAGTAGCCCTCAAACGTGTCGGGATACTCGTTGAGAATGCGGTCGAAGCCAAAGTCCATGACCCAGCTCTTGCCCTTGCGGGCCAGGTCATTGCGCTCGTAAACAATGGCACCGGCCTCGCGCGCGAGCTGCGCCGTGTTGTCGGTGCAGGCATCGGCAACGACAAAGACCTCGATAAGCTCGGACGGATAGTCCTGGTCCTTGATGGAGCGTACGAGATTGGCAATTACGGCTTCCTCGTTATGCGCCGCGATAAAGAAGGCATAGCGATGGAGTTTTTTGGCCTTGGGAGGCGCGACCTCGCCACGAAGAGCGCCAATGACAAAGAAGACCACCTGGTACAGAAAGCAGACCGTGAGCAGCGTGACGACAATCTGGTTGAAGATCACGATGGGTGTGTTGGTTTGTAAAAAGGCGAGCATGCAGGCTCCCAGCAACGTGTAACGTAAACAATCGTATATCTTACCGCAGGCTTACCGAGTTCAAGAAACCACCTAATACTGGCTAGGCTTCGAGAAGACCGAGCTGCGGAACGATGTCTTCGCCGGCGGCAGTGCGACCAAGCGAACGCGGGGCCAGATCGTCCAGAACCGCGGCAAGATCCCACGGCAGCTCATCACGGCACTCAATGCGCTTCCCCGTTACGGGATGATCGAACGCAACGCGCCAAGAATGCAGGAACTGCCTGGTCAGGCCCTGATCGGCACGCGCATCGCACTTGCCGTAGAGCGGATCGCCCACGCAGGCGTGGTTGATATGGCGCATATGCACGCGAATCTGATGTGTGCGGCCCGTAAACAGGTGGCACTCAACGAGCGTATAGCCGTCGTCAAAACGCGTGGAATCAAAGCGCTCGAGGACCTTAAAGGTCGTAATGGCCTGACGGGCAAAGGGGTCATCCGAAACCGCCATCTTGACGCGGTCGCGCGTAGAACGGGCGATACCGGTATTGATGGTGCCCTCGTCCATGGCGATGTGCCCGTGGACAAGCGTGATATAGCGGCGGTCGAGCGTGCGCGTGCGGATGAGATTCTGAAGCGCGCGCTGGGTGTCGTCATCTTTTGCCGCGAGCATAAGGCCCGAGGTATCGCGATCCAGGCGATGCACGATGCCGGGGCGGTCCTCACCCTGCACAGTACCAAGATGATCGATGCCGCAGTGGTAGACCAGAGCGTTCGCAAGGGTGCCGCTCTCGTGGCCATGGGCGGGATGGCACACCAGGCCCCGCTGCTTGGAGAGCACGATAAGGTAGTCGTCCTCGTAGCGGATATCGAGGGGAATGGCCTCGGGAATCACGTCGGTCGGGTCGTGCGGCTCGGGCAAGTCGACCGAGATGCGATCGCCGGCGCGTACGGCGTACTTTTTAGAGAGACAAGTCTCACCGTTGACGGCAACGGCGCCTCCCTCGATCAGATGCGCGCAGGCAGAGCGCGTGGGACAGCCATCGTTGGCGCCCAAATAGGCGTCAAGACGCTGACCAGCGGAATCGTCGGCAACAAGAATATGGATGTCGGCCATTAACGCTCATTCCTTTCGCGAATCTTGCGGGCACGCTCCCCACGCTGCTTGGCTTTGCGCTTAGCGCGGGCCTCATCACGGGCATTGAGCTCGGCAGTCGCATCAACCTCGCGGGCCGCGGGACTCAAGAACATGTAGCCGAAGAGGGCGAGCACAACGCCCACGGTAATGCCGATATCGGCCACGTTAAAGACAGGAAAGTCGATGAAGGTGGTGGCAATAAAATCGGTCACGAAGCCAAAGGCCAGACGGTCGATCGCGTTGCCAATGGCGCCGCCCGCGACCATAGCCATGCCCACAACCTCCAAGCGAGCAAGCTGGGGCGCGCGAAGCAAGTACACGGCAATGGCGACAATGACCGCAAGCGCCAGCAAAGCAAACGCAACGCCATGCCCCTCGCCCATGCTAAAGGCAGCACCGATATTGCGGACAAATAGAAAGTCGATCACACCGGGGATGACGGTCACATGCAAAGCGTCGCCCACGGCACGAACCGCAAGCTTGGTCATCTGGTCAACAAGCAGCACAACCAGCGCCACCCCACCAGCAACACCCAACCGCCAACGCAAAGGCGGCGTCATATCCCCAGTACGACCCAAATCAATCCCCTACCCTCAAGAACATCGAATAACGTTTAACGCAAAGCAATATCTTATATTGACCAGCAACGAAATAGCCGATGATTCGTTACCGACAGACACTATGACCCAATCCGAGGGCACTAAAAAGATAGGAGCCCCCGCTCGTGACCGCGGGTCGGGGCTGCGACAATGATGTTGAAGTGCCATAGGCGCAGCCGCGCCGCAACGAGGTTGGGAGGCTCCCATGCCAAAGTATTCTACCGCGTTCGGGATGGACGTCCACCTGAGGTCGACCACCGTCTGCGCCCTCGACGCGGACACCGGCGAGGCCGTGACGAGGAGGTTCCCCGGCAACCCCTGGGGCGAGATCGCCGGGTGGATGGATGGGTTCCCGGGACCTTCGCTCGCGGCCTACGAGAGCGGCTACCTCG
>ENA-OROU01002836-OROU01002836.1-human-gut-metagenome-genome-assembly--contig:-NODE-2836-length-11893-cov-14.804105_pt1 | contig 11893 bp, 8 predicted proteins | sample MGYA00242131_ERZ509054 | MGnify/ENA primary metagenome ERZ509054 (study PRJEB26280, sample SAMEA2338749) | human gut metagenome | biome: human gut; feature: human-associated habitat; material: faeces... | reverse complement strand
GTTTGTCAAAGAGCAGGGCGAGGAGGAGAAGAACGCCGCCGACCTCATCACGAAAATGGAGCTTTTCGGCACGGACGCCAAGGGCCTGTACATGCTCAACAGCGAGCTCAAGGCTCGCGTCTACGCGGCCCCGTCGCTCGTGCTGTAAGCGCATTGCGCAGCAAAAAGCCGCCTCGGTCCAATTTGGACCGAGGCGGCTTTCGTTTCTCTTTCAGAGCGCGGCGAAGATGCGCGCGCCCTGCTTTTTCACCCAGCGGAGCAGCAGTGCGCTGCCCGCCGCCGTCACGACGGCGAAGATGGCCAGATACACCGCTGCACTCAGCGCATTGCCGCACAGGAAGTACAGCCCGCCAAGCGCGAGGGCATAAAACCAGTTGGCAAAGAGCGAGAGCATCACGCAGCCGCTCTGGTTGTAGATGGCCACCCGCAGCAGACGCTTTTCGGGGTCGGGCTCGGCCAGCACGCTCTCGATGGCGTTGTCCAGCGGCGCACCCACGAGGGTACACAGCTCCCGCGTGCTCAGAAAGCCCAGCTGGCTGCCGTCGGCCACGCTGGTCATGTTGATGCCGCGCTGCTGGCAGTCCATGCTTTTGGCGGTCAATAGGGTATCCAATACCGGGTTGCCGGTCTTGTTCTCGGCCTCATACTGCCGGATGCCGCTCTCCATCCGGGCCAGAGCCGCGTCCTGCTTGGCCCGGTCGCGCTCGGCGCGGATGTCCGCGATCTGGATCTTCAGCTCATGATAGCGGCTGTTGATGAGCCGGATGCCCTCTTTGCTCCGCTTGTACTGCTCGTACTGGCGGTGGAGCACCTCGTCCATGGCGGCAAGCTCGCTGTGGAGCGCCGCCTCCCGCAGCTGCTCGTGCTGGACCGTCAGGATGAGCACGCCGCAGATGTCCACCAGCGTGCGGATGTAGTAGACGCTCATGTCCACCTCGCGGTCGCCCAAGAACAGCAGGTTGCTCACCGCGAAGACCATCGCCGCCATGACGACGGCCACGAGGGCCGCTTTTCCGCTGATGACGATATGGCCCTTGGGACTTTTGTGCTTATGCTCCAGCACCCAGATGCAGCCGAAAACGCCGCCATAGACCACCACCAGAAGCAACAGTGACAGGCCGTCGGCCCCGCTGCGCTGAGGCCAGAGGAAGCAGTGCAGCTGCCACTCGGCGCTGGCCGCCAGCTCTGCCAGAACGAAGGCCCGGGCGCAGACATAGCCCGCTTCCAGCAGGGAGATGGTGCGGGTGACCCAGAGGTATAAATACTGTATCCCCACGGCTGCCGCCATGCAGGGGATCCACCACGCCAGCGGAACGCTGCCCGTGGCCTGCAAAAAAGCACTCAGGGCCAGCGCCCATGCTGCACTGGCAGCGATGGTGGCCGTTTTGCCGAAGCGGATGCCCAGCGGCAGGGCGTAGATGCCCACGGCCAGACACTCGGCCAGCGCCGTATACAGGCGCGGGATGTTGGGCAGTGCCGTCATGCACCCTCACCCCCGATGTGGTCGGCCAGCGCCGCGAGGAAGGCTTTCCGCCGGGGGCGGCTGACCTGCAATTCGTAGGGCCCCACCTGCACCATCCCCTGCTGCACGCTCTCCACCTGTGCCAGATTGACAAGGTAGCCGCTGTTGCAGCGGGCAAAGGGCCGCTCGGCCAGCTTTTCCTCAAAGGCTTTCAGGGTGCCTGCCGCCACGAAATCGCCCTCTTCGGTATAAAAATGGACGCGGTGTCCCTCGCTTTCCAGATAATAGATGAGGGACGAATCCAGCCGCCGCATCCCGCCCTCCACCGGCAGGGCCAGATAATGCCGTGCGCGGCGGCGCAGCTGTTCTTCGGCCTTGCGCAGCTGCTGCGAAAACGCAAAATAAGGCACCGGCTTGAGCACATAGTCCAGTGCGCCCACGGCGTACCCGCCGATGGCGTACTGCGCCATATTCGTGATGAAAACAATGATAACATCCTTGTCCAGCTCCCGCACTCGCCGGGCCGTCTCCATGCCGTCCAGATGCTTCATCTCCACGTCCAGAAACAGGATGTCGTACACCGGGCGGTAATCATCCAGCAGCTCCATGCCGTCAGCGAACTCCGTCACCGCGAACTCGGTGCCGTACTGCCGGGTGTGCCGCTGCACATAGCCCTGAAGCTGCGCCCGCACCTCTGCCTCGTCCTCGACCAGAGCAATGCGTATCATTGCCACACCTCCTTTTTCCGCAATTTTTCCAGTTTTTATTGTAACACGAAATAGGGCGTGTGGCAAATGGGAGAATAAAACAGCAGCCCCGCTTCATCTACTGCGAGGCTGCTGTTCTGTGATTGGAAAATTTCAGGCTCAGTTCGTCTTGACGGCCACAAGGATACGGATCTTCCTGCCGCCGGAGCAGCCGAAGTTGTCGTACCAGCCGATGAGCTTATAATCCTCGGTGTTGATCTTGGGCAGCGAGGTGGCGAAATACTGGCCGTTCGACCACAGATACACCTGCATATCGTCGGCGGTCTCATAGCGCTTGTCGCCGCTCATGACCGAAGCTGCGCCCAGCTTATCGATGACTACCGGCGAGAGCTGGAGCATCCGGTTGATGGCCTTGCCGTCAGCAGAGCGGCCGATGGCGATGCCGCCTGCGATAATGGGGTACTTGGTGGCGGTGCTGTAGGCCACCTGCTTGCCGCCAGAGTAGCAGACATAGGTCGCACCCTCGCCCAGATAGTTGAGGAAGTCGCCCAGCGTACCGCCCACGCTGTCGCCGGTGCGGCGGAGCACATAGCTGAACAGCTGGTCCGTCTTGCCGGTAAGGGTGTTCCAGGTAGAGCTGACGACACTGCCGTCGATGAGGCCGTAGAGCACATCGCTGGTGCTGGGGACAAGGATGTTCTTCACATCCTGGAAGGTCTCCTCATCGGTCTTGTCCACCTTGGTGGTGGTCCCAGCGGGGAGGCCTGCAGCCTCTCTTGCGGCGTCCTGTGCCTTGTCGCTGATCTTTTTGTCGATCTTCTTGGCGGCTTCGTCCGTCAGGCGGCGGACAGAATCCAGCGCAGCGTACTCCCACAGGTCACCGGTCACATCGTCGAGGATGATCCGGTCGATCTGGCCTGCGGAATTGGTGGTGTAGTAGCGGACGTCGCTTTCGCTCAGAGTTACCCCCGATAGGCGGCTGGGGCGAACTGCCCCAGCCACACCCTCCGACGTCGTATCAATGATCTGCACGTTGTCTGCAAACGGGGTGTCGCCCAGCGCGGTGCCGTCGGCGCTGACGGTGCCGCTGGTCGAGCGGGGCGAGATGGACTGGACGCTTTCGCCGTCACCGTCCACGCTGATCTCCACCAGCTTGCCGGCCGGGAAATTGAGCTTATTGTCCACATTGACGGTGCGGGCGGTGCCGTCGGTACACATGACCGAGACAGCCTGCTGCACCTCAGCGCTGTTCGTCTCCACGAGGGTGCGGGATGAGGACTGGACCACGCCGTAGAACACAGCGTCTGCCGCGTCGCCGGTGAGGACGGAGACAGCTGCATCATTCATGCCCAGCAGCAGAGTGACCACCTGACCCACGCCGCCGCCGGACAGGGAGGACAGCTGGTAGGCCACAGAGGGCGAAGCGATAGCGTAGGTGACGCCGGCCACGGTCACAGAGGTCGGAGCGCTGGCCGAGGGCGAGACAGCCGTCACGCGGCCTGCGGCGCGCTTGTTGTAGAGCCAGACGGTGCGGGCGCTCTCGTTATAATAATAGACATCATAGGGAGAGAGGGCCGCTGAGGTGGTGACTTCGTCGTTGCGGTAGATGGCCGCCGGGGCGAAAGGCAGGACGGTGGAAGCATCTGCCACAAAGGGACCCTTGACGTTGTCCAGCAGGACAGAAGAGATGTCCACCTGGCCGTTGCTCACGGCAAAGCCAAGGGTGGAAGCGTAGACCTGACCGCTGCCGTTCATAGCGGTGAGGGCGTTGTAGAAGAGCATGGTACCCTGCTCGAGGGTCAGAGTCTCGCCCTGACGGGCATTGATCTCATTGCGCAGGCCCAGCGCGCTGGCCTTGCTGAGCTGAGCTGTGGGGAAGGTACCACCCAGCTTTGCCACATCATAGCCCAGCAGGCGCAGCGCCATGGTGCAGGCTTCTTCCAGCGTGACGGTGTTGTCCGGACGGAAGCTGCCGTCGGAGTAGCCGGTCATCCAGCCGTTCTGGACGGCAGTGCGGATGTAGACCGCATAGGGAGAGTCGCTGTCTACATCGCTGTAGAGGCGGCCGGTGCGGCCCTGTGCCGTGGTGGTATCGCGGTAAGCAGAGAATGCGGTGAGGAGGCGGGCCGCCTGCCCACGAGTGAGGGGCGCACCCAGAGAACCGGCCTGCTCGGCGGTCAGACCGCCCAGTGCCGTCGCCGTCTGGACTGCCGCGTTGGAGCCGACCGCAGAAGCGGGCAGCACCAGCATGGAAACAGCCACGCAGACAGCCAGCAGGAATGCGAGGAATCGTTTTTTCATGGTAAACTCCTTAATCATATCTGAGCGCTTCGTTGGGGTTCATACCGGCGGCAGGCTCGTCCAGCAGGCTGGCGGCACGGCGGGCCGGCAGGAAGCCGAACAGGACACCGATGCCGCAGGAGATGCCCACGGCGATGGCTGCTGCGTCCGCCGAGGGGGTGACATTCAGGGTAATATCCGTCAGGATATACGGAAGGATCTGGTTGATAATGGCCGACACGACGTAGCCCAGCACGATGCCGAGGCAGCCGCCCAGCGCCGACGTGACGCCGGCCTCCACGACGAACTGGGTCAGGATGGTGCTCTCCTGTGCGCCCAGTGCCTTGCGGATACCGATCTCACGGGTGCGTTCGGTGACGGACACCAGCATGATGTTCATGATGCCGATGCCGCCGACCAGCAGCGAGATGCCTGCAATGGCCGTCAGGACGCCCACCATGACGTTGATCATGGAGGACATCTGCTTCATGGCTGCACTCAGGCTCATGACGTAGACATAGTCGTCCTTGCTGACCAGCTTCTTGAGCCGCGACTGCAAAAACTCCTGTGCCTCATCCGAGTGGTCCGCGTCCTGCAGGACCACATAGTACTGGCTGACACTGCTGGTGTTGTTGACGCTCATCAGGGTGGTATAGGGAACGAGAACAATGTCGTCGTTGCCGCCCTCGTACTGAGAGGCGGGTTTGGAGCGGCCTTCCAGCACGCCCACGATGCGGTACTCGCTGGCGCCTACCTTGAGGGTGCTGCCGAGACCGTTGCCGCCGAAGATCTTACGGTCCACATAGTCGCCGATGACACAGATATTCTTGTTGTCTATCAAATCGGCGTACTGGATGCCGCGGCCCTTGGCCACCTTGTAGTTGTTGATGGTCATGTAATCTTCGTTGACGCCGCTGATGTAGGTGCGGCGGTACTTCTCGCCCGCCACCCGCAGCGTGTCGCCGACACTGGCAATAGGCGAAAGGCCCTTATAATACTCGGGCTTTTCATTGATGATCCTGTACACATCGTCCACTTCCACTGAGCGGGTGCTGGCGGTCATGACGTTGACGCTCAGAATATCGCTGCCCATGTCGGAGTAGAAGTCCTGCATCATGTTGGTCATGCCGTTGCCGAGGCCGACGATGACGATGACGGCCATGACGCCGATGATGATGCCCAGCATGGTGAGGAAGGTGCGGACTTTGTTGCTCAAGACGTTCTGGACGGCCTGTTTGAAGGTCTCCTTTATCATGCCTGCGTCCCCTCCTCTCCGGCTTTCGGCTCTGCCATCATGAAGTTCGGCTGAACGACTGCCTCGGGTGCGTGGGCATCGCCATCGTAGACGACGCGGCCATCTTCGAGGCGGATGATGCGCTCGGCCTGCACAGCAATGGAGTTGTCATGGGTGATGAGGACGACCGTATTGCCCTGCTTGTGCAGATCCTGCAGCATTCCCAGAACTTCGCGGCTGGTGTGGGAGTCCAATGCACCGGTGGGCTCGTCGGCCAGGATGACCGCCGGGCCGCGGGCCAGCGCACGGGCAATGGACACACGCTGCTGCTGACCGCCGGAAAGCTGGTTGGGCAGGTTTTTGAGCTTATTGCCCAGACCCACCCGCTCAAGGGCAGCCTTTGCCGTCGCGTGGCGCTGTGCGGCGGGGATGCCCGCATACACAAGGGGAACTTCCACATTCTCCAGAAGCGTCAGCTTCGGCAGCAGGTTGTACTGCTGGAAGATGAAGCCCAGCTTCTCGTTTCGGATGCTTGCCAGCTCGCGTCGGCTCATCTTGCCGACATCCCTGCCGTCCAGCAGATAAGTGCCTTCGGTAGGCACATCCAGACAGCCGATGATGTTCATACAAGTGGATTTACCAGAACCGGACTGGCCGACGATGGCCACGAACTCGCCTTTGTTGATTTTGAAAGAGACGTGGTCGGCGGCCTTTACGAGGGTGTCGCCCATCTGGTAATACTTGCAGACCTCATCAAATTCTATCAGCGTGCTCATTCGTCATCTCCTTCGGCGGAGGCCATCATGTTGCTGTAGAAGTCGGTCGCACTGACGCTGGAGTTGTCGTAAGCGATGGTATCGCCCTCCTGCAGGCCGCTCTTCACTTCGATGTAATCGTCATCGCTGATGCCGGTGGTCACCTTGACGTAGACGTAGCCGTCGGGAGCGGTCATGGAAGTCTCAGCATTGGCAGCGCTGGGCGAATCCTTGGTCACCAGCACATAGCTGCCCCGGACGAGGGCGGCGTTGGGCAGGGCCAGAACATTCTTGACGCTGGCGGTGGTGATCTTCGCAGTGGCGTTCATTCCGGGCAGCAGCTCGCCCATGTCGTCGATGCGGACGGTGACGGGGTAGCTGGTGGAGCCGTTGGCGGTAGTGCCTGCCACGAGGATACTGCTGATGACACCCTTGTAAGTCTCACCCGGGACGGCGTCGGCGGTGATGTCCACCTCCTGGCCGACCTCGAGGGAGCGGATCTTCAGCTCGTCCACGTTGAGCTTCATTTCCAGATAACTCATATCGTAGATGGTGCAGAGGTTCTGCATGGCGGTGTCGTTGGCGCTGAGCTTGTCGCCGGCCTTGACCTTCTTATCCACGATGGTGCCGCTGATCGGGGCGTCGATGGTATAGTGGCTGATGGTCTTCTCGGCAGAAGACATCTGCAGCTCGGCAGCGCGCAGGCTGTCAGCGGCGTTCCTGGTCTGCTTGTCCAGATCTTTGCCGGTAATGCGGAGGATGACGTCATCCTGACGGACGGTGCTGCCCTCCTTGACGCAGAGTTCAGACACGGTACCAGAGGCAGTTGCCACGACAGTCTCCTCACGCTGGTAAGTAAAGTGTGCAGAGTTGAGGGAGCTGACGCCGTTCACCTGTGCCACAGCGGCCTGTGCGGTGGTCAGGCTGCCCGCGTTGGGAACAGCGATGGTGACGGTGCAGGTCATCAGGCTGGCGTCGCCGGCAGGGTCTGCACCGGAAACGGAGCGGATGGTGCCGTTCAGCGTCTCAAAAGTGGTGTCCGGCATGACCTGTGCGGCCTGACCGGCGACAAAGCTCTGAGCCTCTGCGGCAGGGAAATCCACGGCCAGCAGCATCACGGAGGTGTCGCGGATGGTGGCCACAGCCTGACCGGCCTGCACGGCGTCGCCTGCGGCGACTGCAAAGGAGCTGACCTCGCCGCTGATCCTGGTGCGGACGTTCTGCATATCCGCAATGTCATCGTAATTGCGCTGTGCCTGCTCCACCGAGAGCTGTGCGCTCGCGAGGTTGTTTTCCACATCCGAAATGTCGATGGTGTAAAGAATATCGCCCTTCTCGATGCTGTCGCCCAGCTCAAAATCGGCGGTGAGCACCGTGCCAGTGACGAGGGACTTGACGGTGTAGGAATCGGCGGCGTTGATGGTGCCGCTGCCGTCGTAGACGTTCACGATGTCGCGGCGTCCCAGCTTCTCCTGCGTGTAGGCAAGGTCTGCCGACGCACTGCGGCTCTTGCGCGGCACGATGACCGCCACCAGCACCGCTGCGGCTGCGACCACCGCGATGCAGCGCTTTTTGTGGGTCTTGATAAAGTGGAACACCTTATTTTCTCCGCCGGTATTCTCCTGCGGAGAGGCGTCCTGTGTCTTCTTGTTGAAACCTAGCATGAAAAGCCTGACCTCCTGTGTTTCATGAAAAAGAAAAGTTCTTTCTGCCTGTTTTCATTCGTTCTGCGCTTTCCCCCACAGTATCCGCCAAAAACGTCCTGTCTGCGAGATGCTGCCTCAGGTTAGTGGCGCAAACCATTATAATGATACCACCTAACAAAACGGACTACAAGAAATTTTTCCTGCACGATCTGCAACTTTTTTGAAAATTTTTCCATCATCTCTGTGTCTGGAAGCTGAAACGTCAGAGAGAGCTTTCGGATGAAGAGTTCATCCACTCGCTCCGGCCCTTCGTGCAGCGGCTTTTGGGATACCGTCAGAAATAAGACCCCGACTACGATTCATGGCAGGGATTTGGACATTTCAAAACACATCAGGGAGCAGCATAGGTCACAGCTGCTCCCTGATGTGTTTTTTGTGGTTCTTTTCAATGTGTCACTGTCATGGATCTGTTGCCTGCCATACGCAGGCACAATACCCCGGTTCCGGCTGGTAGCAATGGATCGTAAGGCATTTGTCCACCTCCGGGCTGTAGTCGTGAAGGATGTGCTTTGTTCCGTTCAACGCCACATCCGCATACGATACAAGCCATTTCTTATCACCATTGGGGAACACTTCGTAAAACGAACGGCCAAGCATTTCTTCCACCGGCACGCCTTCGATCGTTGCCATTTCGGCATTGCAGTAGCGGAAAATAAAATCCACCCCGCGTCCGTCCTCATTGAACACCAGCTCAATAATGCAGAATGCCAGCGGCATATCGTCCAGCAGACTGCATTTTTCCAGCAGGCTCATACTCATTGGGCGTGGCTGTGCGTCCACCCGCCTGATTTCTGCGCGCAAGCGGCGATGGTCGCTCAGACCACGTCTACGTCCCTGAAAACTGCGGCCATCTGACATTGTATAAATACCGTCATTGCTAATATCTACGATCTGGCTGCGGCACACTACGATTCCCTTACTGATGTTCAGAAACATATCTTCCGGCAAAGCAGACAAGACGCTGTGCAACGGAGCATACAGCGCAACTTCTTCCCCATCCATGCGGTGAACGACCGTTTTGCGGTCGTTACGGTAAAGATACAAGATGTTTTCTGGGCAAAGGTCATTTTTCTGAAACCACTCATGCAGATCATTCATCGCCATACTCCTTTGTCAGTTGGATATGTTTAGTATAGCATACCTCCGTGCAGCGCACAAGAACAGCTTGCTCGAAATTCATTTCAACGGAGTTTTCGCCAATTTACATCGAATATTTTTGTCAATATTCACGTTTTCAATGTCGAAAATGCAGAAGTCGTTGACTTTCAGGCATTTTCTGTGTATTCTGTAACATAGAAGGTCAAATGGTTTTTTCGCAAGATGAATGCCCTGAGCGGCTGGCAGCCGCCCACGGTCTGTGTAAAATAAACCCAGATATAAAGGAGACAAACCACCATGAAGATGACCCGCAGAAACTTTCTTTCCACTTCAGCGGTTGCGGCGTTAGCCTGCGGCGCATCCCTGACCGCACACGCAGCAGGCAGTACCGATGAAAACAGTCTGAACTTTATCACAGACATTTTCAAGGACTCCACCCAACCGGGCGAGATCGAAGAGGCAACGGCTATCACGGCAGAAAAGAACGCCGAATGGTATGAAAAGCTGGATTTTTCCGATCGGCGGGAGTTTGCCAACGCAGAACGCGGCTGGCTGGACAATGCGGAAGGCAGGATCATCGATGGTGAGGATAACAGATCTGCATGGGATCTGCAAAGCTACGGCGATTTGAACCGGGATGCTCCGGACACTGTAAACCCCAGTCTGTGGCGGAATACCCAACTCAACGCCAAAGCCGGTCTGTTTGAAGTATGTGACGGCATCTATCAGGTGCGCGGCTTTGATATGGCCAATACGACCTTTATCCGCACCGACCACGGTTGGATCGTGTTTGATGTGCTAATGTGCAAGGAAAACATGAAGGCAGCTAAGGAGCTGATGGAGGAGCGCTTCGGTCCGCTGGACATCAAGGCGGTGCTGTACAGCCACTCTCATGTGGATCACTTCGGCGGCGTGGAGGGCATTATCACCCGGGAGCAGGTAGCGGATGCAACGCTTTCGCTTAAAAAGCAGCTGGCTTCCGGCAAGACCCCTGTGCTTGCGCCGGCGGGCTTTCTGAAGCACGCCATCAGCGAGAATGTCTATGCGGGCATCGCCATGGCGCGGCGCGCACAGTTCCAGTACGGCACGGTGCTTGACAAGGGCGAAAAGGGTGCGCTGAGCGTGGGCATCGGCATGGGACAGTCCACCGGTACGGTGTCCCTCATCGCTCCCACCTACGAGATCGGAGAAGATGTTCCGAAGCTGACCATCGACGGGATAGAGATCGAATTCCAGCTGACCCCCGGCACCGAAGCCCCTGCTGAGATGAACGCCTATTTCCCGAAATACCGCGCCCTCTGGATGGCGGAAAACTGCACCGGTACGCTGCATAATCTGTACACCCTGCGCGGCGCAGAGGTGCGCGATGCCAACGACTGGGCGAAGTATATCATCGAGGCAGATCAGCGCTTCTGCAGCAAGACTGATGTGGTGTTCCAGAGCCACAACTGGCCGCATTGGGGCGAGGAGATCCATGAGTATCTGTTGAACACGGCAGCGATCTACAAGTTCATCCACGACCAGACCCTGCATTACATGAATCAGGGATATACCTCAAATGAGATCTCGGCGATGCTGACCCTGCCCAAAAAACTGGAAAAGATCTGGTATACCCGTCCGTACTACGGTACGCTGGCGCACAATTCCAAGGCCGTTTACCAGAAATATCTGGGCTGGTATGACGCAAACCCGGTCAAACTGAATCCGCTCCCGCCCAGCGATACCGCCAAGAAGCTGGTAGAATATCTGGGCAGTGCCGATGCAGTTCTCCGCAAAGCGCAGAAGGATTTTGAAAAGGGCGAGTATCAATGGGTGGCGCAGATCACCAAAGAACTGGTCTACGCCGACCCGTCCAACCAGAAGGCGCGCAATCTGTGTGCAGATGCACTGGAACAACTTGGCTATCAGGCAGAGTCCGGCGCGTGGCGCAACGCCTACCTGATGGGCGCTGCAGAACTTCGCAGAGGCAACCTGTCCAAACTGGCGCGCTCAGCCAACGGACTGACCGCGACAATGGGCGAGATGACCATCGCCATGCTGCTGGATTACATCGGTATCATGAGTGATGCCAATGCCGCCCAAAACGATGATCTGACTCTGAATCTGGCGGTGACAGATGTGAATGAACAGTTCTATGTAACCCGTAAGAATGGCATCCTGCTGTCTTACCCCGGCGAGAACCATCCGGATGCGCAGGCTTCCGTCACCTGCAAGCGTCTGCAGCTCTTTGCCCTGATGCAGGGTCAAAAGGCCGGACAGATACAGATCAGCGGAGATCCCACTGTCCTGAAACGCCTGCTGGCATATGCGTCCAAGTTTGAAAAAACCTTCAATGTCATTGAACCGTAAAAACGATTCGGAATTTCAATTTTTTGAAAATATCTCTGAACCTTTGATATTAGGTTCTGTCAAGAGGGCTGGCACCGTCCAGCCCTCTCTCTTTTTTGCTAAAGTTTCCGTCTGTGCAACAACACGAAGGATTTCCGGGTATTGCGCATCGGCACCCGCATCCGGGTGAACAAGTAGAGTTTCGACAAACCCCGTCTGGAGTTGACCGAGAAAATCGAAGCCAACTTCTATTCCCAAGACCTGACCCCGGCAGCATCCCAGATCCAGCAAAATAAAAAGCCGGCGGCAACAAAAATCTCCGG